>Ga0209737_10000383_pt1 | contig 38082 bp, 29 predicted proteins | sample TergutCu122P3_FD_187284 | JGI IMG/M metagenome (GOLD analysis project Ga0209737, IMG submission 187284) | Cubitermes ugandensis P3 segment gut microbial communities from Kakamega Forest, Kenya - Cu122 P3 (SPAdes) (version 2) | ecosystem: Host-associated > Arthropoda: Insects > Digestive system...
CCCCGACCCCCTATTATTACTTCCGCAACAAAACGCTTGCGTTTTGGCAGAGTAATACTGTGCGTCTTTTTCGGTTGTCTGCCGCAGGCAGACGAGAAAAAGGTACATTTGAGCAAGTAAACTCCCGAACGGCTTTGCCATGAGGCGCAAGAGTTTACTTGCGGATTAATATTTTCTTTTTCACCCTCTAGGTGTAAAAATCAAGAGCAAAAACAATTCCAAAGCATCGTATTTAAGCCGTTTTTCCGCAATTTTATAAAACGAACTCTACGGATTAAGGATTTCTTAACAGTTCCTTAAACTTTGTTTCGACACCCCCCAGCAATTCAGCGCCTGTATATTTGCACAAAAATACAATGAAAAGTTTGTGAAGTATTACCAAGGGCTGTTTGACGAATTGCAAATAAGACAAAAAGTGCTAAAAACCGTTGTTTTTCACAGTTCGCACTATCTCCAGAAATTTTAATTATCCTTAAAAATAATTGAAAAAAAATGAAAATTTTGTTGCAATTTTATGAATAGTATGATATAATGGTATTATGTAGAATTTAGCATAGACCTAATGTGTTTATACATAAATATTAAACGTAGGAATAGCTAAGCCCTTTTGCGGTATTCAGACAAGCCTGTTCCCTGCACAGAGGGGCGTAATTTGGTAAAAACATGTAAATTTAAATAGATATTTAACCTGTTGTGTAATTTACATAAAAAAATTGCTGCAAATATATGTATAATGGCTATTGCAAATTTCTTGTGAAAATGTTATAATCAATAGTAGTGCTATGTTAATTATTATGGAGGTGGTTTAATGAAGAAGTTTTCCTATAGTGCCAAGGATGCCAGAGGCTTGACGTCCAAAGGTGTTATCATGGCGTCGGATGAACAGGAGTTTATGGCGAAAATAAAAGAAAAGGGTCTGTTTGTCTCAACGTTTACGGAAAGCGATTCAGGCAGTTCAAAAACAATGCACAAATTTAACACGAAAGAGCTTGCGTTTAACTGCAGACAGTTAAGTGCGATGCTTTCTTCGGGTCTCACGATTGTTAAATCGATTGAGATTTTGTGCAAAGAGCAGGAAAAAGAATCTGCAAAAATCTTGTGGAGAGACATCTACGAGAACGTTCAGAAGGGTGAGTCGTTCTCATCTTCACTTCAAATGCACGACGGTGCTTTCCCGCAATTCCTTATTTCAATGGTTAGCGCGGGTGAATCAAGCGGTTCGCTTGACGTAATCATGAAACGAATGGCCGAACATTACGCAAAGGAAAACAAGCTCAACAATACGATTAAGGGTGCGATGATTTATCCGATTATCCTCCTTGTGCTCACCGTTGCCATTGTTATCGGTCTGTTTACGTTCATTATGCCGACGTTTATCGATATGTTTGAAAATCCTGACGATATGCCGGCACTTACGAAAGCCATGTCGCACATAAGCGACTTTCTGCGTACGAAATGGTACATACTTCTCATAGTGGTATCGGCTATAGTCGTTGCATTCAACGTTGCCCTTAAAACGCCGAAGATGAGGATTAAACTTGACCGCTTCCTTATTAAGGGACCCAGTTTCGGACCGCTTATCGTTAAGATTTATACGGGACGTTTCGCGAGAACTCTTTCGTCGCTTTACTCAAGCGGTATTCCTATGGTTGAAGCTCTTCAGAGGTCGTCCGCAATTCTTAACAACCTCTATGTCGATAAACAGTTTGAGAATGTTATCGACGAGGTTAAACAGGGCGAAACGCTTTCGTCATCTATCCAGCGTACAGAGATATTTGACTCTATGTTTTGTTCAATCATATTCGTCGGTGAAGAATCAGGTGCTCTTGACGATATTCTTGAGAAAACTTCAGACTACTACGAAGAAGAGGCTGAAGCGGCGGTTCAGCGTCTTGTAAGTATGCTTGAACCGGTACTTATTATCGTACTCGGCGTAATTATCGGCTTGGTTGTTGCCGCTGTATACCCTGCACTTTACGGTTCGTTCGAGTCACTCGAAAAGGGCTAAACCGTACCAGAATAAAACGAGAGGTGGAAATTATAAATGCTATCATTTGATATTACCGATAGAAATGTCCGTATAATCAAGGGGGCTGAAAGCGGCGGAAAGATTAGAATCAGTTCTGCTGCCACCCTAAACCTTGAAGAAGAGGTTATTGTCAACGGGCACGTTAAAGACGTGCCGAGGGTTGCTACACTCATCAACGGAATGCTTAAGAAGAGCAAAATGGCTGATAAGGAAGCTATTGTCAGTATCTCATCCAACCTTACTATCTTTAAGGAAATCCGTATTCCCAGAGCTAAGGAAGCCGAATTTGCCAAGAAGGTTAAATCAGAAATGCAAGCGGTTCTCGGCATCGACGACTCCTATGCTATTTCTTACATAATCGTAGGCGACGACGGTGAAAAGAACGAGGCGGGAGAAGTTCTTGAGAAGGTTCTCGCAACGGCTTGCCCGTATGAAATCGTTGACTGTTACAGAAAGGTCTTCCAGATGCTGGGTATTTCACTCAAGTCTGTTATGATCGGATGTAACTGTATCACAAAGGTTCTTCTTGCCGATACAAAGATAAGGTCCAAGATGCCGCTTCTTGCCGTGCAGATTGACCCGAACTTTATCAGCTTAAACCTTTATGAGAGAGGTCAGCTGACATTCTCAAGATTTGCTTCTATCGACTCCGCAGACTACGGCAACTCCGCAGACTACGTTTTTGAAGCTGTTAACGAGAATATCTTCCGTATGCTCCAGTTCCATAAGAGCCGTAAGGGCAGCAGTCCCATTGAGAATATTGTTTTCTACGGCGATACAAGAGAATACAACAGGCTTATCAATGAACTTGACAAGATGGAGCTTCAGGCGCATATTATCAGCGTTCCTCCGCAAATTTACGGTTATGAAAACCTTGAATTCTCGCTGTATGCAAACGCAATCGGTGCTATGTTCAAGAGAAATCCGTCAATTGAGAAAGTTAACCTTCTTGCAACCGAATCGAGTGCGGCAAGAAGAGTTAAGTCAGACCAGTCGTTTGCCGCTATGCTTCTCGCCGTTTTGGCTGGCTCCGCTTTGCTTGTGGGCGGTTCATGGTTCATCTTTAATTCTCAGAACAAACAGATCCTTAAGGAAATTGATGAAATCAATACTAAGATAACATCGCCGGATACTCAGAAGAAGCTCAAGCACCACGAAAGGCTTCTCGGTATGAAGGAAAAGGTTAAAGAGTATAAAATCATGGTTCAGAACGCCAATGATGCATATTCTTCACAGCCTGTAATTCTTGGCGAAAAGTTCGACAAGATTGAGAAAATCCTTATGGAGACAGCGAAAGAAGTTAAGACCATGTACGGCGACGAGTTCTCGCCTAAAGATTCTTTGAAAAAAGTTGAAATCAAGAGCATGGACTATAACAGCGGTACGATGAATGTTATGCTTGAACTTCAGGGCATGCACGACCCGGCACAGAAAATCCCGGCACTGTTCGTTGAGAAGCTTTTAAAGGATTCAATGATTGCATCGGTTGATTACATCGGTTACGGTGCGCCTTCGATTGAAGAAACTGATGAGAACATGAAAAAAGAAGGTTTCATCAATAACGAAAAGTATAAGCCAGGAGAAGATGTTATACACACTGCACAGAAAAAGGTCGCTTTCAATTTGACAATTAAGATTAAGGGCGAAAAGAATGTTTACGTAGCACTGGAAAAGGAGGCTGAATAAGTATGAAAATGAATTATAGAGATCGTATTATCGCGATGGTTTTTTTGAGCGTAGTCATTTTAGTTGCCGGCTTTTTCTTGCTTGTAAAGCCGCAGATTGACGAAATCCCCGTTAACAAGGAAGAACGCACCAGGGTTAGCGACGAGTGGGACGGAATTAAGCGTAAAATTGACGCAATCCCCGGTCTTAAGGACACCATTAACAAAAGCTATGACGAAGCAATCGCTTTGACAAAAATTTTTGTTCCCGAGAATTCTTATCCCGACTCATATATGCTTGACAAGGAATTTCAGGCGATAGCCGACAGAACTAATGCCGATATTGCGGGTCTTGAAGTCAGTGCTCCGAAAACCTCGGTTTTATCCTACTATTTCAATCCAGCATCAATCCTTACAATTCCTATGACAGATGTTGCCGACATTAACGGCGATAAAGCACTGGAGAGAGCCAAGGATCTTACCGAAACAGCGGTTATGACAGCAAGAAAAGCGGAGACCGTTTTTACTCAGCAGTACGGCGTCAAAATTTTTGGCAACAGAGAGGAAATTTGGGACTATATCTCTGAAATCAAGAAGCTCAATAAGGCTATCATAATCAAGTCTGTCACTTTTGACGATTATAATTATGAGATTCCTTACTGGAACCGCGGCTGGCTAGGTGATTGGGAAGAAGGCGGCTGGATTAAGAAAGATGACGCTTTTAAATGGAAAGAGGCTGAAAGAGAAGGTTTCAGTAAAATCAAAGTTCCAGTGACTATAGACAGTGAAAAACACAACATGGGATACACTCATGCAAACATTCTTATAGAACTTTACTCTGTCGTTGCAATGGATAAACCTAACGTGGATGCAGAGTAAACCGACAAAACCAATCCATTATTCACCCCTAAACTTCTATTTTCTAGAAAGGCGGTAAGTTATGAATAATCAGATGAAATTAAAACTTAAGGGCACTGTTCTTTTTACCGTCATTTCCGTTATGTCGCTTTTGATAATCTTCTTACTGGGTACATTGGTGCTGGCGTCTTCCGCCAGCAACCGTGCCCATAAGTCGTATTCCACGTCACAGGCGAAATACACGGCTCGAATGGCGATTGAGAGCGTTGCTGATGCTCTCGGCAAGGAAACGGTTCTTGTGAGAAAGGTTAAAGATTTTAACGATGATGTAACGGCACAAACCATGAATATCACTGTAAGCGTTAATAATCCCAGAATGAGTTCAATGGGGCGTATTGAGAGCGTTGTGCTTGAAAAATACGCTGACAGACCTGTTTACAACGAAAAAGCCAGCTTTTGGAGTAAGCGCTCAGGTATGAAAATTACTGCGACTGTTTCACTGGGCGGTATAACCGATACTTCAACAGCTTATCTCATTGAGGATCCCAATTATGTTGCAGAATCTAGAGAAGTTGAACTTGGTTTTTGCCCTATGTGCGGCATAGAACCGGTAGAGTTGTCTAAATCGGTTAACGGTTCTAAGTACGGTACGGTAAAGAATAGCGTACCTGACAGCAATAACAAGAGCAACCCTATAACTGGTTGTTTGTGTAACGGCAGTTGTGACGGAACAGGCAATTGCCAAACAGGCAGAGATTTTAATCAGATTCCTGTAGTTGACAGTTCACATAATGCGGCTTCCGAGACAAGAAATGCGTGTACCTGCAAATGTTTCTATACTACTAAATCCGGAGATAAACTGGCTGAAAAAGGAATTTCATCCGGCGGCGGTTTCGGTACAGCCTGCAGCACGAACGGCTGGGGAAATGTTGTTGTTAACGCAAACAGTGTAATTAAAAGCCAAGAGTCATATGAACAGGACCTTGAGAATTTACGAAAGCTGTATGAAGAACCTGAATTCAGCAAAAAATCATATTGGGATAGAACCAAAACATATGCATTTAACAATGACGCCAATTATATGGGCAATGTAGTGATAAACGGTTCTTTAAAGCCTAACACTTATCTTACTTTTTCCATACCTGACGCAGGATACGGCGTTTCAATCTGGGGCGATTTAACTAACCAAAATGCTGAGAAATTCAAGATTGTTTCACCTAAAAATATGAATAATTTCAGTTCTTATACACAAGTTCCTTATCTTTATGTAGACGGCAATATCAGCTTATCAGGCGGTAACGGTGCGCAGTTCGGAAGCAAAAACCTTCCGCTCAATGTTTTCTGCGGTTCTTTCACCAGTACCAATTTGAACGATATTTATGCAGACATTTACATGATGGATAGAGGCGTTCTCAGCAATCTTGCAGGTAAAAATCAAAACGGTACCGGTCTCTATGCATGGTCTGCAAGTGTTATCAATAAAACGAGATCAGTTTCGAATCCGTATACCGGCGGCAATATCTTCTGTAAGGGCAACATCAAGCTTGCTTCAATGACTGTAGACGGTAATGTTATTGTTGAAGGCGATGCAGATATTGCCAATAATGTTACAATCAACGGTTATCTTTATGTCGGTGGCACTCTTAGCGGCAGCTTTAACGTTAATAATATAAAGGGCCCTATTTATACTACAAATATGTCCGTTCCGGCAGGCACAGAGACCACGAAACCCGGTTACGGAGTTAAGATGCGTTATGCACGCGGCGAATTTTCTGAAAGATACTCCGAAGAACTCGAGAAAGATGTCCGATACTGGACATGGTACAATATATACACAGGCGATTTCATGGGCGAGTTTGAAGTTCATCCTGATGCAATAAGTGATGTAGATAACACCAAAAGGGATGATATCGGCAATGGAAGACCGTATGTTCTCAATTTAGTCGGCGATGAGCTGTCCGAAGAGCGGACTGATGCTCCTGAGTGCAGGGCATTTACAGATCCTTCGGGAAATCCCTGCAGCGAGTTTGATGCAAAAGAGTTTACAGGCGGCAAAAGGTTAGCTTTTGCACAGCATCCGGATTTTCCCAATGTTTATCCGCGTGAAATGGAAAAGAGAGTTATTCTCGGCCTCGACACTCTTCCGGGATTTAACAAAGCAGATACTCAAATAGTAAAGACTATTTATGACATTTTAAGAGAAGGTAAAAATCCTTATGATGGGATACTCACCAGTGTGCCGAGCGGTGACGGTATAAACGCCAGTACGAATCTTCTTCAGGGTAAAGACCAAAATCAGGATTTGACTGTTACAGTGAGCGGTACGCTTACGGGTACGTTTAACAGGCTTGTCACCGTAAAACCGGCAAATCCAAATAATAATCTGTGGCTTATTCTGGATAACTATAACGGAAGCCAAGGTATTCTTATTGATGATGAAGGTTATAACGGAGAAATCCATATTCTCATTAAGGGAACTTGTCAGCTTGAGCAAAAAGGTATTATAACCAAAACCTATGATGATTTAATTGCCGGCAGAAAAGGTGATTTCCAATTCGTATATCACGGTCCTAAGAAGGACGGTATTCAAGTTGCCGCCCGCCCGCCGGTTTATGTTCATTCAGTTAAGGATGGAAACCCTAAACTGACGCTTAGGAATAATGCGATGGTAACAGCTTTTATTGAAGCTCCGTATTTAACTTTGGATCATCCTACCGCAAGGGATTTCGGCGGCGGCGTTAAAGTTTATTTTGACAGTCAGCTGATTAGCGGCTCTAATACTTTGTTCCCAGGCATGAAGTTTAACAGAGTTGCTATAATAGGCAGTTGTACTGTTAAAAGTGCAGATGTTGCCAATGAAGTTCATATTATCGGTTTTTCGACTGCCGAGGACGTATATACGCCAGTAGAGCCTAAACGGTTTGGCGCCAAGCTTGATCAGGGTGATTTTGCAACAGCCGATCAAATCACAGTGGACGCATCCGGTAAAGTTATTTCTTACGGTATCTACTCTGAAAGCGATTTTTACAAGTACTATAAAATCGAGTACAGCGATTTGTATTAAGGAGGGCGTCATATGAAAAAATTCAAGAAGACCTTAAAAGGCATGACTTTGATTGAAATCATTGTTGCCCTCGCTGTTTTTGCGATGCTCGGTGCGATTCTTGTTGCTGCCGGCAGTGCTATTGATGCACAGATGAAGAACGCCAATAAGGTCAACGAAAAAGTCGCGCTTCAGGGTCCCGTCGCAGAAGCTCAAAATGAAAAAAAAGCTAATGAATGGGAAAAGGATATTCTTATTTCGGTAAGAATCGACGGTAAAACAGTTACGGCTCAAGGCGATTTGTACGGTATTGATGACGAAGCCACTATCAACGGCGCCAAAGGCATTAACGGCGACAAGCTGACATTTAAGTTTGTTAAGTTCGATGATTCCGTCTCGCCGTCGACTACTGTGCCTGGAACAACTTAATTTGAGGAGGGGTATTATGAAAAGTAAAAAACTCAAAGGTTTCACCCTCATCGAGTTAATCATTGTTCTTGCTATTTTCGGTCTCCTTATCATGGGTGCGTTACAGCTTGTTGATCCTGTGTCAAAAATTGCGACGAGAACGTCTACCAGAGAAAACAATTCTGCCGCCGTTGATAACGTAAAGCAGTATCTTGAGGGTTCGCTAAGGTATGCGCAGTATATCAATGTGTTCTCTAACGAGTACAACAATGCCATCTATAGCAATTGGGGCAGTTTTAACAGCGGCAACTGTCATATATCTGGAGGCGTTGCATATACCGGTACGGCACAGGAAAAAAGAGAAGCAGCAATGAAGGCTTTTGTAGAAAAGTATTTCGACGGCAGAGAGGGTCCCGATTTTTGCAATAAGTGTACTAACTGTAACGCAGGCAAATATTCGAGTTGCACAGACTCCGGTAAGCATTTCCTACCTCTTCGCGTAACTGTTCGTGCTATCGAAATCGATAATGCATCAGGAGGCAGCATTAGGGAGTATATGTATGATTTCGAATCTGGAAACAGTTTTAAAAAATCTGACGGTAATGTTGTCAGAGAAGTAAAGCCGGGAAAAGCATTGCTGGGCAACGGCACAAACCCTATAAACCCTATTTACATTAATCAAAATTTCTATTTTAAGTTAGGATATAATAGGTTAACTGCAGACGGCGTCAGCGGCAAGACTTATCCGTATTCCTCAAACCTCAGCAGTACTCCGCCTAAGGATAAAACTATTTACTGGGCAAATATTGAAGATGAAAAGGAAATAGGCGGTACCAATGCAGCTTATCCGATTTCTTCTAAGCAGTTCGGAATTACAATAGCAACTTACAGTGATAGATTTAATTCTTCGGGCAAAGGTTTAGTGTTCCAGTCGCCGATGGCTCTTACCAACTCTTCTATGGCGTTAACCAACATTAACACTAACAATAACAACAAGCTGCGTGATTATTATAAGGTAGCCAGAACGCTGCCTGACGGCGCGGCCAAAAAGGAAGCACATCCCGTGCAGGGACCGGCATTTCAGGTCTACCGTTACGGTAATGATTATTCAGGCAACGGCGATATTGTTTCTATGCAGGAACAGGCATACGGTATTGCTTTGCTCGGCAGCGACACGATAAGAGACCATATGGATAAAATCTTCATCATTTATGTTCTCCCAAGTGATTTGCATTACGAAGACTTTGTAAAGTAAAAAACAAGGCAGCAGTTTTAATGCTGCTGCCTGTTTTTGTTACTGCCTGTATTTTAGCATACTTAAGTACTTTTCGGCAATCACATTTCCCCACAGAGTACCGACGGCAACGCCGACAGCAAGGAAAGGTCCGAATGCGAATTTGGAATCGCCTGTAATCCATTTGCGGATTGAACCGCCGATTGCAGCGGTGAATATTCCTGCAAACGCTGAAACAACAGTTGCTTTCGGTCCGAGTATACCTCCCGCACAGAGCATCAACAGCGTATCACCTAACTCAATTCCGCGGATGTCCGTATCTTTCTTTTTCTTCATATAAACTCGGACGAGTTCGCCGATAAGGAAGAAGGGAATACTTACACAGAATGCGCCGATAATCCTGTCAGAAAGCTTAAGCGTATCGGTGAATATGTGAGACGGAACAGCCAAAAGTAATATGAGAATTAAAATTCGAATGTCCATTTCCATCGTATCCCAGTCCATGAACCCTATCACGATTAATAAAGCAAAAAGCACGCAGGTTATTAAAGCTCCTGCATTAATATTCATCACAAAAAAGACGAGCATGAAACTCAGACCTGTCAGGGTTTCGACAATCAGGTAGCGCGGAGATATTTTCTCCTTGCACTTGCGGCATTTGCCTCTTAGAAAAAGCCAACTGAAAACAGGAATCAGGTCTATTATACGAATTTTCTCGCCGCAAGTCATGCAGTGAGAGGCTCTCTTGGTTAGCGATTCGTTTTTTGGAAGCCTGTATATGACTACATTCAGGAAACTGCCGATACTTATTCCAAAAAGGAATATGATTGAGTAGAATGCGATGTAAAATACGGGACTTAGAAATTCTTCACCCAGCACGTTTTCAAAATCCATTTTTTCACCCCCTTTGGTAGTATATTAGAGCATAATAATATTATAACATAATTTAGTTTAATAAACAAGCATAATTTAATAAATTTTTGGAGGTTTGTTATGAGAAATGTCAGAATTGGTGATTACCTAGTCGGACAAAACCTTATTTCACAACAGCAACTCGACCAAGTTCTAACTGCTCAGAAAGAGTCGAACGGCACCAAGCGTTTCGGAGACGTTGTTGTCGAACTCGGAATTCTGTCTGAGGTTAAGCTTGCACAGACTCTTGCTGAGATGCTTAATTTTAAATATGTCGATTTGGGCAGTATCGAAATTGATACCGAGGCCGTTCAGAAGGTTCCAGAGGCACTTGCTAAGAAATACAGTGTTCTTGCTATCGGTATTATGGGTAAGCGTCTTACTATTGCTACGGATGACCCTATTAACTTTTCTATCCTTGAGGATATTAAGATGTCCACAGGTATGGACGCTATACCTGTTCTCGCTACAAAAACAGCAATCAACAGAGCTATCGGTAAATGCTATTCGATGCAGAACGTTGATAACGTTCTCGACAGCGTTCAGACTTTCGGTATTGAGGTAACTGATGATGACGGCTCAAAAGATCGTGTTGAAAGTGCTCCTATCGTTAAGCTAGCTACAACAATCGTAGAAAACTCCCACCGCGCAGAAGCGACGGATATACATATCGAACCTTTCAAAACTTATACAAGAATTCGTATCCGTGTAAACGGCGACCTTATTGAACTCATGAATGTTTCTAACGTCGTCCATAACTCGCTTACAACACGTCTGAAACTTATCAGCGGTATGAATATCGCCGAGAAACGTGTTCCTCAGGACGGACGTTTCACACAGGTTGTTGACGGAACCACTCTCGACGTCCGTGTGTCTGCGCTTCCTACCGTTAACGGTGAAAAGATAGTTATCCGTATTCTTTCTACCGGACAGATTGCACTAAGAAAGATTACCGACCTCGGCATGACCGAATACAACTATAATCTCTTTGAATCAATGATTAAATGCCCTCATGGCGTTATCCTTGTAACGGGGCCTACCGGTTCCGGTAAAACGACCACTCTTTATTCTGCGCTCGGTGAAATTGCTAAACCTAATGTAAACGTTATTACTGTTGAAGACCCTGTCGAGAAAAATATCGACGGTATAAATCAGGTTCAGGTTAATACTAAGGCGGGCATGACTTTTGCGGCTGCTCTCCGTTCTATTCTCCGTCAGGACCCGGATATCGTCATGATAGGTGAGATGCGTGACTCTGAGACAGCCGACATCGGCATCAGAGCCGCTATCACGGGACACTTGGTTCTTTCAACGCTCCATACCAACGACGCTGCTTCAACAATTATCCGTCTTGTTGACATGGGCGTCGCTCCTTACATGGTTGCTTCTTCACTTATCGGCGTTATTGCTCAGCGTCTCGTTAAGGTAATCTGCCCTAAGTGCAAAACTCCCAGATATTCAACTCCTGAAGAAAACAAGCTCATGAAGATTCCTGAAAGCGAATCGGTTCAGATTTATGATGCTGTCGGCTGTGCTGAATGTAACGGTACAGGATATAAGGGAAGAACCGCTATTCATGAAATCATTCACTGTACTGCTGGCGTTTCTACGATTATTGCTCAGGGCGGCGGTAAAGAACAGATTGAAGAAGCGGCAAAAGCGAACGGAACAAAGCTTCTCCGCGACAACGTTGCGGAACTTGTTCAGCTTGGCAGCACGACAATCGACGAGCTTGTACGTGTAACATACGCCGTGTAACGGGTCATGCATTTATTCATGTTAATTTAGGAGGATATATACAATGGGTATACAAATCAACAGAATCCTTGACGAGGTTCGTCTTTTAGGCTGTTCCGACTTGCATTTTACAAACGGAATTGCTCCCGTAGTCCGTCTCAACGGCACACTAAGAACAATGCGTTCACAGTATCCTGAAATGGATGAGGAAGAAATTCTGTCCATCGTTAACCAGATGACCAATGAAACACAGGCAAAGAACATTAACGCCGGAAACGATACTGACTTCTCTTTTACAACAAGAAGCGGTTACCGTCACCGTGTTAACGTATACTTCCAGAGAGGCAACACGGCTATTGCTATCCGTTTGCTCCGTAATGATATTCCTACGCTTGAAGACCTCGGTCTGCCGCCGATTCTTGCGGACTTCTCAATGCGTCCCCGTGGTCTCGTTCTTGTAACCGGTCCTACGGGTTCAGGTAAATCAACAACGCTTGCGGCAATGATTGACTTTGTCAATCTCAACCGTTCAGCTCATATTATCACTGTCGAAGACCCGATAGAGTACGTTCACGAGCATAAACGCTGTATGCTTAATCAGAGAGAAATCGGGCAGGACGTTCCGAGCTTCTCGCTTGCACTCAGAGCCGCTCTCCGTGAAGACCCGGACGTTATCCTCGTAGGAGAAATGCGTGACTTCGAGACTATTCAGGCCGCCGTAACCGCTGCGGAAACTGGACACCTCGTTATGTCGACGCTTCATACGACCAGCGCGCCCGATACCATCAACCGTATCATCGACGTTTTCCCGGAACATCAGCAGAATCAAATCCGTACCCAGCTTGCGAACAACCTTGTCGGCGTTATTTCTCAGACTCTTATCCCGAGAAAAGACGGTACGGGACGTATCGCCTGTATGGAAATTCTCAACGTAACAGACGCCTGTGCGGCGATGATTCGTGAGGGTAAAATCCATCTTATCCAGTCTGCTATCCAGACAGGTAAACAGCAGGGCATGATGAGCCTTGACCAGGAACTCGCACGCCTTACTCATACGAACGTTATTTCTGAGAAGGACGCTATCGAGAAGTGTCAGGACAAACAGGAATTCTATCGCTTCCTACATGCGATGTAATAATTGGACGTCGATATGTCTTGTGAAACCAAAGTTATCCTTGCATCTTTGGTGGAGCATGTTGGAAAGGCGAAGACTGTAAAAGAAGCTTACCGTGCTATCGTTAAGGCCGCCAGTGTTGAGGGTATGAATTTTCCGTCTTATGAGGAGTTCCAAAAAGAACTTCAGGAAGATTTAGGAGAAGCGCAGGAATAAGAACGGGAGAACATGGGAAGAACTAGAAGCGAAAGAGAAATCGAAACAGTCAGAAAACGCGGAATTATAGCCAAAATCAGCAAGCGGACCGTGAGTCCGTTTTGCTTTTTCTAATTCCTACTATTTAGTGAAATTGTACAAAATAACGAAAAAAATATCTAAAAAACAGAAAAAAAGAAGCATATTGAGAACCTTCAAAAAACCTATTGACTTTTGTTTTATACTATGGTACAATGTATATAAGATAAAGAGAACTCACCGAGAGCTCCGGCTGATGTTCTTGTACAAATCAACCGTAGGGTGAACGTTAAGCCCTGCATAAACAAAACTTTATTAATTATTATAAGGAGGTTTTCACATGAAAACTAAAAAGGTTAAGGGCTTTACCCTTATCGAACTTATCGTTGTTATCGCGATTATCGGTGTTCTCGCTGCTATCCTCGTTCCCGCTATGCTTGGCTACGTAAGAAAGTCCAAGATTTCTGCTGCTAACTCTGCTGCTGGTTCGCTTTTCAAGGCTTGGAATACACTCCTTGCTGAGCTTGATGAAGAAGGTTTTGATTCATCCTCTCTTGGTTCGGTTACTGGTGCTAAGGGTAAAGTTTCTACCATTGCTACTGCTTCTACCGCTTCTACTGTTACTGCTGCTGTTGTTGAGCCGAAACTTCAGAGCTATTTCAAAGATGTAAGTAAGCTCAAAGGTACTGGCGCGTGGTGCGCAAAACTTGAGGACGGTTCTTGTGTAGCTGCCGCTGTTGAACTTGACGGTACTTACACAGGTACTCACCCAGCTGGTATTGTTACTCCGCAGACATACAAGACTTATAAGGCAGACGCTGCTAAAGCTCTCGCAGCTGCTGTATTAAAGGAAGCTGGTACTACTTAATAATTTGTATTTTAATTTTTCACCCTCTCAACTTGAGAGGGTGAAATTATTTTTTGTTCCACTTGACAAAGTCTTTATAACATGATAAAATATAAATAATGAAGCGATTTGAAAGAGGGGATTGTCATGAATTTTATTGAGAAGTATAGAACACATATTATGATATGCATAATTGCATTGGGTTTCGGCTTTTTTGGGGGATGGGTTCTTTGCGGTTATGAGAACAGAGATGTTATTAAAACTGGAGAGGAGTTCGCCTTGTTTTCCGAGTGCCGAAGGATAGTCGAGGCTGACGGATATAAGGATTTTAATGAGAATGATGCTCTTGAAACCGCTTTGAATTCATATTTGGAAAAAGGTGTTGACAAATATACAAGATATGTTTCGTCAGTCGGTATTGAACAAATTATAGAGGGCGTGAATATGTCAGGGGTTGCTGTTGCCAGCGGTTTTCAGGTTGGATGTTCGGCTGACGGGTATATATTGCTTACAGAAGTTACAGAGGGAAAGCCTGCCTATGAACAGGGATTAAGGTGCGGTGATGTGATTTTGGAAATCAACGGTGCTGATGTTGGGAAAGAGGGTTTTTCGAATGCCGCACCAAGGCTTAAAGGGAAAGACGGAACGGTAATTAGCTTTTTAATTCAAAGGGGTGAACAGGAACTTTGTATTGATTTTATACGTTCAAATGTGATATTAAAGAATGTTGAATGGCAGATGGTTGGCGATGTCGGGTATATAGCTGTTGAAAGTATTGATTGGTTTTCGGACGGCTATTTAAGCGTTGCAATTAATGAACTTGAAAGCGCAAACTCATTTATTTTGGATTTACGCAACAATCTAGGAGGCGTTACTGATGCAGGCGTAAATATTGCCGATAACTTTTGCGGCAAAAATACTGTCAGACAAATGTGTTTTAACGGAGTAGAAATGGCTGTACTAAGAACTGACGAAGCTCGTGTTGATAAGCCTGTTGTGGTTTTAATCAACGGAAAAACAGCCAGTGCGGCGGAGATTATCACAGCACTTATGAAACAGTCAGGGTATGATGTAACCCTTGTCGGGGAAAGAACATTCGGTAAAGGCATTTTCCAAAGACCGGCTAATGTTAGTGACGGAGGAACGCTTTGGTATACTGCCGGTACATATACTGTCGGTGATTGGGAGTGCTATCACGGAGTCGGTATTCCGCCTGATATTGAAGTAGTTATGGATTCTGAGATGATAGGCACGGACAGAGATATACAGATGCAGAAAGCTTTGGATATTTTAAGAGCAAAATAACAAATGCACTGGTATAGCGTTTTGTCTTTCTCGCATTCGATTATCTATAAACCTAAGCATAAGAAAATACTGCCGTCCGAAAAAATTCGGACGGCAGTATTTACAACAGATAATTTTAGCACTTGAAATCTATCATTGAACTGTAATTTTTTTAAAATCCACGCTTCAGGCTTTAAATGAGAAAGATATTCATGCGTTTGACGGGATTTCTTCCGCAAAAGCTTGACTTTTTTTCCGTAAAAGAGTATAATATATATTGGCGGGTGTTTTGTTATTAGGAACTGTTCAACAAAACGCTCATAAAGTTTTCTGTAATTATTCACTGGAGGTTTTAATATAATGAAAAGAGTATACAATTTTAGTGCAGGTCCTGCGGTTCTTCCTGAGGAAGTACTCCGTGAGGCGGCGAATGAAATGTTCGACTACAAAGGCACGGGAATGTCCGTTATGGAGATGTCTCACCGTTCAAAACCGTACGAGGAGATTATCAAGACCGCTGAACAGGATTTGCGTGACCTTTTAAATATTCCCGATAATTATAAGGTTATGTTCTTGCAGGGTGGTGCACATACACAGTTCGCCATGATTCCCATGAACTTAATGAAAAACAAAGTCGCCGATTACATAGTTACGGGAATGTGGGCTAAGAGAGCTTATCAGGAAGCGCAGATTTACGGAACAGCCAACAAAATCGCCTCTTCAGAAGATAAAATGTTCTCATATATTCCCGACTGCTCCGACCTCCCAATCAGCGAGAATGCCGACTATGTTTATATCTGCGAGAATAACACCATATACGGCACAAAGTTCAAGACCCTGCCTAACACGAAGGGCAAAGACCTTGTCGCCGACGTTTCGTCATGTTTCCTTTCCGAGCCTGTCGATATTACCAAATATGCCGTCATGTACGGAGGCGTTCAGAAGAATATCGGGCCCGCAGGCGTTGTTATAGCAATTGTGCGTGAAGACCTGATTACTGACGATGTGCTCCCAGGAACACCGACAATGCTTAAATACAAAATCCATGCCGACAACGAGTCGATGTACAACACCCCTCCCGCTTACGGTATCTATATCTGCGGAAAAGTTTTTAAGTGGATTAAGAAAATGGGTGGTCTTGAGGCTATGAAAACCCACAATGAGAAAAAAGCCGCCGTTCTTTATGATTTCCTTGACGGCAGCAAGCTTTTCAAGGGTACTGTGCGTGCGGAAGACAGGTCGCTTATGAATGTCCCTTTTGTTACGGGCAGTGACGAGCTCGACGCTAAGTTTGTTAAGGAAGCTAAGGCGGCAGGTTTTGAGAACCTAAAGGGCCACCGTTCCGTCGGAGGTATGAGGGCGTCTATTTACAACGCTATGCCGATTGAAGGCGTTGAAGCTCTTGTTGCGTTCATGAAGAAATTTGAAGAAGATAATTCTTAATGAGAATCCTCGTCTTAAATCTTGTAATCTTAGGCAAAGCCTAAGATTACGCTCGCCGACTATGTCGGCGGTCTATAGGCGGACGGATTAAAATCCGCCGCCTCTATCCCTTGCATTTAAATATGCCGCTTTTAGCAGTGCGGTCTGCGTCTTGCCGTCCTTGATTTCGTTATGCATAATCATTTTAACAGCCTCTTCGAGGCTTAGTTCGATTACGTCAAGAAATTCGCCCTCGTCAAGCGACTGTGTTTTATGGGATAAACCCTTTGCCATATACATATACGTAATTTCCGTATTATATGCGGGAGTCGGATAGAATTCACCGAGGAATATCAGCTCCGAACATTCATAGCCCGTTTCTTCGAGCAGTTCCCTTCGCCCGCATAAAGCACTGTCTTCGCCCCGTTCAAGCTTCCCCGCAGGGACTTCTGCAGTTACCTCGCCGAAAGGATAACGGAACTGCCTCACAAGAACAACGTTCCCGCTGTCTGTTACGGGAACGACGCATACGCCGCCAGAATGAAGCAAGACGTCTCGTCTTGCTTCATTTCCGTCTTCCAGTTCAACTCTGTCAACGGTTATGTCAAAAATCTTGCCTTTGAACACGGTTTCGGTCGAAAGCATTTTTTCGTGCAAATGATTAGTATTATCCATTTTGCTGTCTATAGTAAAGAAGCCGCTTCTTCGTCCATGATTACGGTTACGTTCGGATGCAGATTAAGAAGGCTCGCAGGCACTTGCGGCGTTATAGAACCTGAAAACAGCTCTTTAACGATAGGTGCCTTTTTAGAACCGTTAATCAGAAGCAAAATATGCTTTGAAGAAAAAACTCCTCCCATGCCCATTGTAAGAGCCTGCCTCGGAACGTCCTCTATCTTTTCAAAGAATCGTGCGTTAACTTCAATTGTATCTTCAGTCAAATCAACAAGATAAGTTGCGAGCGACAGGCTGTCGGCAGGTTCGTTAAAGCCGATATGACCGTTGTTACCGATACCCAGTATCTGCAGGTCGGTTCCGCCCATTGCCGCCATCTTTCTGTCGTATTCGGTACATTCCTTTGCGGGGTCGCTGCATTCGCCGTTAGGAATGTTAAGGTTCTCTTCCTTGATGTTGATGTGAGAAAACAGATTATCCCTCATAAAGTAGTAGTAGCTCTGGTCGTTGTCATGCTTTATTGGGTAATACTCGTCAAGATTGAACGCCGTAACACCCGAAAAATCAACATATCCGCTCTCATACAGTGACCTGAGCTGTTTGTAAGTTCCGACAGGCGTTGAACCGGTTGCAAAACCGATAATGCTTTGCGGCTTTGTGCGAACCTGTTCTGCGACGATATATGCCGCCGTTGCGCTCATTTCCTCGTAAGTCTTACAAATAATCTTTCTCATAATAAATAATCCTTTCTAATATCAAATTGGGAACTGTAGTCATAGTAGTGTGTATGGGGCGAAGTATCGTTTTTGCTCCTGCGTGTTGCATAAACATAGCATACAAGCCCTGCCAGCCCTGTCAGTGTTATGAAAAATCCTTCCCTCAGTCCTCGGGTACGGTATTCGAATTCAATAACGCTGTCGCCGGCGGGAACCGCAACCGCCATAAAACCGTACGACACTTTTTCAACATCAACCTCCCTTCCGTTTACTTTTGCTGTCCATCCTTTATTGTACGGCACGCTGAAAAATACAAGTGACGGCTTTGAAAGAGTAATATGTGATGTAAAGCTGTGAGAGTCAAATTCAAATGAAGACGAAGCCTGTGACCGTTTATTTCTGCATGACTCGACGTATGTTTTTTTGTTGAAGTGTGTGAGTTGTTTGTCATGGTATTCCGTCACAATATCGCCGTATTTTTCTATTTGCCTATTATCAAGAACGATGTATTCAATGAGACACCGCTCCATTGAGTCCGAAGTCATTTTATCCGCCTTTTCCATCGGGAGGTATTCGTCATAGGCGAATCCCATAGGAATATACTCGGCGTTTTCGTATATGTTGAAATACGCATTCCCGCCGATTTTCTCAAATCCCGGAAGTTGCTCCGTAAGAGGGTTGCCGTTCTCTTTAATGCTGCTTATTGCTTCGTAGTAGTATTTTGCAGACAGAAGCCCGCGTAACGTGTAATGCGACGCATCGGGGCGGCTTGCGACGTCTCTCTTTACGCCGACCTTCGGGTAGAACTCCATAATTGACGGGTCGACGACGCTCTGAAACGCTCTCATAGACGGCAGATTCCAAAGCATGGGATAGTTATCGTAATCTTCGGATATGTCAACGCGGAAGAAATTGTCGCCGCTTACTTTTTCGGCAACGCTTTCGCCTCCTTTAATCCCCGATTTTATATAGAGCTTATTGCCTCTCAGGAAAGCCGTTGAAAACAGCAGAAATGTCAGCGAAAGCACCAGAGACATTATCCCCGTCAATATCACGGCAGTGTTTTTGAATTTTTTCCCTTTCCACCGCCTTTTTAAGCATATCGACGCAAAAACAAGTCCGACCGACGCGATGAGAATATAAAGCCAGACAAGCCCGAAATTGCCCAATTGACTCGTAAAGGTGAAGAATTTGAGCTTGCCGTCTTTTTTGGTAGGAAGTGTTGATATTACGGCAAAGGCCCCGAGAACGAACCAGCAAGTACGCAAACCGCCTTTCCAGTCCGTTTCGTGACTGTCAAGGGCGTGGGCGGTCATCATCGCCATGATGAGTACAGGCATATAGAACCACCGTGCATAGTAGGAGCTGTTAAACATATAGAAACTGCTGTTCAGTACCGGAATAAATGCGAAAACCGTACAGATTAAGACCAACCGTGTCGCCCAGTGTTTCTTTTTGCCTTTCATGAAAGTTATAACGCCTGCCATTGAGAAAACGGGCAGATACCCGCCGATAGAAGCCCATTTTCCATATTCGGTCTCGAACAGCGTCGGATTTGAACAAGGGTCGGGCGGCATGAAAAACGCCTGAATTATACGTATGATACGTGTGTTGTCATAATACAGAATCATATTCTGTCCGTAGAGATATTCAGAAACACGGTAATTTCCCGTAATAATCAGAACGGACGGCACTAAGATTACCGCCGCAATCATTACGCCGAAGATGGCTTCAATTACAAGCCCCCAAAACTTTCTCATATTTATCTTGAAATCACTGCAGCCGCATCTTACGGTGAAGTATATTATGAGGAACATCACCTGTCCTGTGAAAAAGAAATAATTCAGCACCGCCATGAATGCAACGGTCAGAGCAAAAATTCCCCTGCGGTTATTATTGACACGTTCTTCCAAAGTTATGAGCAAGAGCGGAAAAAAAGCTGTGACGTCATGGAAATGATTAAAGAAGATGTTGTGCATTTGGAAGCCTGAGAATGCGTAGAGCAGACCTCCCGTTAATGCCATTCGTTTGCTTCGGACGAAACGCCGTATGTACATATATGCCGTAAGCGTTGCAACGCCGTGCTTGACGCAAAGTATAAACGGCATGGACAGCGTTACGAGACTGCGTGGAAGAATTGTTGTCAGCCAGAAAAACGGGCTGCCTATCAGGTAAAATGAATATGAGCCGATAAAGTCAGAGCCGAGGTCTGTATACCAATTCCAGCCGAACTGGCCGTTTCGGACAGCGTCGTTGGCAAGATTGTAAAACGGTATTTGCTGAGCGTTATAGTCGCCGTAATATAGGTAATATCCACCGTGAGCAATAATAACTGGCATTATGGCAACAAATAAAACCCCGAACCCCAAAAGGAATGCGAGGAGATAATGTTCTTTATTCTTCCTGAGCAAGGGATTATTTTTAATCATTTTTAAGAACTCCTAACAATGATAAACGCCGTATATGCAATATGTGCAAACAGTGCAAGGAAAAACGGCACGGAAGTCAGCGCGAGCGATATACCTCTGCGGTCTTGCTGGTGCGTCGCATTCGGAAGCTTGCTTTTCAATCGGAAGTCAATAAACATTATGAAGCCGATGATAGGCAGTACGGTAAATGCAAGGTCTAGCAGCGACGATGCGTTCGGATATTTGTTTATATCGTGAAACTCACTGTAGAGATAGGACATAGAATTGTTGAACATATGAACTATTATGGCAGGTATAATAGAATTATGCTTGATTGTGATATGCGCCAGAAAAATACCGATGACAAAACCGAGAGAGAACTGTGCGATATTGTGATGCCCCAAACCGAAAAGCACGGCGGTCATGAAGATAGCGAAACGCTGATTGGCTTTTGAGAGGTTTTTCAGAAGCATTCCCCTATAGAAGAATTCCTCGCAGACGGGCGCAATTATACATCCGTAAATCGCTGAGAGAAGTTTTCCTGTCGGGAGGTTGTAATCAAACATTCCCGAAACGTCCCAGTCTCGGAGACCGAACCCCGCCATATATTGGGTGACGCCCAGCATCATAATAATTGCGATGATTTGCAGGAACATTGCTATCGAACAGTATTGAATTCCCCTTACCGCTCCGAAATCACGTGTCCGCACAAGTTCCCGAGGTTTTGTTTTAGCCATTTTCAACCCTAACCAACCGAAAAACATATGACAGAAAAGAAATCCGACCATATTTACGGCAACAAGGAGCGAGGAACCGTTCAGATAATTCAAAATCGTATCAGGGGTTGCGTCAGGATTCATCGCAGCCGTTATATGTTTGGCAACGGTGTATAATACCTGCATTAAAATGCCGCCCACAAAAAGCGAGAGGATAAGATTTATTCCTGCAATATTATAGAAGCGGCGGATTTTCTTACGTTCGGTGAGGTTAGGTTCAATCGGTATTTTGCATCCAGGAAAGGCTACCTGAGGAACGATTTTTGTATAGTCTGAGTTGTAATGATGATATTCGGCAGGATTTTCAAAAGGATTTTGCGGGTCAAGGGTGTTCTTTTTATCAATATGTTCTTTCAAATCGGAAATTTTCTTATTAAGGGCTGCAATTTCGGCTTCATACACCTCAGGCAGCGGCGGCGGAAAATCGTTTTCCTCAGGAATTTTATCAAACGGATTGCAGTTTTCATTTAGGATTTCATTCATTTAATCAGCTCCATAGACGAATATTGAACGGCAGTTCACTAAAAACACTAATAAACCTGTTCTGAAACCTATCATGGCATCTTCGCGGTCTACTGTCAGCGACAACGGTTGTTCAGAAATTTCGGTTTTAGGTTTTTGGAATTGTTTTCATATCTTTTCCCCGCCTACGGCAGGGAAAAGATAACGAGAAATAGCCAGCGGCGATCGAGGGGCGAAACCCCTCGAAACCCCGTTTTCTAAAACCGAAACTTCTGACGGTTGTCAAACTCCTTGACGGGCGTTAGCCCGCCTGCGTTCGTTTTCCTAGCACTGCAAAAAACATCCACGCAAATATGCTAATGCTAGTTTCAGGACAGGTCTAATAATATTGTATCACATATTAAGTTCAATGTCAATAAATTCCGCAATATTTTCACAGTTGTTCGCAATATTTTACAGTAATTAGTACTTGCTGTGACGGCATATTATTACTATCTAATATAATTTAGGCGGTGTTTGCTATGAAATGCAGTATTGAGCAGCTTAAAACAAAAGAAGTAATCGACATAGAAACAGGCGAAAGACTCGGGTATATTGACGATGCGGAATTTGATGTTAAGACGTCAGAAATTTCATCTTTAATTATATACGGCAGGGGACAGTTTTTCGGAATATTCGGAAAAGAAAGCGATATTACAATCCCTTGCGGAAACATTAAAGTTATAGGCGACGATGTGATATTGGTAAATGTCGAGAATAAAATCCTGTCAAACTCCACAAAAGATGAGAATATTTCAATTAAGAGTTTGTTTAAGTAGAAAAACTACAGAAAAAGTCGGTAATCTCTTGACTTTCCCGCAACAGCATGATATAATTAGAGTATTACTCCGCAAGTAAAAACGGCAAGAGTTTGCTTGCGGAGTAATACTCTAGAAACGTTATATTAAAATACCCGTAAAAACGTTTAATATGTAAGGAGTGCTGTTATGAACAGTCAAAAATTCTTTATCTGCAAACACTGCGGAAATCTCGCAGGGCTTGTTGAAAACAAAGGTACACCGTTGGTGTGCTGCGGCGAAAAAATGACGGAACTTGTTCCGAACACCGTCGAAGCAAGCGTCGAGAAGCACTTGCCTGTTGTGAGTATATCAGAAAACACCGTAAGCGTTGAAGTCGGCAGTGTTCCTCACCCGATGGAAAACAGCCATCATATTTCATTCGTATATGTTGAATATGAAAACGGCGGTCAGCGTAAATGCTTGAAGACCGGTGAAAATCAGTCGCTTAAATTCTGTATTTGCGGGGACAGACCTGTAGCTGTTTATGCTTACTGCAATCTGCACGGACTTTGGAGAACTGAGGTAGAATAGTTTGAAACAACAGCCTGTGTATCAAATTCACAGGCTGTTTTTGTAATAGTATAAATAGAGCAGGGGGATAAGCGGTGGACGCCATTTATTTGGATTTTATCAAGCAAAAATTAACGTTTTGGGATAGGTTAACCCCTGAGCAACAATGGAAACTGTGTGAAAACACTACACTTCACAATTACAGAGGGGGGCAGAATATTCACAACTCATTAAACAGATGTGCAGGGGTTCTGCTTATAAAATCAGGCAGTTTGCGAACATACATTATGTCGGAAGACGGTAGAGAAATTACTCTTTACCGCATATCCGAAGGAAATGTTTGCGTTTTGTCGGCTTCATGCATTCTTCAAAACATTACTTTTGATATTTATATCGACGCTGAATGCGAAACCGAAGTATTGACTGTTAACAGTTCGTATTATGCCGAATTAATGAGGCAAAATGTATATGTTGAAAATTTTTCGCTGAAAATTACTTCCGAAATATTTTCCGAAGTAATGTGGACAGTGGAACAGATTCTTTTTATGAGCTTCGACAGGCGTCTTGCCGTTTTTTTACATGATGAAACAGCAAAGACAGGAAACGATACTTTGAATCTGACCCATGAACAGATTGCAAAATATACGGGAAGTGCAAGAGAAGTCGTTTCAAGGATGCTGAAATACTTTGAAAAAGAAGGTATCGTCAAACTGTCGAGAGGAGCGGTTGAAATAACGGATAAATCAAAACTCAAAGAAATATGTATGTGACAAAGTTACAGATGTTTTATGTTTAATCGTGTATAATTGGATTATATTAAACATTCAGGAGGTAAAAAATATGTCTGCAATTAAAGTAACGAAGGAAAATATCGGAGCGTTTATAAGCTCGGACAAGACTGTACTGCTTGACTTTTGGGCACCGTGGTGCGCTCCCTGCCGTATGATTTCACCTGTCATCGACCAAATCGCCGACGAAGCTTCAGATATAAAAGTCGGAAAAGTCAACATAGACGAGGAACAGTTGCTTGCGGCTGAATTCGGTGTAATGAGCATACCGACGCTTATAGTTGTTAAAAATGGCAAGGCGGTAAGAAAGACTGTCGGGGTAATGCCGAAACATAAAATCCTCGAAATGGTCGGTTAAAGTTTATAGTTCAAAGTGAGTTTAAATGTAATATTTGATGTTGAAAGTTGAGGGGATGAAGCCGTTTGTTTAAGATTCAGCTAATACTATTTCCAATTATAGACAACCTATCGAGGCGTCTATTAGTAATATTAAAAACCTTGACCGTTCAGTTAACGAAAAAATTCTCTAGGCACGGATTCTTCGGCGATAGCCCGAGCTTCGTCCAGCATCTGTTCAACAGTTTTCTTTGGTGTTCTTTCAGCATAATACCGAGCACGCTCTTTCTCATAACTCTCACCGAAAAAGCCTCATACAATGCCTCAATCAACTCCTCTAAAGGAGATAGCATTATTCCCAAAACAATCTCATAGAATATTTCCATACCGTTCACCTAATTATCATATAAATCGTCCATGTCAGTTTTTTCACGGTTATATGCCTCAAACCCAGGGATTTCTTTCTTCGGAGAAGCGGCAAGGGAAGCAGCACGGTTGTACAAAAAATCGGGGGAGGGGTTCGGGGACAGAGTCCCCGAGAAGCGGGGCTACCGCCCTGCAACCCCCATATTTTCGTTACCGATTGCGATTGCTAAGAACTGTTTTTGTGTATCTTGCTATATGCTGAACAGTTACAATAACAGACTAAAAATTGGTAAACCGCATAGCTAAGCTATGCGGTCAGTTTTTAGTGCTTTACCAAATATTCCCTTAAAACAGTCAAAATTTCATCCAAATTAAGCGGCTTCCCGACATGACCGTTCATACCCGACGCCAAACACTTTTCTATGTCTTCTTTAAAAACATTTGCTGTCATTGCAATAATAGGAATATCTTTCGCTCTGTCGGCATCCAGTTCTCTGATAGTCTGTGTCGCCTCATATCCGTTCATGTTCGGCATCTGAACGTCCATAAAAATCATTTCATATTTATTCGGATTTTCTCTGAACATTTGAACCGCTTCTACGCCGTCTTCCGCACAGTGAATTTCAACAAGCGTTGCTTCCAAAAGCGCCATAACAATCTCGCGGTTGATTTCAACGTCTTCCGCAATCAAAATACAGTGCCCGCTAAACTCATCCGCCACATCTTCCTGAACTTCTTCATCCTTAATGCCAATCAATTCATTAATAGCGTCGGCGACCGTAGACGGAAAGAGAGGTTTTGTAATGAATTTGTCAACGCCGAATTTCCCGATTTCGCAGTTCAGCACTCCAAGCTCGACAGCAGACATCAAAACGACAGCAGACTTCGAATTACGTTCTTTCAATACAGCGGTTAATTCCGTTCCGCTCATACCTGGCATACACTGGTCGACGAAATACACCGTATAATCTTTCCCTTGCTCAACCATCAATAACGCTTCTTCGCCGCTGCGTGCAACGTCGCAGGCCGCTCCCAAACTGCGGAGAATTTCTTCCATATACTCTAATGTGGATGAATCGTCATCAACGGCAAGAATGCGTATATTCCTCCAGTCGGGCAGGCTTCTCTTTTCCGAAACCTTTTGTGCTTTAACTGTAAACGCAAACGTAGCGCCTCTGCCGAGTTCTGACTCAATCCAAATTTCACCGTCCATCATTTCGACGATATTTTTTGAAATGGCAAGTCCGAGTCCTGTTCCGCCGAACTTCTTGGCTGTACTCGTTTCGGCCTGTTGGAATGATTGGAACAGTTTCGACTGCTGTTCGGGGCTGATTCCGATACCTGAATCTTTTACGCGAACTTCTACCGTGCAAATACCGTCCGTTTCAGACACGAGCCTTGTATCAATAGAGATTTCGCCGCTCTCGGGCGTGAATTTCACTGCGTTGCTGAGCAGATTTGTTATTACCTGCGTCAGACGCTGGTCGTCGATGAGTATCTTTGGAATCGCCGTATCAAGGTGAAGCATGAAATTCTGCTTTTTCTCATCAATACGGTACTTATTAACCGTTACAACCCTCTGTAAAATTTTCTCGAGAGTAATTTGAGACGGCGAAAGCTCAAACTTTCCGGCCTCAATTTTAGAAAGGTCAAGTATATCGTTTATTACGCCGAGCAAGTGCCTTGACGCCACGTCAATTTTATCGAAGCAGTAATCTTTCTTTCCGTTTTCTTTTGCGTCTTTTCCGATAGACGTCATGCCGATAATTGCGTTCATAGGAGTTCTTATTTCATGGCTCATATTTGAAAGGAACGTACTCTTCGCCTTATTGGCGTCTTCCGCTTTTTCAAGTGCAACTTCGAGTTGGTCTTTGAGCATTATCAGCTCGGTAAGGTCGTTTATACAGCCGACAATATCCGTGACCTCGCCGTTCTCGCCGTAAACAGGCGAAGTCCGTGCCTGAAAATTTTTCCCGTTAACTTCGGCGAACCATTCCTGCGAACCTTCGCTAAACGTCTTTTCGACGTTTTCGATTACATTGAAGTTCCCCCACATATCTGCGGCGACTCCAATATCCTTACCCTCAATGGTGGCGGGGTTTAACCCGATTTGCTCCAGATGCAGTCCTCTGAACAGAGTTATAATCCTGTCTTTATTAATGCAGAAAATTATACCGGAGTAGTTCTTAACCACAGCATCAAGTAAAGCGTCACGTTCCTCAATGTCGTGCATCATCTTCTTGTATTCACGCAAGTCACGGACATAAGCCACGACGATGTCTTCGGCGTTATGCTTTAAATTAACAAGGGTTATCTCGGTCGGCAAGGACTTTCCGTCTTCGGTTATATGCATGAATTCAAAACGCTGAAACCCTGTTTCAAAAGCTCTCATAATATGATTAAATGCCTTCCTTTCAGAAAGCTCGCCGTCGGGCTGATATTTCGGCGAATATTTTGGGAAATCCCTAATGAAGTTTTCTTTTGATTCGAGGTTGAACATATTTAATGTCTCTAAATTGCAGTCGTAAAGGTTCAAATCTTTATCCCAAAAATGAATGGATAAAGGCGTTGCGTCATACATTGCACGGACGCGTTCATTTGAGTTCTGCATTTTTTCCATTTTTGCCAACTGCTCGCTTGCATGAAGCTGGATGGCGTGTGCGGTTTCTATTTCTTCAAATACATTCACTATACAGTCTGTCGGAGAAGCCGAGCCGAGTGCAATTCTTCTCGCCATCTTCAAACAGGTATCGGAGCCGCAGGCGTCGCAGTTGAGATTTTGCTTTTCTTCACTGTCTTTTCCCAAAAGTTTGAACGAGTGACGAATATCTTCTTCGGACACTTCAACGCCGTTAATATCAACCGGCTCGTACGACGTAATAAAATCCGCAAGTTTATATTTTTCATCATAACTTTTGCAGAGAGATTCGAAGTTTTCCTTTTTTTGACTGCCGATTACGGATTCCCATTTACTGTCCAACTGGCGGTTCATCTCGAAAATATTTGTGGAAGCCATACTGCCTGAACCTCTCCGGCAACCGTCCTCACAGCTCATGGCCTCCAAAAATTCAGGCAAAAGCCCGTCCGAAGTTTCTGCATATGTGTTTAAATGGCTGTAGACGCTGTTTCCGGTAATCCTGTCTATTTTCAGAGATTTTTCCAGTAAAAAATCCAAAGTTTCTTTAAAACTCTCCGGGAGAGGTGGAAATTCATCAAACAAACTGCCGTCGCGGTCAAAATCGGTCTCTTCTTTGGGCAGCATTATGTTATTTCTTTCTATATATTCCATTATCTTTGAATATGTAATATTATAGTGGATTTCGCCTGTTCGGCATAATTCATCGGTCTTTGCTATACACGGCGTCAAAGCAGCTATGTTGTCGCTGATACCGAGATATTTTTTCAAATATATTGCCGTACAGGTCATTGGGCTGTGTATAGGCGAAAGTTTCGGCAAAAGGTCGTGACGGTATTTTTGACAGTATGAAATAACCGTTGCACACGGTTGGGCAATCAGCGGTTTCGTAGGATTTTCGACGCTGTATTTAATATGCGATATGAGACTTAAATCAACGCCGTAAGATATGTCGAATATTTTGTTTACATTGCGTTGTTTTAAAAATGTGAACAGCCTTTTATACTGCGGGATATTCTCTTGCAGAGACGGCGACGCCACCATGGAAATCGGTGCGCCGTTGGCTAAATCTTCAAAAAAGAGGTCTGTATCGTCAGTGTAGAATCTTGCCTCATGGGGACAGGCTTTAACACACCGTCCGCAAGTTATGCATTTCTGGCGGTCCACCTTGATTTTGGTGTTTCCATAGTTATCCTTATATTTAATATTTGCTGTTTCCATGGGACAGACGCGAAAACATCTGCTGCACCCCGTGCATAGCCATGGATTGGTTTTAATGGGAGTTTTCATTAAGGTTTCGTTTTTTACAAGTGTATTCATATGAAAGCACCTCACTGCATCTCTGATATCTGCAAGAAAAGTCTTGAATCTGTGCCTATCAAAAACTGTTCAAAGCATAGTATTCCTATTGTGTGTACCTAATAACATTTTACCATATTTCAGTATTAAATGCAATAGATTTGTAAAAATTTATCATCACGACTTTTTGGGGGCTTTACCGCATTTTTTTGTTAAATATAACAATAAAAAGCCCCTCAAACAGACTAATTATGAACAAATTGTAGATAAATTGAAAATACACTTGATTTTTTATTCAAAAAGTATTATAATAGTAACATTAGCACTCTAACTCAAAGAGTGCCAACTAAAAATCAGAGGTGTATTTGAAATGAAAACAAAACAGTTCCAGGCTGAGTCCAAACGGCTCTTAGAGATGATGATTCACTCAATTTACACTCACAAGGAAATTTTTCTGCGTGAGCTTATTTCCAATGCAAGCGATGCGATTGACAAGCTTTATTTCAAATCGCTGACAGATGAAAACGTAGGCATTGCCAAAGACGGTTTTGCTATTGAGATTACAGCTAATAAAGCTGCTCGCACACTTACAATCAGCGACAACGGCATAGGCATGACAGAAACCGAACTTGAAGAGAACCTCGGCGTTATCGCAAACAGCGGGTCTCTAAAGTTCAAATCCGAGAATGCTCTGGAAGACGACAATCAGATTATCGGTCAGTTCGGCGTCGGATTTTATTCGGCATTTATGGTTGCAAAGCGTGTAACGGTTATTTCTAAGGCGTACGGTTCGGACAAGGCATTCAGATGGGAATCGGAGGGTGCAGAGGGCTATACCGTTACTGAGTGTGAAAAAGCAGGAGTAGGAACAACTATTATTCTTGAATTGCTGGACGATACTGACGATGAAAAATACAGCGCTTATGCCGACGAATACAAAATCAAGTCACTCGTCACTAAGTATTCCGATTACATCAGATTCCCTATTAAGATGGAAGTATCAAAGAGCCGTAAAAAAGAGGAGTCCGACGAGTATGAAGAATATAAAGAGATTGAAACGCTCAACAGCATGGTGCCTATTTGGAAGAAGAACAAGTCAGAACTTTCAGACTCAGATTACAGCGAATTCTATAAGCAGAAATTTTCGGAATACATGGAACCGCTCAAATATATGCACGTCAAGAACGAAGGTGCGTCAACATACAATGCGTTGCTGTTTATCCCTGAAAAAGCCCCGTATGACCTTTATACAAAGGAATTCAGAAAGGGTCTTGCACTCTATTCAAGCGGCGTTATGATTATGGACAAGTGCGCCGACTTGCTGCCTGATTATTTCGGCTTTGTTAAGGGGCTTGTCGACTCTGAAGACTTGTCGCTTAATATCTCGCGTGAACTTTTACAGCATGACAGACAGTTGAAAGTGATAGCGAAGAGCATTGAAAAGTCTATTAAAAGCGAGCTTCTCAAAATGCTGCGTAACGACCGCAAAACCTATGAAAAATTCTGGGACGCTTTCGGTGTTCAGATTAAGTTCGGCGTTTACAGCGATTTCGGTATGAAGAAAGAAATGCTTCAGGATTTACTCCTTTTCACTTCTTCGGCAGAAAATAAGCTGACTACGCTTGAGGAGTACGTTTCAAGAATGCCCGAGGAGCAGAAGTTTATCTATTATGCGTCGGGTGAGAGCGTCGCCAAAATAGAAATGATGCCGCAAACGGAACGCATTAAAGATATGGGTTATGAAATACTCTATCTGACCGATAATGTCGACGAGTTTGCCGTGAAGATGCTTATGTCTTACAGCGAAAAAGAATTCAAGTCGGTTTCGGCGAACGATATTGACATCGAGCCTGAAAAGAAGGAAGAAATCAAGGCGAAAGAGGATGAGAACGCTGAACTCATAAATTTCCTCAGAGAGAAGCTCAGCGGTCATGTAAGCAAAGTAAGACTCACGTCGAGACTAAAAAGCCACCCTGTCTGTCTTGTGAGCGAAGGAGAAATCTCCCTTGAAATGGAGAAAATTCTTGCGTCAATGCCAGGCAACAGTGAGCTTAAAACAGGAAGAATTCTTGAACTTAACCCCGATCATGATATTTTCGGAAAGCTTAAATCGCTTTTTGAAAGCGGAGATAAGGAAAAACTTGAGAAATATGCCTTGCTGCTGTATAATCAGGCTCTTATGATTGAAGGGATTTCTATTGAAAATCCCGCACGGTTCTCAGAACTGATTTGCGAGTTAATGTAATACGAACCCCCTCGGCATTTCCGAGGGGGTTTTTTAAGGAACTGTACAAAAATAAGCTATTAATCCGCAAGTAAACTCTTGCGCCTCACGGCAAAGCCGTTCGGGAGTTTACTTGCTCAAATGTGCCTTTTTCTCGTCTGCCTGCGGCAGACAACCGAAAAAGACGCACAGTATTACTCTGCCAAAACGCAAGCGTTTTGTTGCGGAGTAATAAACAAGTTTGCCACAGAATTTTTGTTGTTAAGCTAGGAGAAAACGAGGATTTACGACAACGAAAAACATCCAAACAGCTGAATTGTTACAGTATCTGACTTATTTACATAACCGCAAATATTGCAGCACAAGGGATTTGCTTAGCTTTTTCAAATGATATTTTTTCGGTAATGTAAGCGTTGCCGCTTTCGTCCCTGACATACCACGAGGACGCAAACTTATCAAAACTTTCAATAAAATCACTGTTATCCGAAGATTCCCAGCTTTGCGAAAAGACGGTGATTTTATGCTTAACGCTGTCAATTACGTCTCCGAGCACCGCGCTTGCTGTCGGAAGTTTTCCCGCACCTTTACCGTAAAACATGGTCTTGTCAAAACCGTTGCCGATTACCGTCACGGCGTTGTATACATCATCAACATTTGACATAATATCTTCACGGGGGACAAGCATCGGCATAACGCACGGAAGAATCCTTCCGTTTGCGAGCTTGCGGACAGATGCTATAAGTTTGATTTCATAACCCATTTCACCTGCGATTTCCACATCTTTAAGGGAAATATCCGATATACCTCTCGTATAAACATACTCGGGATAAACGTGTTTTCCGTAAACAAGCGAAGAGATTATGCATATTTTGCGGCAGGCGTCGTGCCCGTCGATATCGGCGGTAGGGTCTTTTTCAGCATATCCGAGTTTCTGAGCAAGAGAGAGAGCTTCATCAAAAGGCATTTTTTCGTCAAACATTTTCGTGAGGATGAAGTTGGTTGTACCGTTGAGAATACCGGCAACCTCTGTGATTTCGTTGCCTGCAAGACACTTATGAAGCGGACGGATAATCGGAATCGCACCGCCGACGCTTGCTTCAAAAAAGAAGTTGCAACTGTGTTCCGCCGCCATTTTAAGCAAAATATCGCCTTTTGCGGCGACAAGCTCCTTGTTGGAAGTAGAAACGCTCTTTCCGCGTTCAAGACAGGCCTTGGCAAATGTAAATGCAGGCTCTATACCGCCCATGCATTCGGCGACAGACGTTACTTCATCATCGTTAAGAATGTCATTAAAATCTTTAGTGAATTTATCGGAATACGGCAAATCGGGAAAATCCCTCAAATCAAGAATATACTTGATGTCAAGTTCCTGCCCTGCCTTTTTTTCAATCCCCGCTTTATTTTTGTAGAACAGTTCGACAACACCCGAACCGACGACGCCGTGCCCTAAAACTGCAAATTTTGACATAATAAACTCCTCCTATTTCGCCGATAATATTTTAACCTTGACTACACCGTCAAGTTCTTCAAGTGACCGTAATGCGGAAATCTCCGCCCCCGATTCAATCGGAAATTTTAATGAAATGTTAATAGACGCAACACCGTCAACTGGAATGCTCTGATTAACAGTCAGAATATTTGCCCCCTTATCATGCAGCAGCACAAGAACGCCAGAAAGAGCCCCTGGAATATCCTTTAACAATATATACAGGTTCACAATCCGCTCGGTTATCAGTTCCTCGTGGGCGGCGAAAATACAGTCCTTATATTTATAGAACGCACTCCGTGAAATACCGACACGCTTGCACGCCGACGCACAGCTTTTTTCCTCACGGCTTGCCATGAGAATCTTTACTTCGAGCACTTTCAGAAAAACTTCCGGCAATACTGATGAATCTACAACAACAAGACCGCCGTTTCCCAACCCGAACACCTCTTTCATTTTAAATCTTGTAATCTTAGGAGCAAATTGTTCTCGCTCGGAGTACAATTGTATTTCTTTAATAATTATACTACTTTTATTATGATTTGTCAAGAAAAATTTTCAAAAATTATTTTATAAAAATGCAAGAAAGATGTTTACAATTGTCAAAAAATATGGTATACTTAAATATGTATAGTTTTTAACTTGCACAGATAGAAAAATAAAGGAGCGTCTTAAGGTTATGTATGATGATTTTAGAAACAACTCCGGAGGCAGTGACAGTACTAATAATTCAAGCGGAAGACTCAGAAGCGGCAATCTCAACAGCGGAGGAAGCCAGCGTATAAGAAGCGGCTCCGATAACGGAAGGATACGAAGCAGCGGGAGTTCAAGAAGAAGCAGCTACGGCGGCAACAGAAGCGCTGGCGGTAAACGCATAAAACCCAGATACGACAGGCTGGCGGCGGCAGGACTTATCTTTATCCTGATTATATTCTTCTTTGCTTCATGTGCAAAAGGATGTTCAAAGAGCAATAACAGCAGCAATAACAATCAGCCGGCAACCGCCCCGTCAGGTTCGACCAAGCCGTCAGGTGAAAACCCTCAGAATACGTCCGACCCTAACGGAGGAGACCCCCACGTAACACCGGCAACAGTTACAGAATACGGCACGGCGACTTTTGATTTCACCAAGATTTATCAGGGCGACCTTATTCTTGTAAACGAACAGCATCCTTACAATTTCGACTATGCTACAGGCGATACCAATATCGTTCCGATTTATAAGAACAGAAACGACTCTTACTCCGTTAAAGACTATGAAACATATCTTGACTTGAATGTTATCGCCCAGCTTAACGCTCTTATGGCCGATTGCAGTGCGGCAATATCTTACAATGAATTCAGAGTTGTTTCGGGTTGGTATGATAAGGGCAAAGCCGATGACTTCCCTGATTACTATGCAGGAAGGTCTTTCAGCATAAGCACGATTATCGGTAAAGAGTCTAACCGTTATAAACCCGAGGGCAAATACGCATGGTTCAACGACCACTGTGCGGAATACGGATTTATTCTCAGATACCCTGCAAACAAAGAAGTTTTAACAGGTAAAGATGGCAGAGCATATACATTCAGATACGTTGGCGTTCCCCATGCTTCATATATGAAAGAAAACGACCTTTCGCTTGAAGAATACATTGACAAGCTCAAAGCTTATACAAACCTGAATCCGCTGAAGATTACCGCTAATGACAGCGTATACGAGGTTTACTATGTGCAGGCTTCGGCAGGTAGCGTTACAGAAGCTCCTGTGCCGACAAACAAAACATATTCATCATCGGGAAACAATATCGACGGATTTATAATTACGGTATTGCCGTAGGCGAATTGAGGAGTTAGAGGATTTTTCGGCTAACTCCTCTAATTAATTATGTTTAAGGAATTGTCGAAAATGAAATTCAAGAAATTATTCTGTTTAATCCTCTGCCTTATTTTTACTCTTCTGACAGGTTGTTCAAGAGGAAACGGCGGTGAAGATACGGGCGGCGGCGGGCACCAGTTCACCGCCTGCCTTTTAGGCGACCCAGAGAGCCTCGACCCGCAGATTGCAAACGATACATCCGCACATACCGTCATATCAAATATCTTCAGCGGACTGCTGAAAATTGACGGTTCTGGCAATGTTGTCTGCGATACTGCCGAAAGCTATACCGTTTCGGCGGACGGACTGACTTACAGTTTCACATTGCGTGAGGATAATTACTGGGTATTTGACAGGAACGGCAACGGCGTCATTGAGGGTGAAAAAGAAGTAAAAGCAATCGACGGCGAAATGCCAATTACAGTTCCTGCAGAATACTTCAATGTCACATCCCGTGATTATGTTTTTGCATTCAACAGGCTTCTTTCGCCCGAAACTAAGTCACCGTTCAGGGAGGACTATTCCTGCATAGTAAACGTCAGACAGACTGGCGATTATGGGCTTGAGTTCATCCTCAAACATCCGAATGCGGATTTCCCTGCATTGCTCACAAGGTCGGCGGCAAAGCCGTGTAACGAAGAATTTTTCAACGCCTCAAAGGGCAGATACGGACGAACTCTTGAAACGGTCATGGCAAACGGAGCGTTCTACATGACGCTTTGGTTCTACGACCCTTACGGAAACCGCAACGACCTCTATCTCAGAAAAAACACCGTAAACAGCAAAGCCGATACGGTTTATCCGTCATATGTCTGTTTCAATATCGTTCGTTCGGCCGAAGACGCTGTTACTCTGTTCCGTGAGCAGAAAATCGAAACTATGCAGTCAAAATATTATAACGCAAACTTCCCCAAGAGCAAATATTACTATACACCCTATAAATCAGAGACGCTGGGCTTAATATATAATAAAGAGAGCGAAACCTATTCTAACAATAATATGCGTAAAGCTATTGCACACAGTATTGACAGGAATGCTCTCTTGCAGGAACAGGGCGACGATTTCACCGTTGCTTACGGAATAATTCCCAGCGGAATTTCTCTGCTCGGGCGCAGTTACCGCGAACTCTCAAGCGACTTGAGTTTTGACTGTTATGACCGTGACAAAGCGTCGCAATACTTTGAGATAGCAAAATATGAACTTGAAAAAAAACCGCTCAATGATTCAATTCTTGTTAATACAGAGTATGTCAATGCCGAAATTTTGCCCGTTATCACAGAACAGCTTCACGACGCTCTCGGTTTCTATCTAACATTTGAGGGAGTTTCCGCAACTGAATTCAACAGTCGTATCACAAGCGGAAATTACGGATTGGCACTTTATCCCGTGACGGCGGAGTATAACAGCGGGGTTTCGTTCCTGAAAAACTTTAGTAAAAATGACTGTACAAACACACCATACAGCGTAAAAGCTGCCCTGGACGGTATTGACAGGGTTTCGACCGCCGCTGATTATGTGGAAATTTTCAACAGTATAGAAAAGAAAATTCTCGAGGAAAACTGCTTCATTCCGCTTTTCTATAAGAATGTATATACCGTCAGCATGAATCAGTGCCGCGATATCGCATATAACCCGTTTACAGGGGCGGTCGATTTTAGAAAAGCAAGGTTTGTGAAATAGCGTCACAAAAACAGCAGATATTTTTCTGTAAAATTGGTATAAATTACTTGTTGCATTTTGCGAAAATTTGCATACAATAAGTTAAGCGGCAATCTGGCATATACAAATAATTCGTTAAGTGCAATTTTTGCCACGACTAGCTTGATGATGTAGTATATGCATCAAAGATTTTCGCTTTTATATAAATCAGAGCTTATATTGGACGGAAAGTCAGTTCCGCCCGATATAGGCTCTATTTATCGACCGATAACAAACTTATGTTTATCTTTTGGGGGTTCGCGCCGCTTTTTCCATCCTTAGGAACTGTAAAAATTAATCCGCAAGTAAACTCTTGCGCCTCACGGCAAAGCCGTTCGGGAGTTTACTTGCTCTTATGTCCGCATAAAAAACACCCGTCTATGTAAGACGGGTGATAAATTTATCTTAAATCTTGTAATTTGTAACTGTACTACACTGCTCCGTGTGCCGTCATTGTTTCAGCAACCTTTTTAAAGCCTGCGATGTTGGCGCCTGTTACGAAATCATCTTCCTTGCCTGCCTCTTTAGCGGCCTTTGCGATGTTGTTGTAGATGTTAACCATGATGCCCTTTAACTTTGCGTCAACTTCCTCGAACGACCACGAAAGGCGCATGGAGTTCTGGCTCATTTCAAGCGCAGAAGTTGCAACGCCGCCTGCATTGGCAGCCTTTCCGGGTGCAAAGAGAACGCCGTTTTTCTGGAATACTTCTGTTCCTTCAAGTGTTGTAGGCATATTAGCGCCCTCGCCTACTGCGAAACAGCCGTTGGCAACAAGCATCTTAGCGTCTTCTTCATTAAGCTCATTCTGAGTTGCGCAAGGAAGAGCGATATCGCACTTGACTGTCCAGATACCCTTGCCCTCTGTATAAACAGCGTTGGGACGGTAGTTAACGTATTCGGAAATTCTTCCTCTTTTAACTTCCTTAATTTCTTTAACCGCTGCGAGGTCAATGCCGTCTGCGTCATATATATATCCGTTAGAATCGGAAAGAGCGACAACCTTACCGCCGAGCTGCTGAGCTTTTTCGGTTGCGTATATAGCAACGTTTCCTGAACCTGAAACAAGAATTGTCTTGCCTTCAAGCGTGTTGCCGTGCTGACGGAGCATTTCGTCAACGAGGTAAACTAGACCGTATCCCGTAGCTTCTTTACGTGCAAGCGAACCGCCATACGTCAATCCTTTACCTGTGAGAACGCCCTCATAGCAGTTTGTAATTCTCTTGTACTGACCGAACATATATCCGATTTCACGTGCGCCAACGCCTATGTCGCCTGCCGGAACGTCGGTATCAGCACCGATATGACGGAAAAGCTCAGTCATAAAGCTTTGACAGAACGCCATGATTTCCGCGTCCGTCTTACCCTTAGGGTCAAAGTCCGAACCGCCCTTACCTCCGCCGATTGGGAGACCTGTAAGCGAGTTTTTCAAAATCTGCTCAAATCCGAGGAATTTGATAACGCTGAGTGAAACGCTTGGATGGAAGCGGCAGCCGCCCTTATAAGGTCCGATAGCACTGTTGTACTGAACACGGAATCCCTTGTTAACCTGAATTTTGCCGTTTCGGTCAACCCACGGTACTCTGAACAGTATTACTCTTTCAGGCTCTACAAGACGCTCTAAAAGACTTGCTTCTTCATATTCAGGATGTGCATCAACGAAAGGTGCAAGTGTTGTAAGAATTTCAGTCATAGCCTGGTGAAATTCAGATTCGCCGGGATTTTTTTTCTTGGTTTCTTCTAGTACTCTCAGTGTATAGGACATAGTAAATCTCTCCTTTAAATAATATCTATTAATATTGTAACATATTTTTTTCGACAAGTCAAGTATGTATAGCGAATGTAATATATTACGTTTTTCGTTCACAAAATTCTCAGAAAATATCATTTAAAACTGTTGATTTTGCAAGGGAAATGTGTTATAATTATGTTAGGTCTTTTTTTATTTTTGCATATCATGAATTTTATGCAATTAATTGTGCATAAAATAAAAAATATCTGAATATTTATGCAAAACGCTTGACTTTTATTTACAGATAATGTATAATTGAATAAGGAACTGACAGTGTTGTTTGGGATGAGCACCGACTATACTAATAACAATGCCGTCAACTTAAGTTTTTTCTTGTTCCTTCCGCCGCCTTCGGCGGCGGAAGGAACAACGTAGAAGAGAGCCTCCGGCGGTCAAGGGGCGAAGCCCCTTGAAACCCCATATAGACTTAA
>Ga0209737_10000384_pt1 | contig 38024 bp, 39 predicted proteins | sample TergutCu122P3_FD_187284 | JGI IMG/M metagenome (GOLD analysis project Ga0209737, IMG submission 187284) | Cubitermes ugandensis P3 segment gut microbial communities from Kakamega Forest, Kenya - Cu122 P3 (SPAdes) (version 2) | ecosystem: Host-associated > Arthropoda: Insects > Digestive system...
GGGCGGGCGTATTTATTATGTATCCGGTTGAGTATGGATGAGTTGGATTATATCCGGTTTATTTCAGAGTATCCGGTTTTCCATGATTTTTCTTTGGAAGTTGAACATATTTACAATCAGGTTATGAACCGTTATAATGAATCAGATGGCAAGCTCAGGTTAGATGATTTGATTTTGGATAAAGCCATGGGAAACGGCAATTCTTATAATACCGGCATAAGCCAGATGATGGCGGAAGCGAAGAAAAACTATAGGTCTTTTGTAGAAACGTGAAAGAATTATTATGGGACTAATCCGTAGATTATTGAAACGATTCCGTAAGGAACATAATTATCCCGAAAAATTTGATATTTGGGATGAGGTGGTTTATAATCGCCAAAATATCGACTTTCATGATCGTGAGCAACGTGTCGAGTATATTAAAAACTGTCTTGAGCAAATTAAAGATGCAACTTTTGAGATTGATAATCTCACGGCGGAATATAATATTGTTACTTCGCAGCTTAAGGATATGGAAGAAATCGAAGCACTTCCTGAAAAAGATCAGCTTTTGTTAAAAGATGCCGCCACAAAGTTGGTTAATATTAATAAGGCACGAAGCGGATATGAACAGACAGCCATTCCAATGGATGAAGCGATTTATCACAAAATAGATGCCCTTTATGATCAGGTAGAAGAGGGGATTTCAAAGCTTAGTGAAGCGGAAGGTTATCACCTGAAAATCAAGCAGGATATGAAGCATCTGGCTAGTGAAAAGGAAGCTTATACTTACCGTAAATATGATATGCAGCGTGTTATTGATGATTTGCGGGCGATAATGGTTATCTGCCTGACTGCGGTTGGTTTGTGTCTTATATTATTGTTGGTATTGCAGTTTGGTTTTTCGATGAATACGCAAATTGGTTATATTTTGGCAGCAGGAGCGACAGCAATTGCGATTACCCTTATTTTTACCAAACATAATAATGCGATGCGTGAATTGAAGCGGGTCGAAAAGAGCATTAATAAGATTATTTTATTGCATAATAGTGTCAAAATACGTTATGTCAATAATACTAATTTGATCGAATATCTTCAACTAAAATATGGGGTTCGTAATTCCGCCGAGTTAAAAAATATTTATACTAAGTACCTTGAGGAAAAAAAGCGCCGCGAAGAGTTTAAGCAGATGGAAAAGGAGTTTGATCTTGCGGAACGGGAATTTATGAGGATTCTGCGAAATAACAGGGTGAGTGATCCGATGGTTTGGCTTCATCAGCCGGTGGCAATTCTTGATAAAAGGGAGATGGTTGAAGTGCGGCACAATTTGATCATCCGCCGCCAATCCTTGCGGAAACGGATGGATTATAACCGGGAGGTAGTCGCCAAAAAAGCCCATGATGAAATTAAAGACATGGTTGATATGTATCCCACTTACGCCAGCAGTATCCTTGATATGGTGGCAGAATATGAGAAACGGTTTAGCTAAAACGTCTTAATAAGCAGCCGTTATGTAAGGAGAATTAAGTGAGCGGATTTTTTGGAATAGCAGCAAAAGAGGATTGTGTATTTAATTTGTTTTTTGGGACAGACTATCACTCCCATCTTGGTACAAGGCGGGCGGGGATGGTGGTTTATTCTCAGGAAAAGGGTTTTGACCGTGCCATCCACAGTATTGAAAATACTCCTTTCAGGACGAAATTTGAAGATGAAGCTAATAGTATGAAAGGTAATCTGGGGATTGGCTGTATTTCCGATTATGACCCCCAACCTTTGATTATCCGTTCGCATCTTGGTACATATGCGATAACGACTGTTGGTAAAATAAATAATGTCAACGAAATTGTGTCAGAAATTTTTGATAGCGGGCATTCCCACTTTTTTGAGATGAGCGGGGGGATAATTAATTCAACCGAATTATGTGCCGCCATCATTAACCAAAAAGAAGATTTTGTTAACGGAATCAGACATGCGCAGGAGAAAATCGAAGGTTCGATGACAATCGCGATTATGACCCCGGAGGGTCTGTATGTTGCCCGCGACCGGATGGGGCGTACCCCCGTTTCAATCGGGTACAAAAAAGATGCCTATTGTATATCATTTGAAAGCTTTGCTTACCTGAATTTAGGTTTTGTCACTGAGCGGGAATTGGGACCCGGCGAAATCGCTTTTATTACCCCGGAAAGTGTGGAGATAAAACAACCTGCCGGTACGGATATGAGTATCTGTACATTTTTGTGGATTTATTACGGTTATTCCTCTTCTTCATATGAGGGAATCAGTGTTGAAGAAATGCGTTACCGCTGTGGCAAGTCATTGGCACTGCGTGACCGGGATATTCCGGCTGATAATGTTGTCGGGGTTCCTGATTCGGGGGTTGCCCATGCGATTGGTTATTCCAATGCGTCAGGAATACCTTTTTCCCGCCCTTTAATCAAGTATACCCCTACCTGGCCGCGTTCATTTCTTTCCACCATTCAACAGCAGCGTGAATTAATTGCCAAAATGAAAATGATACCTGTGCGTGAGTTAATCCGTGGCAAAAACTTATTGATCATCGACGACTCAATTGTCAGGGGGACACAATTACGCGAAACAACAGAATTTTTGAAGCAGATGGGGGCAAAAGCCATCCACGTCCGTCCGGCTTGCCCACCCTTGTTATTTAGTTGCAAATACCTCAATTTTTCCCGCTCAAGCACGGAGCTGGAATTGATTAGCCGCCGGGTTATTAGTGAATTGGAAAAAGATAATGATAATGTGGACTTAGCTGTTTATGCCAATCCCGATACTGATGAATATAAGGCAATGGTTGAGCGGATTAAGGAAAAACTGCAATTTGATTCGCTAAAATACCATCGCCTTGATGATATGCTAAATGCGGTCGGTTTGGCAGAAGAGAAGTTGTGTACATACTGTTGGTCAGGAGTAGAATAATATGAATAATTTTAAACAAGGTTTCCTTTGGTCTTTTATGAGTGCCGTCCCCCTTATCGCCAGCATCATCATGCAGATGATTATCGGCGGAATTGCAATGGGTATTCATGGCGCTATTATTACCATAATGGATATGGGGCAGTACGGGTTTGAGTATATGGATTTTGATTCGTATATGGAGGTTTTTCTCGAAAACATGATGGCAGTCGCCGGAACCGGAATTTTTGCTTATCATGTTGTAGCTACCGGGTTATTTTTCCTTTGGTACTACCTGATGTGCATCCGGCCAAACCGGGATATTCCCAAAATCGGAAAGATTTTGACTGTCCCGACGGTGGGTTGGTCAGTTGCAATAGGTATCACCCTTTGTATATTGAGTACCTATATGGTAAAGTTTGGCGAATACATCTTTCCGGATACGGTAAATAATTTTTATGAAATGATTGAAAGAGCTGGTTTTGGCGAAAGTGTCCTTATATTTATCGCTGCGGTTATCCTGGCCCCGGTTGGTGAAGAATTATTGTGCCGTGGTATTATCCAACACTATGCAAGCAAAATTTCCCGCCATTTCTGGGTTACAAATGTCGTCCAGGCATTGGCATTTGGTATCATGCACCTAAACATAGTACAAGGAACATATGCTTTCATTATCGGACTTGCTTTAGGTTGGTTGCGTCTCCGGTACAAAACCTTGTGGGTACCGATTATTATCCACTTTGTCATCAATTTCTCGACTTCCACTTGGCTGGGTCATTTACTTGAAGAGCTTCCCCGCAATTTGACTATAGATTTCGGCATCTTTGCTTTAGCTGCTTCTGCGACCGTGGGGATACTGGTTTTAATCGGTAAGGGTGACTCGGTGACCGACAACAATTTAGATGGAAATTAAAGCAATAGAAGCGAATAGTTGGTGAGGAAAAGTAAATGATGGATAAAAAAAAGTTGCTTCTACATAGCTGCTGCGCTCCTTGCAGCAGTTATGTTTTGGAGTTTTTGCAAGATAAATACGATATTACCGTCTTTTTCTTTAATCCCAACATTACCGATTTGAAGGAATACGAGTTACGCCGTGACGAGCAGAAGCGCTTGTTGGCGCAAGGGGTCATCACCTTCATCGAAGGCTCTTACACCCCCGACACCTTCTACGAAGTTTGCAAGGGTTTGGAAACCGAACCCGAAGGAGGCGAACGGTGCTTTGGCTGTTATGAGCTTCGCCTTTGCGAAACCGCCCGCACCGCAAGCGAATTGGGTTTTGACCATTTCACCACCACCTTGACCGTCAGCCCCCACAAAAATGCAATAAAAATCAATGAAATTGGACAAAAATTTCCCACCTACCTACCCTTTGATTTCAAAAAAAATAACGGTTACCAACGCTCAATCGAACTCTCAAAACAATATGGCTTATACCGCCAGAATTTTTGCGGGTGTACCTTCTCACAAAAATATGATATAATTGCAAAAACCTCGCCCGCGAGTGAGTAAGTTTTACCCAGGAGCAACCACATGAAAAAATTCCTCGACGAAATATCCCACGAAATAAAAACCGCCTTCTCCACCTCCGGTTACGACCCCGAACTCGGCAAAGCCGCAATTAGTAACCGTCCTGACCTCTGTGAATTCCAATGTAACGGAGCGATGGCAGGTGCCAAAATATATAAGAAAGCCCCTCTTGTTATCGCCAATGAAGTAGCGGAGAAGCTAAAAGCCAGCCAGATTTTTAGCGAGGTAACAGTAGCCCCCCCCGGCTTTCTAAATCTAAAAGTAAAATCCTCATTTATCTGTGATTACCTAAAGCAAATGATAATCGCACCAAAATTCGGCTTAACCGAACCAGAGAAACCACTCACTATCATCGTTGACTACGGTGGGGCAAATGTCGCCAAACCACTCCATCTCGGACATCTGCGCACGGCGATTATCGGCGAAAGCATCAAACGGATAATCCGATATGCCGGTCATACCGCAATCGGTGATGTCCATCTCGGTGACTGGGGACTCCATATGGGACAAATCATCGTGGAGCTAAAAGAGCGGAAACCGCTTCTTCCCTACTTTGACCCTGACTACCATGGCGAATACCCAACGGAAGCTCCCTTCACCATCGAAGAGCTGGGTGAGATATATCCAGCCGCTTCGGCACGATCAAAAACAGATGAAACTTACCATGAAGCCGCTGCCAAGGCGACCCTTGAAATGCAAAACGGTCGCCAAGGATATCGTGCTTTATTTCAACATATCATAAACATATCACGTTTTGATTTAAAGAAAAACTATGACAACTTAAATGTTGAGTTTGAATTGTGGAAGGGTGAATCCGATGTCCATGATTTAATCCCGGCGATGGTTGAAAAATTTAAAGCAGAAGGTTTTGCTACCGTGAGTAATGGTGCCCTTATAATTGATGTAAAAGAAGAAGCTGATACAAAAGAAATGCCCCCCGGTATAATTGTTAAGTCTGATGGAGCATACCTATACTTGACTACCGACCTTGCAACAATTTTGGACCGCATGAATACGTTCTCACCGGATGCGATGATTTATGTAACTGACAAAAGACAAAACATGCACTTTGAGCAACTTTTCCGGTGCGCCCGCAAAACCGGAATAGTACCAGCGGATATGGATCTTCGCCATAACGGTTACGGTACCATGAACGGAGCGGACGGAAAACCCTTTAAAACCAGGGATGGCGGGGTGATGTACCTTGGGCAGCTTGTAACCGATGTTAATGAAGAAATGTACAAAAAAATCATTGCCAACCGTGATATATCGGCTGATGAAGCCCGCGAAACAGCCCGGATTGTTGGACTTGCCGCTTTGAAATACGGTGATTTATCCAATCAGGCAGCGAAGGATTATATCTTTGATATTGATCGTTTTACATCATTTGAAGGTGATACCGGACCATACATCCTTTATACGATAGTGCGGATAAAATCAATCCTCTTAAAGTATACCGTGGCAAGTGGGGTTATTGAAAAAGATGCCCTGAATATTGCGGATGAAAACGAAGCAAAAGAAACCGGGGTAAAAGACCTAATGCTTATCTTGACCGGATTTAGTGCCGTACTCGAATCAGCATATGAAGAAATCGCACCCCACCGCATCGCTTCTTATATCTATGAGCTTGCCAATGCCTTAAACACTTTTTACCACCAGACCAAAATATTGACCGAACCAGTCAAAGAAAAACAAAAAACATACATCACGTTATTGGTTTTAACGAAAGAGATTTTGGAAACATGTATCGACTTGTTGGGTTTTTCCGCACCCGAAAGAATGTAAGTTTAATGTTTCTTAACCCGGAAACCATCCTTGATATTATCGCTTCGCAACTCTATTGTCGCTAAGCGAAATTCCGGTTGCATGCCGGGGAAATGATGATAACAAACGCGGTCATCATGAATGGGAAGAAAAAGCATGATGCCTTCCCATTCTATCTGTCTGCATTCACGTACCACATAATCGTTTGGGTGAAAGAGGGGGGTTCTGCCTTGGACTCCGATATGCCTTATCATTGACAATCCACAATAAATTAAAACTACACACAAAGCAATGTAATTGATACGTTTATCCCATTTTGTCCGATTTAGTTTTTCCAAAATAACACCCGTTACCAAAATCGGTAAGAGTAAGAGATATACCATCCCATAACGTATTAATGGTGAAGTGAAAAACCATAATAAGAGACTGGAAATTGAAACGACAAAGAAAGTGACCTGCGAGAACCTTGCCTTTTTTATCAAAATAATCAGATATCCAATACATAGCAGCAGACAAATTGGATTTAACCAGACCAAAAACCGATATCGTATGGTCAATTCACTGTACCAAACCGGAAACCAAATGTTGAATGGGGCACTATAATCGGCATGGTTTGTCATTGCCCGCCCATATGCCATAATTTCAAGTTTATCATAAGCTGCCAAATCGGCAGGCATTTTCCAATCAAACGAAAACAAATCAAGGGCTGGATAAGGATAAAGTAAATAACCGGATAAAATCACATTCCGGGCTAAGAAAGGCAGGAGAATGAAAAAACCGGCAACTACGAAAAGCATTATTTCCCGCCATTTTTTTTCCTTTATTAGTAGAAAAGCCGGATATACAACCAAAAGCACCATCAAACCGGACGACAGTTTTACCGTAAATGCAAAAACAGCTAAAACCGCAAGCAGACTGTAATCAAAGATAAAATCGGCGGCTTTTTCACCATCACTTTCGCGTTCGTTTAATTCGTACCACTTCATCGCAAGAAAGAGGACGAGTGATAATGTCAGGACATCGGAACCCGGAGCTGAAACCTGCGTTTTGACCTCACCAAAACAATAGTAAAAAATAAGCCCTAGCTTGAATAAATCAGAAGTTTTTATCTTTTTATCATGAAAAATACCCATGGTTGTGACCGAATAAATAAGGAAAAAGGCAACGTAAAATCCATTCAAACTATGCAATGAATAAGGCATAATGTAACGGAGGCTGTAAAAGGCTTGAAGACTAAAAAAAGAACTGTCATATGCCAGCCGGGTATGGATATTACCCAGACCGGGAGCTATGCCGTACTCTTCGAGCCAGCGGATGGCTTGGGCATGGTACAAGTCAGTATCATAGAGAATCACAGGGCCGGATGCAAGATAAACGCAAATCAAAATAATAAAAATAGTAATGATGATGATTGCGAGATTGGGTTTTTGTGTTTTCACTTTATTTATATAGGCTGAAAGCGGCTGGCGGTATACGACCAGAATCAGAAGCAAAAAAACGACAACGATTAAATTGCTGAGTAATCCAACTTTGGCAAAAAGACTAAAAAACTGGGAATAAACCGTTAAGGTTACTAGGCCAAATAATAAAACCATGTCTAGGGACATCTCGTTTTGAGAATGCAAATCATTTTTGCTTAATCGCAGAAATACTTTTAACAGACAATATCCGATTAAAAATGAGGAAACAAAAATCCATCCCCAACTTAACAAGGTAACAACCATAAAGTACTCCATTTTGGCTTGAAAGGTTTAGGCGATTTATCGTACAATAAACCGTGTTTTATATTAACATACATGTAAGGGTAATACAAGAGTATGGAGACAATGCGCCCGGGCACCTGTTGAAGTCTTGACGCTAACAAATCTATCCATTATAATGTATTAAATAACACTATTTATTTAATTCAAATGCGGAGGAAAACTATGAATTTTATCAAAAACCTAAAAATGGCAACGAAATTAATGGGTTCATTTGCCATATTGATTGCAGCAATGGTTGTAATCGGTGTCCTTAGCACCAATAACATGAGCAAACTCAATGCTTATAGCCAGGATATTTACAACAAAAATTATCAGGCAACCGTCTATATCATGGAAATAAAATCAAACCTCAATTTTATCAGTACCTATACGAACCGGGTAATCAACAATGATTATGCCGCCGATATAAATACAAATCTGGCGGCAATTACTACAACATCTACAGCAAACAATACCTTAATAAGTGAATTTGATAAGCTGATTGGAGACAATACGGAGTTACGAGCAGAGTTTGAGACTTTTAACCGGATGCTCGCTGAGTACCGTGATATCAGGAACCGTGTCATCGATTTTGCGAAAGAAGGTAAATACGAAGAAGCTACAAATGAAAACAATGAAGTCTTGACCCCTATGGTCATAAACTTACGCAACCAAATCGACAAAATGATCGAATATGAAAAGAAAAATGCCGAGCAGATGCTTTTAGATTCTACTGAGGCTTATACCGGAAGCAAGGCTTTTACCTATACTATCATTGGTGTAATGGTGGTAATCGCAATTATAATGGGGTGGATCATTTCATCATTGGTATCCGGTGCATTGAAACACGCCTGCAGTGCGACAGGAATGATTGCCGACGGCGATTTGACCGTGATGATTCCGGAAGAATTTCAGGCTCAAAAAGATGAAATAGGCAATCTGGCACGTAATATTCAAGCGATGCGAGATGGTCTGTATGAAACGGTTGCAGGTATTAAAAACTCAACGGATGTACTGGATAAATCCGTTACCAGTACCAACAATACCTTAGTCGTATTAAATGACCGGATTTCTGATACCTCGGCAGCTACCGAAGAGCTTAGTGCGGGAATGGAAGAAACCGGAGCAAGCGCTGAGGAAATGCATGCCACTGCCGCTGAAATCGAGCGGGCAGTTGAGATGGTCGCTGAAAAAGCCGAAGATGGTGCGACCAAATCAGGCGAAATCCACAATCGTGCTTCTAATCTGGGTGAAAATGTAAACTCGTCGATTGACAAATCGAATAAAATCTTTGGTGAAATCAAGGTATCACTTGAAAAAGCCCTGGAAGATTCCAAAGCCGTTGATGAAATCAATGCTTTAGCCGATGCCATCCTTGGTATAACCAGCCAGACAACTTTGCTTGCTCTTAACGCATCAATCGAAGCTGCCCGCGCCGGGGAAGCAGGTCGCGGATTTGCAGTAGTTGCCAATGAAATTAGTGCTCTTGCTGATAATTCAAAAAATACCGTTACCCAGATCCAAGCGATAACCAAGGTTGTTATGAGCGCTGTTAATGCACTTGCCAATAGTTCAACCAATCTTTTGAATTTTGTTTCCGATGATGTAATGAAAGATTACAAAAGTATGTTGGAAGCTGCTGACTCTTATAATAACGACGCGATTTTTATCAGCGACATGACCAGTGACTTAAGTGCAACCTCCGAAGAGTTACTTGCTTCTGTCCAGGTAATGATGCGGGCTATTAGTGAGGTATCAGCCGCCGCCCAAGAAGGCGCGAAGACTACTACCATTGTCGCCGAACAAACGACTGATATTTCGATGAATGCCCAAACAATCGTAGAAAATATGAAGGATACCGAAAATACCGCCCATCAGTTAACCAATTTGGTAAACAAATTTAAAGTGTAATATATTACGATTTTCGAAGATAATACCCCCCCATGAGTTATGTAGTAAGCTTGTGGGGGGGTTATAACTACAATGAGGATAGAATATGATAAAACCAATATTTAATAATTCAGTAGTTAATCATTATGAAAACGACAAGGAAGAAAATCGGCTGATCGCCGGTAATGGCAAAGTAGAATTTGAAACAACCGTTAAAATATTAAATGAACATTTACCAAAGAAAATGAAAATACTTGATTGTGCTGCCGGAACAGGTATATATGCATTTTATTTGGCAGAAATGGGGCATGAAGTAACCGCACTGGATATTGTCTCGCGTCATATTGAATTAATTGAAAATGAACTAAAAAGTAAGCCTTACTCAATGAAAACACAGGTTAATGACGCAAGGGATTTGAGTTTATTTGAAGATGAAAGTTTTGACGCTGTTTTGTGTATGGGACCCCTATACCACTTAACGGAGGAGAAGGACCGACTGCAATGCCTAAGTGAATGTATAAGGGTGCTGAAAAAGGGAGGGCTTTTATTTTCGGCATATATCAACCGCTTTTTGGTCATTAATTTCCTTGTGAAAAATGACTTCAAGTATCTAAAAAAGGAATTCATTGATAACTTAGTAACCACAGGCGTAATCAAAAGTGATGATCCCTTAAGCTTTTGGACGGATTGTTATTTTGACAAGCCTGATATCATTGAAGAAACCTATAAAAGTTTGGGACTTCAAATTATTGACCATGCTGCAACTGATGGAATACCGATAATCTTTCGTGATAAGATAAATATGATGAATCAAGATGAGCTTAAGGTATGGTGTGATTATCACTATGCTACTTGCAGGGAAAAGAGCATTTTGGGGATTAGTAATCATGGGCTGATAATTGGCAGGAAAATGTAGGTACAGTGGTGGTGTATTATAATGAATAGCAAAATAATAATTGTAGCCGGGTATGTAGCCGCAGGGAAAACTACCTTTGCATTAAACCTTTCCAAGGAATTAAACATTCCATGTTTTAGCAAAGATTTATTGAAACTCGCAATAAGCAGAAGTATTCCGGTAAATAACAGGGAAGATGGAAAACGATTGAGCGCTGCCACGTTTGACGCTATTGCTTTCATTACTGAAAAATTTATGGAAACAGGGATGCCCCTTATCATTGAAGCAAATTTTGTTATGACGGAAAATCACAACAACATTAGAGAAGGCGAAACGCTAAAACTACTGATTGATAAATATGGATACCAAACGCTTACTTATATATTGCTGGGGGATTCGCGTGTCTTGTGCGATCGTTTCAACGAACGTGAAAAAACTCCTGAACGAGGAGAAGCCAATAAAATAGGCATTGAAATATCTTACGAAAACTATGATAGATACATTATCCCACTCGGTGATTTTACCGTAGGTGGTGAAATTATTAAAATAGATACTACCAATTTTAACACTGTTGACTTCAAAAGTCATATTGAATCGGCGCGTAAATTTATAAATTCTACAAGTATGAAAGTGGAGGTGCAAATTGAAAATAACATTAATTCATGGTCAGAATCATAAAGGAAGTACATATCATATAGCGCGAATGACGGCGGAGAAAATCAGCAGCAATATTGACGAGTTTTTTCTGCCAAAAGATTTTGGTGAAGGTTGTATGGGTTGCGCTGTGTGTTTAAATGAGGGTCGAGATAATTGCCCTCATTCAGAAAAAGTAAGTCCGATATTTAACTCTATGCTTTCATCAGATGTAATAATAATCGGTTCACCGACTTATGTCCTTGAAATGACATCACACTTAAAGGGATTTCTTGAGCATATCTGCACTGCGTGGATTGGTCATAGACCGGAGGGTGCAATGTTTTCAAAAACCGCCGTTGTTGTTTCCACCGCCGCAATTCTTGGAGCGGGTAATGTTACTAAATCGCTTGCCAAGCAGATGTTTTTCTTGGGTGTACCGAAAGTATATAAATTGCAATATACGGTAATGACAACATCATGGGATGGGGTTGATAATAAAACAAAAGGTAAAATCATCGCCCAAACTGATAAAATCGCCCGTAAAATCATTTCAAGTAAAGGATACGCAACGCCGGGGATAAAAACTAAGTTTTTGTTTTCAATGTTGAGAAGATTCCATAAAAATAATGACTTACCTCTTTTTGCTCCTGATAAAAAATATTGGGTAGAAAATAAATGGCTTGAAAAAGAAAGACCTTGGAAACGCACCGAATAAGCACTCGAGGAAAGAAGCAAATGTATAAAGAAACAAAATGGGCAAAAGAAATTATATTGTTGCAAAACGAAAACGGGAGTTGGGGAGAAGATTTTCATTCCTTATCCATGCCGAATAAAAAATATCCGCTAACAACAGAACAAGCATTGCGGCGGTTAGATGTTTTGGGGTTCACTATCAAGGATGAGGTTATTCAAAGAGCGGTGCAATATATGAGTGATTGTTTGCTTGATAAAAGCAAAATCCCCGGAGAGCGTGAAAAACTGCACGATTGGGACATTTTCACCAATATGATGTTTTCGACATGGATACGCAAGTTTACAAAGCAAAACAAACAAGCAAACGAAATTGCCAAAACATGGGCAAGGGTAATTACTTCTGCTTTTACGAATAAAAGTTATAATCATTCAGAATATATCAAAGCTTATACCGAAACATTTGGCATAAAACCCAAAGGGGGTAGATTTGTAGATTTTGTTACTTTTTATCAAATTACACTTATTGCCGATAATCTCAGTAATGAAGTTGAAAACGATGTATTCGATTATATCTTAAACCACGATGTCGGAATATATTACGTTCATGACAAACCTTTGAATGTGTTACCTTCTGTTTTTCAATCAAAACAAGCGAGTGGTTATATTAGTGCCTTTGAATTATTATCCGGATACAAAAACAATTTACATAAAATGAATTTTGTTATTGACTGGTTGAATAACAATCGCAATGAAAATGGGAAGTGGGATATGGGAGCTGCATCAAAAGACGGTATAGATTTACCTCTTTCCGATTCTTGGCGGCGTGTTGAAGTTCGTGAAATGGATTGCACATATAGAATAGAAAAGTTAATTAATTCAATCAATTGTTTATAATAAGAGAATTAGCAGGGGGGACTCCGTTTATGATAGACTTTAATGATTGGGAACGGTAAATATTAACATTTCGTCCGTTGTTAGAATAGTTTATGTATGTTATGATATAGTAAATATATTTATCTGCGTACTACGTTAGTATGGGGTGCAGGTAAAGTAATTTATATTATCGGAAAGATGAAATTTATGATAAATATTACAAAAATTCAAGAACCGGAAGAAAAATCACGTGTTTGTAATGATATACTAAGAGCTTTGCCGGTTTGGTTTGGTAACGAAGAAGCCATTGTTGACTACACTGATAAGGTCAAGGAAATGCCTTCTTTAATTGCTTATGATAATGATAAGGAAATTGGTTTTTTAGCAATTAAAATTCACAACGAATTTACTGCAGAAGTCTGTGTTATGGGTGTTTTGGAAGACTATCATAGGCAAGGTGTTGGTGGAAAACTAATAAAAGCATGTGAAGTGTTTTGTCAAAATAAAAAAATAGATTTTTAACTGTAAAAACATTAGATACTTCTGCTAAATATGAACCATATGATAGAACTCGTAATTTTTACATAAAAATGGGATTTAAACCATTGGAGGTTTTCCCGTTGCATTGGGATAAAGACAACCCGTGTTTATTTATGGCAAAGTATGTTGGAGTATAAGTATTATCTTATCTTTTCTTTTACTTACCATAATAGCAAAACCCATATTATCTGCGCTTTCCACCTATCCGGTGATATAAGGGTGTGCAATGATGCCATACCATCGAAAACTTATGTATTACTTATGCGTTACTTTTCACAATTCTGAAAATAATAAAAGCCCACAAACATTGAATTTATGGGCTTTTCGTAGCGAGGAAGGGACTTGAACCCATTTCCGTGTCAAAAAAACGCATAGAAAGGAGCTTTTCGGCACGTCCTCTGCAAGTGTAATCAAAAGTGTAATCAAAATCTTTAACTATTAGGCTTAAATGATAATATGAAGTTATAAAGGTACGGATTTACAAATTGAATATAGCATATGAAACACAAAAAAGCAAACTAACCGTTTGCTTTTTGCATGGACTTTTGTCCTTCTTGTCGTAGATTAACAAGACTATACTCAAATATATAAGCAATCCTTAAACGATTGCAATAAATATCTTGACGATTTAAGCAAGTCTCTTGACGGTTATATAAAATCCCTTAACGACACAAGCAATACTCTTGACGATTTTGGTGAATCTCTGAATGGTTTTACTAAGTCCCTGAACAGTATAGCTAAATCTTTTGACGATTTTACTGAATCTCTTGACAATATTCAAAAATTCCTTGACGATTTTCAATACTTCAAAATTAGTTGTATCTTGATAATAAAAAGTAAAAATAACACAATCGGATTTACTATCCAATATTTTTTGAAAAAGACATTAGAAAATATGAGAGTATCAAGTAACAAAAAGCCATATTTGGAAATTACATAGCATAGTTTTTGTGTAACTTCCTATCTGTTTTCTTTTTTGCAAATATGCGCTTTTACACTTTGAAAAGGTGATTTGATAAAGAAAGTACATAACAAAGATACAAAAACGGTCATTTTTGTATCTTTATTTGTAACATCATATTTTATGGTAAACTGACAATACATAACATAAAGACAGATAATGAATATCTGCCTTTGAGTTTTGGCGTAGTATTATATTAAGGGTCTAACCCAAACATACTATTAGGCATTCCAATCCTCGACGGGTCTAGGAAACCACAATTCTTTAATCCCTGTGCCATAATATAAAAATGAGCTTTTCCATCAATAGTAGTACCCATTAATGCTTCAATCTCTGCCCTACTAAGTATACAACAAACATCTACAATAGGTACGCCATTTACAAATTGAGATGTAGCAAAAATGTATCCACCTGTCATATGTATTTCATCACCTATTCTCCACCATTCAACACCAGTATCGGAAATACCCCCCTCTAAGACATTCCCAAAACTATCTAATCTTAGTAAATTATCTTCTAAGTTTATATACGCAAATTCCGCTAAGTCTGGCAGGCTTGAAATATCTCTTATCTGATTGTTACTTAAATCAAGAAATGTCAGATTTATCATATCCGCTAATGTTGTGATATCGCTAATTCGATTAAAAGATAAATTGAGAGATGTCAAACTTGTCAAGTTTGCTAAGGCAGATATATCGCTGATTCGATTCCATGATAAATCGAGAAAGGTCAAACTTGTCAAGCTTGTTAAGGCGGATATATCGTTGATTTGAATGCCGCATAAACTAAGGCTAGTTAAATTCGACAGATTCGATAAAACGGATGTGTCGCTAATCTGCGAATTACTACTTAAATCAAGACTTTCTAAATTCGTTAATTTTGATAAAAATGATATATCATTGATTTGAGTAGCGCTCAAATCAAGGCTTTCTAACTTCATCAAATTTGAAAAGATGGATATATCGTTGACTTGATTACCACTTAAATCAAGGCTTTTCATATTAGTAAGGTTTGACAAAGCAGAAATATCGTTGATTTGATTCCATCTCAAATCAAGGTTTTTCATATTAGTAAGGTTTGACAAAGCAGAAATATCGTTGATTTGATTCCATCCCAAATCAAGGTTTTCTAAATTGGTCATATTCGACAAGGTTGATATATCGTTGACTTGATTACCACTTAAATCAAGGCTTTTCATATTAGTAAGGTTTGACAAAGCAAAAATATCGTTGATTTGATTGCTACTTAAGTTAAGGTTTGTCAAATTCGTTAGGTTTGATAATGCAGATATATCACTTATTCCAAATCTGCCTAAATCAAGCCTTGTCAATCTTGTAAGATTCGACAAAGCAGAAATATCGTTGATTTGATTCCATCTTAAATCAAGGTTTTCTAAATTGGCCATGTTCGACAAGGCTGATATATCGTTGACTTGATTACTACTTAAATCAAGACTTTTTATATTAGTGAGGTTTGACAAAGCAGAAATATCGTTGACTTGATTCCATCTCAAATCAAGGTTTTCTAAATGTGTCATATTCGACAAAGCTGATATATCGTTGATTTGGTTGCTACTTAAGTCAAGGTTTGTCAAATTCGTTAGGTTTGATAATGCAGATATATCACTTATTCCAAATCTGCTTAAATCAAGCCCCGTTAAATTAGTTAGGTTTGATAAAATTGAAAAGTCGTTGATTTTGTTAAAATTTAACTCTAATGGACTTTTAGATAAGTTGGAAATTGATGATATTGCAGAATCAATATATGAAAAGTGGATTTTCAATTTTTTAAGATTTGGGAATTTATCTAAATCGCTTAAATCTGCCCATGTATCATCAGAAAAGTAAATAATATTATCATCTTCTAGCTTGATACCTAATATATTCCAATCTTCATCATACTCATAACTAAATTCTGCATTATTTGGCTTTTCCCAATTTGGGTCATCATCAATATTTTCATCGTTTATAAGCAAATATGCACTACCAAGAATAGTAACAGTTTTGATGTTTTCCAAATCAGAAACACGGATATCTCCAGTATCAATACCTAACAATGGTCTTAACAATTCTTCAAGCTGACTATTACTAAATGTCACTACTTCGTCAATCGGTTCTGGTGTTGGGGTAGGTGTAGTTTCCGCAATAACGGATTCTGCAGTTGTTTCAACAATATCATCATTTTTGCTTCCACAGGCTGCCAAAAATAGGCATAAGACTAAAATAATAGGTAAGTACTTTTTCATTTTTTTTGCTCCTCATTTGAAATTTTTGTTGGGGCATCCATAAGGTAAGCCTTGCGGATGCCCCAGTTAGTGAGTAAGTCAAAAAGGGTGCTAGTGCATAAACACTAACACCCTGCATATTGCAAGAACAGAATCAACCATCATACATGGATTATCACTTGATAACATAGTTAAGATATCATATAATAACCTTGTTGTCGCAGATGGATATCTGCATTGTGTTTAGTAGTCTGCTACTATACCTTTGCCCGTTGGAGTTGGTAGCTCCAGCGGGTGGCAACACTTTACCCTATTGACTTATCTCACGACAATACTATCATAATTGGAATTGAATTGCAAGTAAAACCCCTAAAAAACCATATTTTCGGTGGGATATAGTTTAATTTGTTGCAAGTGAATTTTAAATCTTAAGAAAAAATTAAGAATTAGCATTAGCAAGCAAGAGATAAAAAACAAGGGCATTATTAGTATATATGAGCAGAATTATTAATTGACGAAACACAATACTAGAAACAATTATAGAATTAACCTGTCATAATGATATGATTTTCATATAATTCTCATAAATGGATGAGTATTTTTCCAAGCATTATCTAAGCATTGCAATATTTACTAGATTATGATAGAGTGAAAACATAAAATAATATTAAGTGAAAGAAACAGCAATATAATTTTCTTAGAGGGTTTGACGAACCATTTTAATATTTTAGTTTAATATTCTTAAGTCATCTAATCGGCAACAATAAAGCTAATCTGCTGACCTTCCAACTTAGAAAGGAGAAAATCAATGTTGAACAATAATAACTTTCGTTGCAATGATGGAACATTGAATTGCCAAGATAGGCTGGCTGAGGATGTGTCTGAATTAATACTTTGGCAGGAAAAAGTAAATTCATTGCATAAAGTGCAAGGTAGCACTTGCGCTGTTGATTGTAGTAATGACTTATCTGAATTTATCAAAAGCCTTACGTACGACTTAATTATTTTGCATAATAATCTTTTAAACGAAATTAAACAAAAAATGCGGAACAGTTAATTTAATGGTACACTTACGCAAAAAGGTTCTCAAAACAATTATGAGAACCTTTTTGCAATAATAGCGGAAAATATCATCAATAAAATACTATTAAAAAAGAAAGGACAGCGCAACTAATATTCCTAAGGGGTCTGACGAACCATTTTGATATTTTAGTTTAGTAATCTTAAGTCAACTAATCAGTAACAATCTATTCTAGTCTGCTGAATTAAGAATTATGTCAGAGCAAAAAAGTCATTTATCAGATGAAAATTTATTTTTGTTGCAAAGCATCTTGAAGCAATATAATATAGAAATTGAAGAAGAGGACGTGCAGAAGCTAAAAGATGAGATGGAGAGAAAGGTTATAATAGCGAAGCACAAAGAATTTAGCAATATTTGGCAAGGAAAAAACGGTCGTTGGTACACCTATCTACCAAGTGAAAACGGTCGTAAGCAAATCGCCAAAAGCACCGAAGAAAAATTGAATAAGGTCATATTTAAGCATTATTATGAAAGCAATCAAGAAAACCAAAAGAAACTGGTAACATTAAGGACTTTTTATCAAACGTGGCTTGACTACAAATCACTACACACAAATGCAAGTTCCTATATCCGAAAAATTGATACCGACTGGCGCATACATTACTTAGATAATCCAATAATTGATATACCGCTTGTGAAGTTGAATTATACCACCCTTGATACATGGTCGCATGGTATGATAAAGGAACAAGGCTTGACCAAAACAAAGTATTATAACATCAGCGTCATTATGCGCCAAGCCTTACAATATGCGGTAGATATAGGAGTGATAAATGAATCGCCATTTGAACGAGTTAAGATTAAGACAAAAATGTTCAAGCCATCTAAAAAGAAACCCGATGCAACACAAGTTTTTTTGGAAGACGAAAAACCGCTAATCATTGCCGAAGCATTGAAAGATTTTGAAACGACTGGTAAAGTCGCACCACTTGGAATAATACTTTGCTTTGAGATTGGGGCAAGATGCGGTGAAATGGTTGGACTTAAATTTTCCGATGTTAACGAAAATTTTATTCGCATCCAACGTCAAGAAGTTAGGGATTACCCCAACGGAACAAGGAAACCGGCAGTCTATAAAGTTGTTGAATATGTGAAAACAGAGGCCGGCATCCGTAACACATACTTGACTGAATATGCTCGTTATCTTATCGGATTAATTAAGGATAGCAACCAAAATAATGGGTATTTCGATGACAACTATATGTTTGTTGATAAGAATGGAAGATTGCATACAAGGGCATTTGACAGGCATTTGCGGAAGTATTGCCGTAAAATAGGTATACAGGCGAAAAGTACGCATAAGATAAGGAAAACCTACATTTCAACCCTTTTCGATGCCGACTTAAATCTAAATGCCATAAGGGAACAAGTCGGTCATGCTGATGAACAAACCACCCTTAGGAGTTATGTATATAACCGAAAAACAGACGAGCAGACACAATCAATCATTGAAAATGCTTTAAAACAAAAGTGTAATCAAATGTAATCAAAACTTATCGGAATAATAAAGGTTCATAAATGAAAAAAAAAACATTGATAAAATCAATGTTTTTCGTCTAACTTCTTTAATAGCGAGGAAGGGACTTGAACCCCCGACCGCCCGGATATAGAAAGAGCTTTTTTGTCGAATCCCTACTTGCTGAAAACCGCATAAATACGCACTTTATTCAATTGTCATTGTTCGATTTTTCATATTCATCGAAAACTTATGTGTTAAAAATGTGTTAAATATATTTATGCAAAGAGGTAATTAAGTTCTTCGGCAGCCGCGGATTTTTCTTTCGGCATGATACTGACATATGTGTTCGCCGTGATGTTAATATTCGAGTGTCCCAATAACTTCGATATCGTCAAAAGCGGTACCCTTGCTTCGAAGAGCTTTGTTGCATATGTGTGCCGGACGTTATGAAAGCACCTGTAACGCACTCCTGCGCGTTTTAAGAGCCGTTTGAATGCCGTGCCAATATTTCTGCCATTGTAAGGACTGCAAGCCTCGGAGGTGAAAAATAGGCTGTCCTGCGTATGCCTTATTCCCAGCATAAGATGCTTTTCCTTTTCCTGAACCAAATGTTGCTTCAAAATGGCTTTCAAACTTGTAGGCAAGGGGACGCTCCTGATGCTTCCTGGTGTCTTTGGTTTTTCCAAGATGGTCAAGTACTCATATTCGTTATCATTGCTAAATTTCTTGACATCTTTAAGTGCCTGGCATATGTCCACGGTCATTGTTTCAAAATTGACATTCTTCACTTGAAGCCCCAGCAACTCCCCCCGGCGCAACCCGGTAGCAAGACCGAATTGAAAAATGGTTTTCATACTTCCTTTTGCTGTTTCGGTTATGGCTTTGATTTCATCATCGGAAAACGGTTCGATTCTAGCAGCATCTTCCCCATCGGCTTTGACATCCTTTGGTATCGATATCCCGAAACAGGGATTCTTCAGCAAATAACCTTCAGTAATCGCATAGTTGAAAAAAATCTTCAGTAGTTTATTTAAGTTGTAAATCTTGCTTGAGCTGTAACCGTTCTCTGCCATTGCATTATAATATCCCTTAAGAAACAAGGGCTTGACCTCATAAACCTTTAGACACGCGAGCTGGCTGCCAACTATATAATTGCGGTAAACAGATTCATAACGGTCAAAGGTTGAGAACGATTTATCGACCCGGACAACATTGAAAAGCCATAATTTCATAAACTTTTCAATGGTCATTTCTCTGTAATCGACATTAAGACCATTATTTATGTTGTCAAGAAACTCTTTTTTCTTCGCTTCGGCTTCCTTTTTGCTCAATCCGTAAAACTGTTTGCGGATATATGTTCCATCCGGATTTCGTCCTATAACAGCGTTTACACGGTAGTATTCATAATCATTAGTATTAAAATTAGTTTTCTTTGCCATAATATCTACCTCAAAATGGTGTCGTAATTTGATATTATATGTGTTATACTGACTAGGTTGTTATCTCCCAGACTAAGCAACAGAAGGGAGGTGGAAAAATCTAATGCTTTTTTCTCTCTTAATTTCTATCATGGCGAACATTGTCTATGACTTGTTACGTAAAGTATACGACCTTATTCGCAAATGGCTAAGTAGAAAACTCGATAACAACTAGCCAGCACCAAGAGAAGCCCCCATGATTCGCGGTCGTGGGGGTTTCTCTTGGTGGATAAAATCCGATGCTTTACTACATCTCTCTTAGTAAATCAAGTATAGCATATGCACCCCACGAATGCAATATGCAAATTTTAACCATCAACATCATCAACATCATAAGTTCTTTTATATTTTGGAAACTCGTATATATCTCGAACATATTCGATCACTTTTTCCTGTCCTTGGACATTCATATCAAGAAATTTGTCATGAAGCTCAACCATGAGGTCACTTAGGAAGTCACTTTGGCTAAAAGCTTTAGCAATTTGCTTTCTTCGCTTATTCATATTTTTTTGGTGATTTTCCCAGTCATAAGTAAGAAAATGGGGTGCTTTTACAGACAATCCTCCATTTGCATTTCTCCAGTACTTCTTTGATGTAGTCAAATCATCGATGTGGATATTTAAAGCTTCTGCTATTTTGCTTAAAGTTTCGGTTTTTGGTATCCTACTGCCATTTTCATACTGTGAAATCATTTCTTGAGAAACGCCAAGTCTTTCTCCCAACTCTTTTTGTGTAATACTATTCTCGATTCTGTTTTTCCTAATGTTTTCACCAATTGACATATGTCACCATCCAATAAAAGTATATCACGAAATAAAAAAGATGAAAAGGGGTATTTACATAAGCATTTGCTTATGTTATTATGAATATAAGCAAATGCTTATACGTAGAAGAAAGGTATGAAAACAATATGGCAAACGATACCATTGTAATTATTGAAAAAGACAAACGTTTCATTCCTGTTACTCAATTCATGAAAAAACATAGCTTAGCCTATGAAACGGTCATGCACGCAGTCAATACCAACCAGCTAAAACATATCAAGCTTGAATCCGGGCGAGTTTTAATTGATACGATGCCGAATCAAGATAATGTTGCTGTTATTGAACAAATCAATGAAATGAAAAAGCTAGTTATGGCACTTTGCAAACAATTCAATACTCCTATGAAATAAAGTGGCTAACGATAGAGTGAGGGCGAATAATGGCAGTTAAATTAGAGTTTTACATCAGCGATGATGATATGGACAGGATTTGGGCAATCAAAGAGCAGAAAGCGCAAAAGGACACGCACGGTATGGGTTACGGCAAAATGAGCGGAAACGATTTCGCCCGGTGGTTAATTGAGGGTGAATTGTACCGTCTGCACCCAAGAAGGGTTGAAATGGTCGAGGAATGAAAGAAAAATCAAAGCAAATCCCCGAAAGCCTTTACATTGCGCTGATTAAGTTCTTTTTGCTTGATGTATGCGACCGCGCCATCGAAGAAGAGATAAAAAAGGGTTTGCATGACAAATTGGAAGCAGATATAAGACGCGACCTCTACACACGTTATAAAACCGCACCAACAGAGAAACAACAGGAGACAGCCCGGCAAGAATATCTTGACCGTGTCGGTATGCTTAAAGGGTTTCGGTGGTGATTTTCAATGCTAATTATACCAATAAATATGTGGTTAAAGAAAGTGTATATAAGATTAAAGAGGGAATTTTCAAAGAATCCAGTATTTATGCGGTTTGTAGCAACTTCTATTTATCATGGGGTGATAAACCTATTTATCATAGTATGATAAATAGATTAATCAATAGATACCATTTAGAAAGAGGAAATAAATGCCAAAGAGGATAACTGTAGGTAAAACCAAAAGTATTACTAATTTCTCATGTTTCTCTTTTGAAGAAAGAAAAATGCAACTACAGCAACAGGATAAAGTTGAACATGAAAAAATAATACGTGAAAGGAAAAGCCCATTCAGCCGATGGACACAATATAATAACGACTACACAAAAGAAATGATGTGGCTTGCTTCGAATCATCCTAAAGCTCATGCGATTTTATATTTTCTCATAGATCAAATGGATAATAACAATGCTGTAATGTGTTCATATCGAGTTCTACAAGAAATTATGGGGGTAGGGCAAGCGACAATTGCAAGGAGCATAAAAGTATTAAAGGATAACGGTTATATGGCTGTATTAAAAAGTGGTAATAGTAACGTATACACCATAAATGACAACGTTTTTTGGAAATCGTGGGGAAATAAAAAGCAATACAGCAAGTTTCCGGCGAACATAATTTTAGCATTATCTGAACAAGAAGACTATGTCCAGTTAAGTCTTGATTTTGATAATATTAGTACTGAAAAGCATAAAGAGATTATAATTAAACCCCCAAAAAACAAGGATGAAAATTGAAATAAAAAGCTCTCGACCATCTTCAGTCAAACAAGCTCCAATTGCTTGCGGAGGAAGATGTAATCGGGAGCTACAAAAATAGTATATCCAAACCACCACCAAAAGTCAAAATAAAAGCCTCCAGTCATTTCAACCAAGTCGGGCTCCGATTGCCCGCGGGAGGAAATTTTCATCACTCAAGCCAAATCGGGTCTATGCCCGTGGGGGGTGATGTAACTGAAAGCTACAAAAATAGTGTAACCCAACCACCACCAAATGTCAATAAAAAGCTCCCAATTATTTCAACCAAGCCGGGCTATCATTGCCCGTGGGAGGAAATAAACTGGAAGCTACATAAACAGTATATCCCAGCCAGCACAAAAAGTAAATAAATGAAATTTAAAATTTGAATTATTACACCAACAAAACAACGGGCTATTGAAAAACAAATGAGTACGTATGAAAATGAAAAACGATAAGGATTACGAAGAACGTCTAACATTAATTAATGAATTGTATGAGAATTTAAACACTGATGGTCAAATAATGGCTTACATTAGTGTAAGAAATATATTTGAATGCGGTCGTTACCCAAAGGGAAGCAAAGTAATTAACCTAAATATTCGCAAGTTGCTGGATGATTGATGAAAAGAAAACTTATCACTTACAAGGACAGAAAAATAATTGAAAAGCTAGTATACATGAATGTTGACATATCATTTATTGCAAGTTTTCTTGAATTTACCCGGCAAACTATATACCGGGAATTAAATCGTTGCCAAAAAGGAAATTATAAAGCAGAAGATGCACAAAAAACAGTTATTCAAGGTAAAGAAAGGAGTTCTAACCAATGAGTGAATTAGGAAACGATGCCAATCAAGCAATCAAACAATATGCGACCAAAGCATTTGGAATTGCAGAAAAAATGTATGCCAAAAATAAGTCGCAACAAAAACAATACCCAATGTCAGATTGGCAGAGGAAGATTGCCGAAAAGCGTCAGACTGCCCAGAGCAGAGTTATCGGAGACGTGACGCAAAAAAAAGAGAGGGTCAACGATGGGCATGAACGGTTTTAACAATCGCGTCAACACGCGATTGTTTCCACGGACAGGGAAAGAGAGCCGCAATATATAACGCATGTTATTTATTGCGGAGATATTGATGCTGGCAGTGGCTGGCAAGGGGTTAAGGGGAAAGCATTTCCCCTTGCAAGTTACCAAATGCGAAGCAAGCGAAGCGTTTTGGTATAACTTGCTATACCATTTAGCAATGGCAAAAGCTTCAGTCACAGCCACAATATTTAATGCCTAAGAAAGGAGTTTATCGAGGATGGCAAACGTGCAAAAATACACTGCATCTGCAACCGGGCATTTGGCGGCGCATTATGAACGGCGGAAAGATGAAAATGGGGAGTACATAAAATTCGGGAATCAAGATATAAACACCAGTAAGTCGCATGAAAATTATAACCTTGCCCCGGATCGCGGGACCAGGCAAATCGATTACATTCAAAATCGCCTTAATGAGGTTCATGTCCTGAAACGAAAAGATGTCAATGTGATGTGCAGTTGGGTTATTACGGCTCCCAAAGAACTTCCCCCCGAACACCAGAAAGAATTTTTTGAGAGAAGCTACAATTTTTTGAAAAACAGGTATGACCCGGAAGAAAAGAATGTCATCTCCGCATACGTCCACATGGATGAAACGACCCCGCATATGCACTATGCTTTTGTCCCGGTCAAATATGATGAAAAAAAGAACCGGGAAAAAGTTTCGGCGAAGGATGTACTCACAAAAAATGAGCTTCAGAAATTCCATGGTGATTTACAAGCAGAAATGGATATTTTTGTTGAAGGTCATAATCATACTTTTGAGTGTTACATCACGAATGGGGCAACCGCTGGTGGTAATAAAGCCATACAAGAATTTAAAGCGGAAATACTTGAATCACTTAATGATGACTTAGCTTTAAACCTAGACGAAAAACAAGTAGAGCTGGATATTATATCGGGACAGATTAAGGATTTGGAAAAAGACTGCACCGAGCTTGTTAATAAAGTCGATGATTTAAATGAGCAATTACCATCCCTGTATAAAACAAGGGAACACTTGAAAGCGGAATGCGACATACTCCGGGTAACCCACGACCAGTGGTTACAAGATGGAGCTAATAAAGCTGGTGGCATGAGTGAAATGAAAAAACTTATTGAGAAGACCAAGCAGGAAAGATTGAAAGATGTAATAATAAAACAATATAATGAACTCGTAAATTTCCTCAAAAAGCAGTTTCCCAATGTATGGGAAATATATCAAAAAAATATACAGCAAAGCAATAAAAAGGATAAGAATATAGGGATTGAATAGAAAGGCGGTAAAAGTATGGGTGGATTAAAAGATACATTATTGAAAGTTATCACGGCATTATTGGGTTGGTTTGATGATAACATAAATGAAGCCGTTGCCATTTTGACAATGGATTTGTTTTCAACATCTGGAACATATGCACCGATGATGAATGTAGTATTGCAGATAAATACCATTGTCATGCCTGTTGCCCTTGTTATTTGTGGGATATGCTTTTTTTACCAGCTGATAAATATGGTTATGACATTAAATGTCCTTAAATGGGAGTTTTTTGCAAAAGCACTCTTTTCGATAGTTTTAGCCCGGACGGCGATGTATGGATTGCCGTTGCTCATGCGGGCGATTTACGGAACATCTGCCGAATGGATTGCCAACGTCTGGGGTGGTGGGAACAGTGATTTGTCATTGATTATAAGGAGATTAACAGATATAATTGCAGGTATGTCCTGGGGTCAAGCACTCGGATTTGTCGCAGTAATGTCATTGCCTTTATTACTTATTGTCGGTGTGTCATTCGCCGTCCGGGTAATGGCATATGCGCGGATATTTGAACTGCTTTTTTGGATTGCGGTAGCGCCGATTGCCTGTGCCTTCATACCGCTTGAGGATAACAGGATAGCCAAGCAGTTTATCTTCCGTTTTGCCGGCACAGCCCTGTCCGGACTTGCAATCATCATCTGCATTCGCTTATATTTCATGTTTAACATATCGATATTATCACTTGCTCCATCCGGCAATGATGAAATGTCTGCTGTTGGAATTTTACTGGTATTATTATTGGGTGCGGTATTACTGGGTGTATGTACCATGAAGTCAGGAAGCTGGGCAAAATCATTGTTTGATGCGTCTTAAAATTGCGATGTCGCAATTCTTAACAAAACAGAAAGGGTAGTATGACAAACATTTTATCTGATGTATTAGAAATCTGTATTATTAATTCCGTGATGCTATTTATTGTTCTAAGCATTTTAGGTCTTATTAAAGGCAAGGGGAAATTAAGTAGTGACCTATTTCAAAGTAATGAATTTAAGCAAGCAGTAATAAAAATCAAACCATATATGTTATTAGTTTCGGCAATCATTTCACTAATATATGTGTTTATGGTTATGAATTAAAAATCTTGCTTATTCCGGATTGCTCAAGAACGTTCGATTTTTCTTTGCCACAACAATAATCACGATAATAATTATGAGAACCAATATACTGATACCAGCAACAACCAACGGTGGAATGCTTTGCTTTCTTTCTTCCTGAATTGGAATTTGTGCTAGAGCTTCCGATGGCGCGTCATACGCAATATACTCTGTTATATTCTCTTTAATATTTTCTGTTTCAAGTGTGGTTTCATCACTTGTGTCATTCTCATTATCCGGGGAAATTGGGTTTTCTCTGGTTGAAAATAAATCGTCGGCTGATTCCAGATGCGGTATGCCTGCTTGAATATAAAACAAGTCTTCCAAAGGGCTGTAAACAAGCCCGGTGTGTTCCCAAAAATTAGTGATGTATTCCAAATATTCATATACCAAATTATTAAAGTATTCATTGTAACCAAACGCATTTTTACTTTTCACATAAATAGATGTCATATTATCCATAAAAGCTTCGATGTTATGATAATAAATGGCATGATTGGGATTGATTAAACTTGCGCTGCTTAAAAGAAATAGGTTCATGAAAAAGAGATCCGGTGACATATCGTCTACAAGCAGTTGGTATTGCTCTTCGGTGAATTTTATGCAATTCTTGGTAGGATAACCGCCTAAATCCGCCAATCCACTGAACCAAAACTCCATGGTTATCCAATCCTCACCCGGTGTAGTCCATTCAACCCAATTATCGGTCAGAATACCCCGGAATTCAATGTATTTTGCTTTCATCTCTGCTTGTGTATAATCGGGATTTGGTGTAGTCGCGGTTGCGGATAAACTAAATTTTAGTGAAAGAACAAATATCATTGTTAAAAATAAGTATTTTTTCATTTCTCGAACCTCATACCTTTCCTTGTTTGTAATTACAAGCGCGTGTTACGCGATTGTCAAAGACTGTATAAAAAATAACATATGTTAGTGTGGGTGTCAATATCGCATTGAAAAACTTATGTGTTAAAAATGTGTTAAATTTTGAAGTTGTGGAAATAACAAAAGCCCACAAACCGTGAATTTATGGGCTTTTCGTAGCGAGGAAGGGACTTGAACCCCCGACCGCCCGGGTATGAACCGAATGCTCTAGCCAGCTGAGCTACCTCGCCATATTTAATTGTTGCTTGAAAGAATGCTTGCATTCTTTCCCGAAGATGTTTTAGTTATTCTTGGCATGATTTCCAATGGAATCATGCCTCTAGAATAACTCATCTTCGTGGGACCTACCGGGCTCGAACCAGTGACCCCCTGCTTGTAAGGCAGGTGCTCTCCCAACTGAGCTAAGATCCCAATACGAACTTCGTTCGTATTAATATTAGTATTTCTACTCTATAAGCCATATTTTGACTCGCCTTGCTAGTATACAACCCCCACTTACAACTTGTCAAGTCTTTTTTCCTCCCGGCTCTTCACGGCTCCTCACGTTTCGTAACCATCAGTTACTTTTTCCCGAAAAATGTAACAACAAACTACTTTCACTTGCTTAATCCTCATGATACAATCACTGTGTATAAGATTGTTCCACCAAGAAAGCAGGTATCTAATGAAAAGCATCAATATCGCAAGGACAATAGTAACCAAGCGGGCTGAAAAAGGTGTTACCCAAGATGAATTGGCGAGTTTTATGGGTGTTTCCCGTGTATCGGTATCGAAATGGGAAACCGGACAGACTTATCCTGACATCGTTCTGCTTCCCCAGTTGGCTGCTTATTTTGACATCAGCATGGATGAGCTAATGGGTTACGAACCACAGATGATGGATAATGACATCAAAAAACTTTACATGGAGCTGACAAACGAATTTGCCACAAAACCCTTTGATGATGTAATAGATCACTGCCGTGACATCACCAAAAAATATTTTTCATGTTTCCCCTTACTTTTTCAAATTGGCATCCTTTTTATGAATTACAGTCCAGCCGCCAACGATGAAGAAAAAAGAGTAAAAACCATTTCCGAGGCAAAAGATCTTTTTATCCGCGTCAAGACCTTATGCGACAATATTGAACTAAAACACTATGCTCTTCACGCCGAGGCACTATGTGAACTGATGCTGGGTAAACCCAACAAAGTGGTTGTTTTGCTGGAGAATGAAAAAATCAACCACAATTTTTTCCACCCATCCATCAGCGTCATGCTCTCTGAGTCTTATCAAATGCTCGGCAATATAAAAGAAGCAAAAGTCACTTTACAAGGCAGTATTCTTGACAATATTATTGGTTTCTTTAACAACATTCCTGCTTACTTAAATGTATGCACCGATGATGTTGACCACTTTGAAGAAGTATGCAAGCGGGTTATGGCGATGATTGATACCTTCAATATAAAAACCGTCAATCCATCAGCCCCTCTACCTTTTTACCTATCCGCTGCCGGAGGTTACAAAACCATCGGTGACATGGATAAAGCCTTGTCCATGCTAGAAAGTTATGCCGAAACTGTGAGTGGAATCACTTTTCCCCTTAAAATAAAATGTGATAATTTCTTTACCTTTATTGAAGATGTCTGGAAGGATATGTCTTTTGGCATCATTAATGTACCAACCGATGAAAAAACGATTAAGCAAAACATGGTCAATTCTGTACTTTTGAATCCCGCTTTTGCTGATTTTTCAAACGAACCCCGCTATGCAAAAATTATAGAAAATCTAAATAAACTAATGGAGACTACAAATGAAAAATAAAACCCGAAAAATTCTATCTATTTTATTGACCCTTATCATTTTATTTGTTCCTGTTTTTAACAGCAATGCAACAGAAGAAAAATACACCCCGACGGGTATACCTTATAGCGAACTTGAAAGTCGTATCGATGCGGTGGTTGCAAAGCATCTTGGTATTGCAACACCGGGAGCGGCAGTCGTGGTCGTACATAATGGCGAAATCATTTTTTCTAAAGGATATGGTTATGCCGATATCGAAAATGGCATCCCGGTTGACCCGGCAAATACTGTCTTCGATTATGCTTCCGTCAGCAAGTTATTTGTCTGGGTATCGGTGATGCAACTAGTTGAGCAGGGATTGATAGACTTGGATGCCGATATTGCATCATACCTTCCGGCAGATTTTATCCGCCAGCTAAAGCTTAAATACCCCATTAATATGCGTGATTTGCTGAACCATTCCGCAGGCTTCGAACCGACTGCTTTTAATATAACCTTTGACTCATTAGTACCGGAAAGTCTTGTGCCCCTTAAGGAAGCATTGATAAAATCAGCCCCGAAGCAAAACATTCTACCCGGCACTGCCAGCGCTTACTCCAATTATGGGGTAGCTTTGGCCGCTTATGTGGTTGCTTGCGTATCCGGGTTGGATTACTTGGATTATGAAAAAAATAATATTTTCCAACCATCCGGGATGAACACATTGAGTTTGCCTGACTATATAAAAAATTCAGCTTTTACCGCAAAAAGAGCCCATCCGTATACCCCCGACTTAAGTGGTGGCTTTACTAAGGATTTGGGTAATATTAAATTTACAATCTGGCCATCGGGTATGACAAGCGGAACAGCAGAAGATTTAGCTCAATTTGCCCTTGCCCTTACCCCAACGGAAGGACAGGCGGGTCCACTATTTGAGTTTCCTTCGGGGTTGGCGCGGATTTTTACCCCCAGCTCGCTTGAGCCTGTGAAAATACCCGGTACTTATCACGGATTTTGGGGTTATAATGGCGTATCACCTGCATATGGTCATGCCGGACATAGTTATCATTTTTCAAATTTTGTCATCATGCCTGAAGAGAGATTTGGTTTTCTTTCGATTAGTAATGGTTTTGAAGATGTAAATGTTGCCGTTTCAAACTTGTTGCTCGGTTACGACCCAAATCAAGTGCAGCAATCATCAATAAATTTACCACCCGCTTCGGAAGTGGAAGGTGCTTTCCAATTATATCAAGCCCGTTTTGAAAGTCATTTTTTAGCATTATTGAACCATTTTACACCACCTGACAGCGTGACCGCACTTAATGAAAATACCATCGAGTTTAACCTTGGTATGTTTGGCAAAGCAACATACTTGCAGACCGAACCTTATTTTTACCAAATCATATCAACGGATAATCCCCACATGACTCTGTATTTTAATACCCTGCGTTTTCAGGTGGTGGATGGAAGCCCGGTTCAAATTCATGTTGGATTTGGAAAAGACCTGACAAGTGTGTCACAAAATCCTTTGTATGGTTTATTACTGGTTGGATTTTTGGTAAGTTGCGTGTTTTTCATAACCTTCCCCTTGGTTCTCCTGATTGCCTTTTTCGTTAATAAAAAGAAGGGTATCACAAAAACACGTTTTGATTTAATGAGTAATTGCTTCTTCTTTTCCGGCACTCTGTTGGTGATTAATAACTTGCTTATATTCGGAAAGTTAGTTACGGCAACCATTCTGACATCGGCGTCACTAGCTCCCCATATCTACATAAACTATTTCATTGCTATTCTTTCAACCGTTTTATTTATTATTTCATTATTACAATTACTTAAAGAAGAAGCCAGAAAAAGTAAAAAAATCTTCTTTATCGGCACCACGGTATTGATGGCGGTATTATACATCGTCTTATACACTTTTAAGTTCTTTGCATTTATATAAAAATGGAGGTGACAGCGATGTCAGAAATAATTGTAATTAGTGTAATTAGTGCAGTTCTCTTTATCTTTAGTATCTTTTTGCTCAGTGGGCGCGGAACTTTTTTAATCGCCGGGTTCAATACGATGTCCAAAGAGCAAAAGGCAAGATATGATGTTAATGGTTTATGCAGGCTTATTGGTATAATAACAATGCTGTTTGCCATTACCACACCCTTTCTCATGATTGAAAGTATCTTAGGTTGGTATGTGTGGGTTTATCTTGCCTTTGTAGTAGTGCTTTGTGTTATTGCGGTTTATCTGGCGAATACGAAATATAGGGTGTAGGGTTGTCAGGAGTCGAACCCTTAAAGGGTTGCCCCTATACTCTGGGGTTCGGCTCCCGATACTTTAAAAGACCGTAATAGTCCCATCCTCCATATTCCAAACCTTATCACCAAATTTGTTAAGGAAATAACGGTCATGGGAGACAAAAATCATTGTTCCGTCGAAATCAAGAAGGACATTTTCAATCCATTCTCTGGTAGCGATATCGAGATGGTTGGTCGGTTCGTCAAGCAGTAAAAAATTTACGTTATTTTGCATCATCAAACAGAGTTTCAAACGACTTTTTTCGCCACCTGAAAGTGAGCTGACCTTTTTATTTACGTCTGCGGCGCGGAAATTGAAGCGGGCAAGGATGCTCCGAGCTTTTTCTTCTGTCAGGTCAAAAGCAGAACGCAAAGTCTCGAGCACAGTAGCATCCAGCTTTTCAAAAGTGATGATTTGCGGCATATATGCACGTTTGGCATTAACACTGGTTTTTATGACACCACTGTCGGGTTCTTCATCACCCATAATCAATTTAAGCAAAGTTGTTTTTCCACAGCCATTTGCACCAATCAAAGCGATACGGTCGTTGCGGTAGACTTGCAAATCAAGATTTTCAACCAGAGTTTTATCATCATAACTTTTGCTTACTGCTTCAAATGAAACCAATTCCTTTGTAACATGACCGCCGCTTTTGAATCCTTCGGTCAACTTTTTTGCCGGGGAAACCGGTTTTTCGATTTTTTCCATGTGATTAAGTCTTGATAAAATCGCGTGGTGTTTGGTCGTAAATTGGTTTTGGGCAACAAACCATTTTGCTCGGTCTTCAATTCGTTTTATTTCCTTTTGCTGCCGTTCATATTGATCCGACTGGGAAATATAGCGTTTTTGTTTCTCTTCGACATACCATGAATAATTTCCGCTGTAAAACTGCGCCTTGCCGATTTCGACTTCGATTATCCGCGTTACCACCCGATCAAGGAAAACCCGGTCATGCGAGATAACGACGATAGTACCTTTAAAGTCAAGCAGAAACTTTTCCAACCATTCAAGCGAACTAAAATCAAGGTGGTTGGTTGGCTCGTCGAGTAAGAGGATATCGCATTCCTTCAAAAGAATCCGCGCCAGGTTGACCCGCGTTTTCTCGCCACCGCTTAGAGTAGCAAAAAGACTGTTCCGCATTTCATCATTAAGGTGCATTCCGTTGCAGATTTTATCAATTTTGACCTCGGTATCATAACCACCAAGCCGATCATATTCCTCCATCAAACGACCATATTTCTTGAGTACAGCCGGATCACCGTCACCCTCAATCTTTTTCATTGCGATATAGACATCGGTGATTTCCTTAAAAGATGAGCGCAAAATATCCTCGACGGTATCGTTTTCATTGAATACTGGAATTTGATGAAGCATTTCAATTTTTCGTCCCGATGCTTTGGATAAAGTGCCACTTTCGTATGATTCTTCACCGGTTATAACTTTGAACAATGTCGTTTTTCCCGACCCGTTAACCCCAAGAAGCCCTACCCGCTCTCCTCGGTATATTTCAAACGAAATTCCTTTTATCACATGGGTTGCACCATAGTATTTATGTAATTCATGCATTGCTATTTCTATCATATTATGATCTCCTTTCCATTGCGGATTTTACCCCGCGCCGTCATTGCGAGCCTGACCCCGCGCCGTCATTGCGGGCCTGACCCGCAATCTCATTTCACATATAAAAACCCTGTGCAGATTATCTTGTCTGCACAGGGTTACTAATAGTAAACATAATTAGGTTACAAAGCATTCAAAACAATCTTATTCGACATATTCTGGCAAAAAAGGGCATACGTATCCCTTGGAAGCGCAAAACAGGCTGAAAGTTGACGATAAAATCTTGCATATACGTCAAATGATTGTTTCAAATCCTCACCACCTTTCTTTTCTAGTGGCGCTTTGCACACCACTTTTATATACCCATACTACCATAAATAAAAACTAATGTCCATTCCTTTTTCGCTTCCCATACGCTTTACTTTGCCGGATTTCCATTGCAATCAGCTTATTCCTAGCCGACTTAATGCGGATATGTTCAGCTTTTTGTTCGGCATAAGACGTTTCCTTCTTTAATTTGACATAATTTTGCCAATGTCCATCCGTTATGTCACCGTTCGCAATCGCAGAATGAATAGCACAACCGGGTTCACCTTCATGGCGGCAGTCGGCAAAACGGCAGTTGTATGCCAAAGCCTCAACATCAGCAAAAGTCTGGCTCAAACCCTCGTCGGCTTCCCACATCCCCATCGTCCGCATCCCCGGTGTATCAATGACCATTGCACTATTAGGCAACATGAACAATTGACGGTGGGTGGTAGTGTGGCGTCCCCGGCTGTCGCTTTCACGCACAGCTTTTACACTCATGACTTCATCACCAATCAAATTATTAAGCAGGGACGATTTACCAACTCCTGACATTCCAAGGAAAACAACGGTAAATCCAGGTAAAAGAAACTTCCTTACTTCATCTAACCCTGTGCCATCCACAACACTCACAGGAATCACCGGGGCATCACCGGCAACCGCAATGGCAATCGCTTTTTCAGTTTCATAATCCCCAACCAAGTCAGCTTTTGTCAAAATAATAACCGGTTTGGCTTTACTCTGTCTGGATAATGCCAGATAACGCTCAAGGCGTCCGACATTAAAATCATGGTTCAAGGATGTCATGATAAAAACAGTATCAATATTGGCCGCGACCGCCTGATGTTTTCCTCCTTTTGGGTCAGGGTCAAGACGGGCAAAGAAACTAGCGCGGGGTAAAGTTTTGACAATCAAACAATCACCATCCCCAACTGAGCGGATGTAAACAAAGTCCCCCACCGTCGGAAATGGTTCTTCACAAGTATGATAATAAATCCCCGCTTTTAATTTGCCAAAAACCGTGCCATTTTTACTAACTAACTCATAACGTTCACGGTGGACAGCCGTAACCCTGCCTATCCCCAAACCATCCGGTACGGTCTCATCCCCGCGATATCCATAATCTTTAATATCAATCAAATTTTCCTCCATTTCGTCATTGCGGGCTCCGACCCGCAATCCCCAATACCTTCTCATCAATCCGGCGGACTACACTATGTGTATATGCGTCAAAATGCTTTAGCCAAAAACCTGAACCGGATGGATTAAAGCTTTCGAAATCAGCACCGAGCCGATTAAAACCCTGCGATTTTACTTTTTGAATAAGCAGATTTAAAAGCTGTTGAATGACGCCTTTACCTCGATGCTCAGGCAGGCAATATGCCCCACTTGCATGAATGTATCCCGGAGTATCTTGGATAAAGGTTTCCCCGCCATTTTCAGCCATAATATAAGCAACAATTTTCCCTTTAAATTTGGCAATGAAGTAAAATGAATCATGGTTAAAATTATTAACATAGTCAACTTCATTTTCCATTTCCCGGTACATGAAAAAGGGGCTTTCAAGATAACTTTCCATATGCTTTTTTTCTAATGGAAACAACGACGGGATTTCATCCGGTATTAATTCTAAAAACTCATAACCATCAAGGGTAACTACATCAATTTCATCCATGCCTCGGATTGCATCAATACAGCGCATACCAAAGCCATAACGGAAAAACTGCTCCTGCGCTTCCTTATCGTTGGCATAAAGGCTTATTCCATGGCTTGTAGCTCCTGCGTCCGCCCATTTTTTACCGACTGCCTGATACATTGCGGCATAAATTTTCGCCCGATTATCACCAGTTCCAATGGAAAAGTTTGCTACTGCATTTCCACCCATCGGCGAAAAGACATGGTTCACTCCCTTAATATCCCAGGCGTTTTCCCAGACCCCGGCACCACATAGGAATCCGACCAACGTATTTCCAATAAACGCCGCAACCCCCAAGCCATTTTTGGCAAACCATTCCAAATCAGGTATGGAGTCGATGGGTGGGAGAGTTGGTACATGAAGTCGTTCCTCCTCATAGTTTGCTATCGCCAGTGCTGACGCTTCATTAATGTGTTCATTCGTAAAATCAACAATTTTTATCTTCATTTTATATCCTCCATTTCACAAATTTTCTGCATAGTATCAAAATGCAATTTTCTTTCATCCTCTGACCCGGCATAAAGATACCACTCGCATAACCGGTATCCAAACAATACAAAAATCAACTCATAAATGCAATGGTCGGTGACATGGGAAAGATCCACATATTCAGAAAAACCCTTATAATATGCCGGAATACACCTCTGATAATTTCGGACCATGTTTGGGACATCGGCTTCATCAGCGATAAGGCTGGCGATATCTTCACCAAGATAACCCCATCCGGTCGTATCCCAGTCTATCAGCACGATTTTGTCATCAGTGTAAAAAATGTTGGTTATCCAAAAATCCCGGTGGTTAAATATGATAGGAAGCTTTTCGATGCGACTCCACACTTCCGTTTCATTCTCATCAATTTCGATGAGTTTTTTGCAAAAATAATCCGGCAAAGGGCAATCATTTGACCGAATATAATTGTATACTTTATCCCATCCCCGATAATGAAGATAGAACAACTTTGCATTTTCGGGTTTACTTAAATTGGTCAAGTTTTTCAATACATCCGGTTGAATTGCGTATAATTTACCTTGAAAACACCCTAATTCATAAGCAGCTTTTTCATACATATCCGGGGTTAAATCAAGACCGGTGATACCGTCGATATATTCCATCCAGATTTTTAGTTTGGTTTCTTTTTCATTCATTTCCAGATGATAACACTCCGGCCATCGTAATGTGTCAGAAAAAAATGCACCCAGACCAGACTTGTATAAATCATACTCCCGCCGCCAGGAATCAGGGTCGGCGAAACGTTCCCACTTTTTCTGGATTTTTAATACAATCTTGTACGGCAAAAATTCACCACCGGCAGTCTCGGCAAGACCAGTTACCAACCTGACATCACCTAGAGTGCCACCATGCAGTGATTTCGTTTGGTATTCAGCGCATTTGATTTTCATTTTTAATACATTGCTTAATACTATTCTTAAAGTTTTTTTATTTATTCTAATTTCGCTCATTTTTCTCCGTTTCTATCTGCGAATCTCGGACTATACGGTGTCCAAATTCGGCAACAAAAAAGGATACGACCATTCGTATCCAAAAATTCTACATAATAAATAACGATAGGTAGTTATAAGTTGCGCAGGCGGTGAGCACACCACCTGCGCCGGATATTCATTTTAGTGGATCACCACCATTTTTCCATTCAATTTGATCATATAAAGCCCTCCTTTCGGATCAGTATTTCTAGCTAGATACCTCATTGTAGGATATGGCGTGGGAAAAGTCAAGAAAAAATTTTTGAAGTATGATATAATGAGATTGCGGGTCAAGCCCGCAATGACGTACAAATCATGATATAATATTATCAAAACAGGACTGTAGGGCGGGGGCTTGCCCCCGCCGGTGATGCACAATTCATAATATAATGATATAGCCACATAAATGAAAGCGAGGAAAAACATGAAAGTATTACTAATCAACGGAAGCCCCCGGGCGACGGGTTGCACCTACACGGCATTAAATGAGGTAGCAAAAACCCTTAACGAAAATGACATCGAAACCGAAATCATCCAAGTCGGACACAAGGAATACAGCGGTTGCCTAAGTTGCTATTCATGTTATAAAACCAGGGAATGTGTCATCGATGACGATGTAAATGAAATCGCATCAAGATTTTCTAAATACAGCGGCATCGTAATCGGCTCCCCCGTATACTATTCCGCACCAAGCGGAGCATTATTATCATTCCTGAACCGCTTATTTTATCGCGGTGGAACTGACAAAACAATGATAGTCGGAGCAGCGGTAGTATCAGCCCGCCGTGCCGGGTGTACTGCCACCTTTGATGTTCTCAACAAATATTTCACAATCTCCGGAATGCCGGTCGTCTCCAGCCAATACTGGAATATGGTACATGGCAAAGATGCCGAAGAGGTCTTGGAAGATCATGAAGGTTTGCAGACCATGCGTGTCCTAGCGAGAAATATGGCTTTCCTCATGAAAAGTATTGCCCTTGGCAAAGAAACATATGGATTGCCGGAAAAAGAGAAGCGGGTGTTTACGAATTTTACTCGGTGAAGCGGAAATGAAAAGTATGATTTTCAGAAAATCATAAATGAAAGTCCGTTTTATAGTACAATGATTACGATATACTGGTTTTATAGGGTCTTATAAGGAGTTAAATGATAAATTCCTGATATAATTTAATGAAAAGGGAGAAAAAACATGCCAAAAAGGCAAAAATCAAATGAACAAAAGACGATAGCTGAACCTGATATACGTAGCAGTGCGGCAGAATATTTGACATTTATTGCGTCTGCTGGTGATAACAATCAAAGTTTTGAAGTACGCTATCAGGATGAAAATATTTGGTTGACGCAGAAAATGATGGCGATAGTATATGACATTGGGTAGTGTAAAGTAATCTATGAAAAACTGTGAGCCAATAAAAAAGGCTCAACCGAACCTTGAAAATTGCAGATATGTTAAAGAAAACTCTCCGAGGGCTTAGGGCTTTGCCCTAAGGACCCACAAGG
>Ga0209737_10000385_pt1 | contig 37986 bp, 30 predicted proteins | sample TergutCu122P3_FD_187284 | JGI IMG/M metagenome (GOLD analysis project Ga0209737, IMG submission 187284) | Cubitermes ugandensis P3 segment gut microbial communities from Kakamega Forest, Kenya - Cu122 P3 (SPAdes) (version 2) | ecosystem: Host-associated > Arthropoda: Insects > Digestive system...
AGTGCCATTGGGTACCGCCTTCAGCTTGCGTCCACCAACCGGCAAAGACCTTGCCCTCAGGTGCGGTAGGTGCCTGCGGTGCTGCAATAGCGGTACCTTGAGGTACCGCCTCAACAAACGGTTGCTCGACTCCATTTTGTGGATCGAACGTCACATCGACAGAGAACACACGCGACCACAGGAATATGTTGGGGCGTCCCCCTGCGGTCTCTGCACCGGGAAAGTCACTGACGCCTGAAACGAATGCAATCGTTTTGCCGTTTGCAGACATCGCGGGATGGTCCGATCCTCTATCGACTGTTGACGGACTCTTGGATATCAATGTGAGCGTGTCACTTGCCACATCATAGGTAAAGACATTCCTACGACTGTTTACCGAATCCTCGGTAAGGTCGGTCGCCCATGAACCGAACGCTATCGTAGTCCCGTCTGCCGATATCCGAGACTCGTATGAACTGCTATTACCTCCATTGCCCGATCCCTTGGTGACAAGCGTAGTAATACCAGTCACGACATCGTATACGAAGACGTTTGCATTGCTGTTCGTCGCAGTTGGGAGAAGATCGGTGGCTTGTGACTGAAAAGTAATCGTAGTCCCGTCTGCCGATATCCGAGGATTGTATGAACTGCTATTACCTCCATTGCCCGATCCATTGGTGACAAGCGTGGTCACGCCAGTCACGACATCGTATACGAAGACGTTTGCACCACTGCTCGTCGCAGTTGGAAGAAGATCGGTGGCATTTGAGTAGAATGCTATCGTGGTCCCGTCTGCCGATATCTGAGGATTGTATGACCAATTGTTACCTCCATTGCCCGATCCCTTGGTGACAAGCGTGGTCACGCCAGTCACGACATCGTATGCGAAGACATTCGTGTTGCTGTTCGTCGCAGCTGGGAGAAGATCGGTGGCTTGTGAGGTAAACACTATCGTGGTCCCGTCTGCCGATATCTGAGGCTCGAATGGCCAGCCGTTGCCTCCATTGCCCGGACCTGCGGTGACAAGCGTGGTAATACCAGTCGCTACATCGTATACGAAGATGTTTGCGCTACCGCTTGTCGCAGTTGGGAGAAGATCGGTGGCTTGTGACCAGAACGCTATCCTCGCCCCGTCTCCTGATATCGAGGCACTACCAGACCAGCCATTACCGCCATTGCCCGGACCTGCACTGACAAGCGTGGTCACGCCAGTCACGACATCGTATACGAAGACGTTTGAGGTATTAGTAGTCGCAGTCGGCAGAAGATCAGTGGCATGTGAGTAGAATGCTATCGTGGTCCCGTCTGCCGATATCCGAGGATCGTACGAAGCGTTGTTACCCCCGCTGCCTGACCCCTTGGTGACAAGAGTGGTGGCACCACTCGCGACATCGTATACGAAGATGTTCATGTTGTTGTTCGTCGCAGTTGGGAGAAGATCGGTGGCACGTGAGGTGAATACTATCGTGGTCCCGTCTGCCGATATCTGGGGATATCGAGATTCATTATCTCCCCCACTACCAGGACCGGTCGTTACCAACCGTATCGTATCGACCGTCGTTACCGCTCCTGCCAATAGTGGCAGCATGCTCAATACCAACACCAGCGCGATCGCAAGCGCAGTCGTGACCTGCGTCCTTTTCATCCTTATCATTAGATTATTCCTTCCTCCCAAGATTGATTTCATTGGTTCATTCTATCAAAACACCGTTATCTTGGATACGCATCGTTACTTGCTCTCGCTGAAGATATTAACAGCATCCTCAAGGACAAGTGCTTTTCCCGCACCTGATTTATCCAGGATTATATTGTCCCTTCTCAAACCGAGAAAAACGGGACCTCGTTTCCGAGATCCCGCCTTCTTGCTTTTTTAAGGACTTGCGTTACAGCCCCTTTGCGTACAGTATGTTTTACGAATCTACTGCTCGAACCTCTTGCGATATACAGCAACGCTGATAAATGCACATCCCAAAAGTGCGACTGTAGCGCCTGACCACAGGGTTGTGCTATCTCCCATAGGAGGCGTTGTCGAACCGTCGCCAGGGGGCACTTCATCTGTCGGGATAAATACCGCGATATAGCCCGCATCGGACCACAGCCCGTTCTCGCCTGCCGGTGGGATGAAATGAGCATCGGTTGAGATGATCGCATCCATGGGATTATCTAGAGATTGGATCCACTCGATCCATGCGTCAAGCTCTTCTTCTGATGCAAAGGTAGAGCCGACCCATCCGATGAAAGTGAAGTCATCATCTGCTATCGCAGTCGAACCTGCAGGAGTACCTGTCGCAGGTATGGTCTCTTCTTCTACCGTGACACTTCCACCATCGGTGGCAGCGTAGAATATCTCGACCATATCTGCTTGCTGAGTGCTCCATTGGGCATACAGTGTCATACCGTTATTGACAGGATTGGCAAAGTTCCATTGGGTACCGCCTTCGGCTTGCGTCCACCAACCGGCAAAGACCTTGCCCTCAGGTGCGGTAGGTACCGCAGGCGCGTCGATAGCTGTACCTTGGGGTACCGCCTCGGTAAAGGGCTGGTCGATACCGTTTTGAGGATCAAAGGTTACATCGACTAGGGGCACGCGCGCCCATAGAAAGATGTTGACAAGACCTGAGTGGTCCGCTCCTGAATCAGTTTCTGCACTAGGAAAGTCACTGATGCCTGAGGCGAACGCGATTGCTTTACCGTTTGCAGATATCGCGGGATGGTCCGCTCCTCTATCGACTGCTGACGGGCTCTTGGATACCAACGTGACCATGTCACTTGCCACATCGTAGGCAAAGACGCTCTTGCGACTGCTTGTCGCATCCTCGGTAAGATCGGTTGCCCATGAGGCGAACACAATCGTGGTCCCGTCTGCTGATATCTGGGGAATTTGTGACCAGCTGTTAGCGCCATTGCCCGGACCTGCGGTGACGAGCGTAGTCTCACCCGTCGCAACATCGTATGCGAAGACGTTCTCGGTGTTTGTGGTCGCGGTCGGCAGAAGATCAGTGGCTTGTGAGAGGAACGTTATCTTGGTTCCGTCTGCTGATATCTGGGGGTAATATGAAGTGCTATTCCCGCCATTGCCTGGACCTGCGGTGACAAGCATAATCTCATCGGTCGCGACATCGTATACGAAGATGTTGTCATTATTGTTAGTCGCGGTCGGGAGAAGATCAGTGGCTCGTGAGGTAAACACTATCGTGGTCCCGTCTGCCGATATCGATGAGTGGTGTGAGCTGCCATTACCTCCATTGCCCGGACCTGCACTGACAAGCGTGGTAGTGCCGGTCACAACATCGTATGCGAAGACGTTTGAGGTATTAGTAGTCGCAGTCGGGAGAAGATCGGTGGCTCGTGATGCGAACGCTATCTTGGTCCCGTCTGCCGATATCTGGGGAATTTGTGACCAGCTGTTAGCGCCATTGCCCGGACCTGCGGTGACAAGGGTGGTCTCATCGGTCGCGACATCGTAGACGAAGATGTTACCGCTATTGCTCGTCGCAGTTGGGAGAAGATCGGTGGCATTTGAGTAGAATGCTATCGTGGTCCCGTCTCCCGATATCGAGGCACTACCAGACCAGCCGTTGCCTCCATTGCCCGGACCTGCGGTGACAAGGGTGGTCTCCCTGGACGCGACATCGTAGACGAAGATGTTGCCGCTATTGCTCGTCGCGGTCGGAAGAAGATCAGTGGCATATGAGCCAAAAACTATCGTGGTCCCGTCTGCTGATATCTGAGGGTCGTATGATTCGTTGTTACCTCCACTGCCAGATCCTGCGGTGACAAGGATGGTCTCATCGGTCGCGACATCGTAGACGAAGATGTTCCCGCTGCTATTTGTCGGAGTGGCGAGAAGGTTAGTGGCACTTGATTCGAATGCGATTATGGTCCCATCTGCCGATATCGAGGAATATCGAGATCTACCATCTCCTCCATTACCGAGACCGGTCGTTACCAACCGTATCGTATCAACCGTCGTTACCGCTCCTGCTAGTAGAGGGAGCATGCTCAGTGCCAACACCAGCGCAATCACAAGCGCAGTCGTGACCTGCGTCCTTTTCATCCTTATCATTAGATTATTCCTTCCTCCCAAGATTGATTTCATTGGTTCATTCTATCAAACCATCATTATCTTGAATATGCATCGTTACCTGATGCGTAGAGAGGAGTAGTAATCTAATTCCCGTATTCGATTGAGATTTCATTGAAGACATTAACAACATCTTCGAGAACAAGCGCATCTTTTTCCGCACCGGATTTATCCAGGATGACATTGCCTTCATGAAACATAATGATGCGTGATCCATATTCGAGCGCATGACGCAGGTTGTGCGTGACCATGACTGCCGTCATATTCTTCTCGTCAACAATCTGCCCTGTCAGATTCATCGTGATAGCCTGAGTCTTCGGGTCAAGTGCCGCTGTATGCTCATCCAAAATGAGCAGCTTCAAAGGCACCATGGTCGCAACCAGCAACGCGAGTGCTTGGCGCTGTCCGCCGGAAAGACTGTCGACCTTGACATTCAATTTATTCTCAAGACCAAGACCGAGCGGTGCGAGAAGTGAGCGGTAATAATCGATATTCGAATGGTTGACACCTCGCCCTAAGTCGAAGCGGCGTCCCTTGTTTTCCGCAATAGAGAGATTTTCCAATATCGACATCGAGGGACAGGTTCCTGCTTTTGGATCTTGGAAAACCCGACCGATTGTCTTATATCGCTCATAGTTTTTCTTTTTGGTGATATCTTCCCCATCAAGAAGTATCTTTCCCGCATCAATGGGAATGTCACCACATATCGCATTAAGCAACGATGTCTTGCCTGATCCGTTGCTTCCGATGATGCAAAGAAACTCGCCATCGGGAATGTTCAGATTGAAGTTTTTGAATAACGCCATCTCATCAGGCGTTCCCTGATGATAATACTTATCAATGTTAATCAGGTCGAGCATTGGCTTTCACCTTCTTCGCTCGTTCAGTACTGATAACTAGAATAGTCAAAAGAAGCAGCGCTGTAATTAACCTAAGGTCAATGGCCGGAAGGCCCGCCCTAAACGCTAAGGCTATGGCGAATCGATAGAGAATCGACCCAGCCATCACGGCAGTTGTCAGCTTAAGCCACGATATCTTTCGCGCAATCGCAAGACCGATGATGACACTCGCCAATCCGATGATCACGGTTCCGACACCCATGGAGATATCAAATGCTCGAAATCTCTGAACAAAGACTGCGCCAGCCAAAGCAACAAGTCCGTTGGAGACGGCAAGACCGATGATTTTCACGATTCCTTTATCTTTCGCGAGCACCGTCACCAAGAGATCGTTATCTCCTACAGCGCGAAGCAGGTATCCGGATTTCGTTCCCAGATACCAATCAAGTATGAACTTTGCTGACAATGAAATGAAAATAATGATAATCAGCGGCAGATAAGGAGCGATGGTCTCCGGAACAAGATTCCTCAAAAATTCATTGCGAAATATCGTCTCCAAATTCATAGAAAGAGGAAGATTCGATCGTCCCGCAATACGAAGATTCACCGTATAAAGACCAGTGGCAACGATAATACCTGCGATAAGATTCTGCACCTTGAGCTTCACATGTATCAAGCCGGTAATAGTCCCGGCAAGCGCTCCGGCAGCAAATGCAATCGGAAGCACAAGAAGAGGGTGAAAACCCGCTATGAGGAGCGATGCGGTGATCGCCCCTCCTAACGGAAAGCTTCCATCGACGGTCAGATCGGGAAAATCCAGTATCTTATACGTGATAAAGACACCAAGAGCGATAATCCCGTAGATCAGACCCGTTTCTATTGCGCCCAGTATTACTTGCACTCAGTCAACTGCTTATCTATCGAGTGTCGTAAACGTTTCGAGCGCGTTGTTCAGAACACTCTCAGGCAACTCGATACCCAGCACCTCGGCTGCTGCTATATTGATAGCAGGAGCATAGTTGGTGTAAACGACAAACGGGATATCGCGTGCTTCTTTTTCGCCCTTAAGGACCTGAGCCGCCATCTTTCCGGCCTCTCTACCCAAGGAGAAGTAGTCGATACCCTCGGTAGCTATCGCGCCTTTTGCAACCTGACTATCCTCGCTACCGAATACGGGAACGCCCGCAGCATCGGTTTTGTCAAGAAGCTCTGCAAGCATGCTTACTACCGTGTTGTCAGTCATGATATAAAGTGCATCGACGTTCTTTGCAAGAATTGCATCGACTGCGCCAGGTACTTCTGAGTTAGCGGTAACACCCAGCTCCTCTACCGTGAAACCGAGACCAGGAGCAGCTTCTTTCACGTCCTCAAGAGTGGACCGTGAGTTATCTTCGCCCGTATTGTAGATAATACCGATGGTCTCAGCGTCTGGAAGAATGTCGCGAATCATTCTGAGCTGAGGATCGACGGGAAGCTTATCTGAAAGACCCGTGATGTTCCCGATACCGGACCCGTCCTCATTGGAAAGCTCCGCGCCAACCGGATCACTGATTGCTCCGAATATGACAGGAGTATCGCTCTCGAAAGCAGCGTTTTGCGCCGCTTGCGCTGATGGAGTTGCTATCGCAAAAATAAGATCAACATTTTGAGAAACGAAGTTCTGGGCAATCTGTTGTGCTGTGCCCACTTCGCCCTGTGCATTCTCTTCAATAATAGTGAGATTCTCTCCCTCGACAATGCCTTCTTCAGCAAGCCCTGCGATGAATCCTTCGCGGGTGCTGTCAAGTGCAGGGTGTGACACGATTTGCGTGATGCCAACCTTATAGCCTGCCTCGGATGAATCTACATCGATTGCGTCGTCACCAGACGAGTCGCAACCCACCAAAAGAGCTCCTGCAAGTACTATGCAGAGCACCAATAGTAATACTTTCTTCATAGTCGTATCCTTTCTGCTAACGCCGCCACCTGGGGCCCCTCCCCAAGCGCGTAATACAGCTATCTTGCAATTCTACACCAAGTAGACTTCTACAGATGAAAGTGCACCCATATTTGGAGTAAGGGACGACGAGTGATATGGTCGTATTGCTTGGGTATTTGGAGAGCAAAGAGTAGTTACCCTACATGATCCTCTAAAAGCTCCCTTACATAGAGATTATTTCTGTTTGCCTTAATCTCATCTGGTGTGCCATATTGAACGATTCTTCCTTCATCAAGCACCATAATCTTGGTGCCAAGCTTAAGTGCTTCTTGAATCGAGTGGGTAACGAATACAATCGTCACGCCCGTTTCTTCATGAATGCGCTTGATTTCACGTTGGAGCTGTTTGCGCGTGATCTCATCAACAGCACCGAAAGGCTCGTCCATCAACAGGATCTCCGGATTAGCAGCAAGCGCACGTGCGATCCCAACGCGTTGTTTTTGTCCCCCGGAAAGCTCATCGGGGTAGCGCGAAAGCAACGATTCGTCCAACCGAACGATCTCAAGCCACTTCTTAACAGTATCTTCCGTGCGTTGCTTGTCCCCTTTGTTAAGTAGGGACGGCACATACGCGATATTCTTCTCCACCGTCATATGCGGAAAAAGAGCGCTTTCCTGAATCGCATACCCGATGTAGCGCCTCAGGGTAATCATTTCCTGGTGACTTTTTTGCAGGATGCTCTCCCCGTCAACTAGTATCTCTCCGCTATCGGGGACTACCAAACCGTTTATCATCTTGAGAAGCGTCGTCTTGCCCGATCCTGAGCCACCGATCAGAGTCACAAATCCGCCTCGCTCAATGCATACATTGATATCGCGGAGAACGTGTGTATCTCCATAGGACTTATCAACATACTTGAATTCTATATGGCATGTGGGCTTGTTCATTTGAGCAGCCCCCTCTCGATCAGAAATTCTCGGGCGACATCTCTGGGCTCGCGCTTCTGCTCCTCGACTTCGTTGTTCATCCGCGCCATATCCTCATCGCTAATGATATCTTCCAAAAGAAGGAGCGGTGCTCGAAGCATAGGGTACTGCTCAAGCACTTCACTTCGAATCACGGTACCGCATCGATACGAGGGGTAGAATATCTTGTCATCTTCAAGAACGACGACACCGGATGAGTTGAGCTGTCCATCTGTGGTGAAGACGTTTATCACATCGACCTGACCTTGAGCGATCGCTTTGTATTTGAGCCCTATATCGAGATCCGTCGTTGACTTGAACTCAAGTCCATATTCTTCAATAAGTGCCTTATAGCCATCCTCGCGCTCAAAAAAATCGTACTCTGCCCCGAAGCTGAGAGTGGGCGCTACTTTCGCGAGATCGGAGTAGGTCTTTAGATTGTATTGTTCCGCAATTTCTTTGCGTACGGCAATGCCATAGGTATTGTTGAATCCATACATGCCAATCCATTGCATATCAAACTGATCGTTATATGCCGCTTGCAGCTCATCGAATTGATCCTCATTGTAGATGCCCTCTTTTTTGAGAACCTCATTCCATCCCGTACCTGTATATTCGGGGTAGAAATCGAACTCGCCCGCAATCATAGCAGGCATGATATTGGAAGTACCTCCCCCCACACCGTCAGTGGTGATGACCTTCAAGTCGGTCTGATCCTCGATAATCATTTTGAGCATCTCACCGATGATAAGTTGCTCGGTCATCGGTTTTGTCGCAAGATGAACCGTATTGTCTTTGCCTGTCGCCAAAAACAGCTCTGCACCAATTCCAAAAACAGCCCCTAGCAAGATAGCGATGAGAAGAATCAGCCCGATCCGACGAATCGACTCCTTTCGGCTCTCCACCAGTTTGCTGATTCCACCCACGATGTAGTCCATGATGAATGCGAGGGCTGCGATAAGCAGACTTCCCGCTATCGTCATCGCCATGTTATTGGTAGTAATGCCTCGATAGATTGCCACACCCAGACCGCCCGCACCGATGAAAGATGCGATACCGGTTAGGGCGACCGTCATGACAACCATACTGCGAAGTCCCGAGACGATCACAGGAAGCGCAAGAGGCAGTTTGATCTTGCGAAGAATCTGGAGATCGGTACTTCCCATTCCTTTTGCCGCCTCGATAATCTTAGGATCGATGGTCGTGATTCCCGTGTGGGTATTGCGCACCATGGGAAGCAACGCATAGATTGTCAGCGCGATGATCGCTGTCGTGTTACCAATTCCCGAAAGCGGAATCAAAAGACCCAGAAGCGAGATCGAAGGGATCGTATACACGATATTGATAAGGGCGAGCACGATTCCGGATGGTTTTTTGAATTCACTGATAAAGATTCCAATGATCAGCCCGATGATACTCGCTATAAGAATCGCGAGCAAAGAGATATAGAGATGTTGAAGTGTTAACTGGAAGTAGAAGTCCGGCTGTGCCGTAAGGGAGTCCCATACTTGTGATAGCATTTCGTCAATTCCTTCCATGGCGAGACCGCTTTGTGCAACACATTCGATACAGAAGCATTGTACCAACCGAAATATGTTTTAGGAAAAACATGCCTTACTCCTCTCCGTTTCTACCGTCCGGAGGAAATCGTGTCATCTTTCCAGCTCGCCTTCTTAAATGTCATAAACAGTAGTGGTGGCAGGGAAAGAAGTGCGGTCCCTATCAATATCACCAACATATAGGTCACTGTCGGCATTGCATTGACCATATCGATCGCGACCACCTCGGCCACCTTTTTGCTGAGGGCACTTGAAAGAAATGTGGCGATTTCAGCGGAGTATTGGGTAGGTGCCTTGAAAAGTTCCATACCCGTGGGTGGAAACATGCCGACAAAAAACGTGAACAGGACCGACAAAAAACCAAGTCCTCCGATGATCCACACCCCTATCATACCGCCGGGAATCCTGAAGGCACGCGACACATCCGGCTGAGTGATACGCAAGCGAATGACTGCCGCAAATACAAACATATAGGTAATGCACAGCAGCATGACTGTCATAGCTGAGAGCACCCAGTATGCTTGATTGACGCTTTTGCTTATCACATACACAAGCGAGATGACCGTGGTGACCACGCCTTGAAAAATGAGCATGAATACTGGAATTCCCTTGCTGTTTGCCTTGCGAGTTATCGGTGGCATGTCACCGTCTCGAGCCGTAGCACTCAGACCCAGAATAGGACCTATCAACCAAGTCGTGAGAAGCGCGAAGCCACCTAGCGAGATAAGTATCGCAAGTAGCCGAATGAGACCACTGAGATTAAAGGCTTTAAGGAATGACTGCACAGCCTCCATGATGCCGGATGCCAATTGAAGGTCTTTCGTCGGAACGACCATCGCCAACGCCAGAGTACCGAAGATGCTCGCAATCGTAATCAAAACCGCGGCGATACCCATTCCCAACGGAAAATCACGCTTGGGATCCTTGACCTCAAGCGCATGGAATCCGCTCATCTCCATCCCGGCAAACAGCAATATGACCGTTGCCATGAAAGGAAGAGTCGAAAACTTGAGACTTGGCATCGTCTCGGCGAGAGTAAAGGGTGGGAGCTCTATCGGCTTACCTACTACCATGTATGCAATACCGAAGATTATCAGAAGGAGACTGGGTAGGAGAGATCCTAGCACAACACCTATGTTATTGATACGTGCGGTTATCTTCGGTCCCAGCCACGCGGTAAGCGTCGAGAGCCAGAAAACAGCCATCATCGTGAGATACATATACCATTTGTTTTGAGCAAGACCTGGATTGATGGCATAAGCAAGTGTACCGGAGATGAAAGCAAGAACCGTCGGAAACCAGACGAGGTTGTTCGACCATTCGCAAAATACCGCAATGAAGCCGCTCTTTTCACCAAAGGCCTCTTTCACCCACTGATATACTCCACCACCTTGCGACCAGCCGGTCGCAAGTTCGGCCGAGGCGAGAGTCAGCGGTATAAGAAACAATAAGGCACCTAGGATATACCATCCGATCGATGACCAGCCATATATCGCCATGCTGGGAAAATTCCTTACCGAGAGCACTGCTGCCACACTTATCATCGCAAGCGAGAAGACACCGAGTGTCCTCGCAGTTGATTTTGACTGAGGTTTATTCTTATCGGTCATCACTCTACCCTTTCTTTCCGGGCATCGAAGACTCCCTTATCGATACCTGCTCTACGCAGGTCCCAGCATGCTACCCTGCCTCTTCTTTCAGTACATAAAAGTAATAGTCCCCGTCTTTTGTCTCTACCCCATGTATGTCATGCTCGAAACCGGGAAATTTTCTGTCGAATGACTGCAGGGCGCTGAGGTAGTCGATGAAAGGCTCCTTCGTGGTTCCGATATTCTCACCCGGCATCAGCAGAGGGATGCCCGGCGGATACGGCACGATACCGGTTGCCAGAATGCGCCCGGCGCTGTCATCCAACTTGATCTGTTCGACCTTATCATGCACAAGGCGTGTGTAGGCCCTCCGTGGTGTCATCTCGGCTTTCGGCAACTGTGAGAAAGCTTCGCGCAGAAGATCGGTCTGCTTGGTAGTTTTCATCTGATCGAACATCTCGTCCGCAAGATCGCGAAGTCCTCTGTGCTCATACCGCTCGGGGTATGCCTCAACCAATTCAGGAATGACCTCTGAGAGCATAGTGTTCGCATCGTAATCGCGCTTGAATGCAAGAAGAGTACTGAGAAGAGTCGCCCATTTACCGTTTGTGACACCTATCGAGAAGAGAAACAACACACTGAAATCGGCGGTCTTCTCGCAGATGATTCCTTTCGCATCAAGATACGAGGACAACAACATGGCAGGAATTCCACCTGACTTCGACATCGTTCCATCCACATTCATACCAGGTGTAACAATGTTGACTTTGATGGGATCGAGTATCGCCCAATCATCAGTACTCAGATCACGGTATCCATGCCACTTTTCGCCAGGACGCAGTGTCCAGCAGGATTGATCGGTTACCAGAAGCTCAAGAGGCGTGTCAGGAAAATCATACGTCGCGCCGGTTTCCGAATCAGTTACGATATCAGCGTTGAATGTGGTGAAGAACCAGCCCTCGCCCGCCTCTTCCAGTTCACGACGCGCACTCCATACCGCCTGGCGAAACTCGCATGCTTCGCGAATCGCCTCACAGGTCAGATGCTCGCCGGCTTCATCCATCATCGCCGCTGAAATCTCATTGCTCGCGATAATCGTATACAAAGGCGAAGTCGAGGCGTGCATCATGAATGATTCGTTGAAACGATCATGTGATATCGGGGATCTCCTCTCGCGCACATGGATATATGAGGCCTGCGAGAGTGCTGCGAGCAATTTGTGCGTCGATTGCGTTGTAAAGAGCGTCGGAGCATCGGCAGGATAGTCATTCGAATCACCATAGAGCGCGAAATGATCACGATACAGAGGGTTGAAGCGCGCATACCCATACCATGCCTCATCAAAGTGGATGCGATCGACATCACCGCCGATTCGCGCGATGACTTTGCGCACATTGCAACAGATTCCGTCATAGGTCGAGTTTGTGATCGAGCATAAGGCAAATTGATCGGTGCCCTTCTTCGCACCGGCAACAGCTGCTTTGAGATGTTTTGGAGGAATAGGACCTATCAGCCCCAAGTGATTACGCAGAGGCATAAGATAGGTAGGCACCGCACCTGTCAGCGTCAACGCCTGCTCCATGGATTTGTGACAATTGCGATCCACGAGTACCGGATCCCCATCGATGAGGGTGGCACAATATACCACCCTGTTCGAGGTCGAAGTGCCGTTTGTCACCGTATACGAGCGATCCGAATCGAATACCTGGGAAATATAGTGCTCGCTTGCTCCAATGGGACCGGAATGATCCAGGAGTGAGCCCAGCTCATCGACACTGATGGACAGATCGCTACGTAGCAGGTTCTCGCCAAAATAGTCGTAGAACGCAAGTCCCGCGGCAGATTTCAGAAAAGCCGTTCCGCCCGTATGTCCTGGCGTATGCCATGAGTATTCATGAACATTATCATTGAAATCCATCAATGCCTTGAAGAATACCGGCACTACCTTTTCGGCATAGCGCTGTGCCACGACCTCGATGCGTCCCGCGATAAATGGCGCGGTATCCTCACCCAGATACACCATCTCATCGATCGTCTCCATGACCGCAACCGGAACATCCGTGTCGTTTTCCCGATCCCGCAACAAAAAGATCGGCAGCATCGGGTTGCGTTTTCGTATCGCCTCAAGTGCCACATTTGAATCCGGTAGCTCCCACTCCAGCAAAACGATATCCAAAGAGGCATCGGCCGCCACTTCTGCCTGACCATCAGGAGCACTTGTGGAATACACCACCCGATAATCCCGCATAAGCAACTCTTCCATAAGATCCCATAGAGCCTGACGAGCAACACCGGAACCTTTCGGTCTTTGAGCAATTATCAAAACATTCAGTGAGGTTGCCTGAACAGTACGGGCCTTCATAATTGTCTCCTTGTCATCAGTGCAAGAATGGACATATGATGAGCCGTCAGTGTACTATTCGGCCTGCAACAAAACGGGTCCATTTCCGCAAAACCATTAAATTAACACTAATTTAGTATCAATTAGTATATCTGAGAAGAAACCTCAGGTCAAAGGCATTTGTTGATACAATCCGCTGTCTCCAAAACCGAGGTTGCGATAGTATTCCCGTGTCCCGACAGAGCTTATGACATTTATGCTGTCATAGCCCTGATCTCTCGCAATATCGCATGCTGTCTTAATGAGCTCCTTGCCCAATCCGAGATGCTGGGCATTCTCACCTGCTTTGCTTAACTGAGCAACCTTTCCGTATATGTGCACTTCCCTGATCATTGCCTCGCCAGACTTAATAGGAAGTTCGGATTGATGTCGACATACATATTCAGTCTTGGGTAACGAGAGTCTCAAGAAACCTGCAATCCTGTTTTCAGGAGTCACCCATTGCAAAAAATATTCATCCGTATTGGATGTCTCATAGACAATCGTCTCAAGCGTCAAATCATCGAGGTCGGTTTCATCCCTATTGATTTCGCGATACCGGATCTCATGAATGACCTCACACGATTCTTCGATTCTGCGCTCCACCAATTGTCTGAGATTCGCTTTCTTATTCCCCGCAATAATATCATGGGCTGAAATATCTCGAATCATTCGCGAGATACGTATGTACGGTGGCGTATTGAGCGTATCGGTCACCAGCACATCGATGAGTTCGCTTTCGGTATAAGGACGCCAAGTTTTTTCCTCGAAATGTTTCATCAGCCCTGTTCCCTCTACAAGAGCGCAGGGATAGAGCTTTACTTCGTCTGGCAGATATTCTCTATCAGTCACGAAAGTTACGTAATCCTGTTTGTCCTGTTCGCTTGTCGACCCATAGAGATTTCGCATAACGTGAGCATGGATCTTAAAACCGAAGATACGTAGAAGCTTAAAAGCATCTTGGGTCTGTCCTATATCCGCATGACGATTGTTGAGCCCCAATACTACCGGATCCAGACTTTGGATACCTATTTGAACTTTAGTGGCCCCTAATTCTCTGATGAGAGTGAGGCTCTCAGTCGTTATTGTATCGGGGCGCGTCTCGATGACCAGCCCTACAATGCGATGCTTTGCTGTTTCATTTTGGATCTGTTGTTTTCTTAGCTCATCAAGAGTAGCGGTCTGCTCTTGCGAGATACGTTGCCACGCTTTGCTGTCTTGGTATATCTGTCTGATCGCTTGGTTGTAGGTCCGCGAGCCCTCATTGACCGCTTTTTGCTCTTGTCGGACAAATGTCGATAGCTCCTCCTCGCTATTGGAAAGTCCGATTTCCTTATAAAAGGCACGCCTCACATCAGCTTTGGATTCCCTGTCATCGTCATTAAGTGCCCTGAATAGCTCGGACACAAACCATACTTGATATTCAGTAGGATAATCGCTAAAAGATCCACCCAGGATAATGAGCTCGATTTTGTCAGTCGCATGCCCCATCTGATTCAATGCACGCAATCGCGAGGACACCTGAAGATAGGGATCGAAGTAGTTTCGCTCAGCCCGCTGGCATGCCGGCTCATCGCTCAGATAGCTTTTAGGCATCCTGAGGTCATTGGGGCAATAGAGGCAATCACTTGAGCACGGCCACGGTTTCGTGATAACGGTTATCGTTGCCACGCCAGACGCGGTCCTTCGCGGTTTCATCCGCAAGACCTGGAGCAACATATACTCCGTCTCCTCATCGATGTCCCAAGACGCCCAACGCTCAAAATCCGATTGCTTGGTTTTGAGATAGAACGGCAGTAGCCTTCTTTTTGAGAAATGATCTGCATTGTCACGGTTCTTATTATGCTTACGGATTATTTGCGTGAGCAGTGCCTCATCTACGGGATTTCCCGCTTTTAGCTCGCTCAGTATATCCAGGAGAAGTAAATCCATCGTAAGTGAATTCTATAACATAGAATGGTATTGATGGCTATGGATGTCAAAACAGCAAAGATACTCTGTGAGATTACCAGTGACTTTTATCGGAGTCATCATGACTCTTTTTCGAGAACGCGCACTTCCCCATGGAATGGATGGAGACAGTGTTTGGATGTTTTGGCAGAAGCAGGATTTGCCAATGAACAGAAGCTGTCCGTTTTCGATCTGGCTTGCGGAAATCTCAGATTCGCATCTTTTCTCAAAGATGCGCTCCCTGATGTCAATCTAACCTATCATGCAATCGATAACTGTGACCAGATGGTGCCGGAATTTCCTTGGGTTCAGTATCAGAGTCTCGATATCCTTGATGAAATGCCGCAAGATGCCTGCTCTATCCATGAGCTAGGAATTCCCCTTTGTGATCTATCGGTCTCCTTTGGATTCATGCATCATGTTCCTCTTTGGTCACAACGAAAGGAAGTGCTCCGGGCACTCGTCAATCAAACTCGATCAGGTGGATTTGTGATTATCTCGTTCTGGCAGTTTCTCAATAACGCCGACATGGCTGAAAAGGCTCAGGCAACCCATGAACGCGCTTTGCAAGAGTTGGGTTTATCCGAATTGGAGACAAATGATTTTTTGCTCGGCTGGAGGAATGAACCTAACGCTTATCGTTACTGTCATAGTTTTACCGATCCAGAGATCGACCAATTGATTGAGATGATTTCTGATAAAGCGACCGTACTATCTCGGTTTGTCTCTGACGGCAGAACCGACAATCTCAATACTTACGTGATCCTGCAAGTCAAACAATTTTAGTAAAGAAAAGGGCTACGAGCAGAATTCTCTTGCCTCTATTTCGTGAACCGCACCTGACGATCGGCGGGTTTTAGCTTGAACATACCGATGACTCGATCATCTTCGGTACGCAAGGTCAGATGTGTGTTCCCATGAGCAATTTTCATATCATACGTATTTTTGAACATCCGTACAAAGGATTCCTCTAATCGCAAAACCACATCGTTTCCAAGAATTGCCGTAGTCTGCTCGATAGTGCATGTACAAGGCTCCGCCTCAGCACCCTCGACGCATACCGGAGGGCACCATGTCCCAGTAAATGTGTTGATAGGACATTTTGCCTCAAATGTTCTGTCTTTATTAAGAGTAAGCTCAGCATGCATTTCCGATGAAAGACTTTCAGCCAGACCGTGTCCTGAGTTCGGAAGAGCCATTTTCTCCAGATTCCAAGGCTGACGCGTATACGCATCAAGGATAAGCCCGCTATCATCCTCTTTCTTGCGTCGCTTCTTCATAAGGTACGAGGTGACAAAGTAGGCCAAAACAATCACAAGAGCGGCGAAGAACCGACGTGCCCACTCATTGTCCATCAAATAAAGAATCAACATCATTGCCTCCAAAACCTTACGAACCCGTTACGAACATTTTAGCACCTTTCTTCCCCTTGCAAGATCTCGCAAAACACTGTTTGCATACCGAGAATTCGCAAACTGATTGCAGGTATCCGAATAGGACTGCATTTACTTTGATAAGCCGCCTACTCATACCAATAAAACCCCAAAGGCTGAACGCAATGCCCCAAAGAGAGCTGTGCACGCAACAACAAACCCGCTAACGGAATGTCATCACAGTACAATCAGATGATTCTACTCCAGAGATTCCTAAAGCTCAGCTATCCCATTCTTTTTATTCAACGCGAGGACTATCATACCGACAGCTGCAACAAGAAGTGAGAGGGATGGCGCAAAACGAGTGGAATCACCAACCTTGACGGTAGTACTGGTATCAGGTACCTTAGCGCCTACAGTGTCACCACCTCCGCCGCTACTACCACTGCCGTTGCCGCCATTGCCGTTACCACCATTACCGCCATCTCCATTGCCTCCACCGGAGCTGTCATCGATATCAATCGTGTAGGCAACGGTTTGCATGGGCTCAGTATTCCCCGCCCTATCGATCGACCAGAATTCTATTGTATAGGCACCGTTTTCCACCAGGCTGATAGTGGCAGTATAACGCTGCGCTCCCCCGCCATTGATGCGATAGTATGTTGCCTCGACACCGGAAGCCACTCCTCCAGAAAGAGGGTCGGTTGCAGCGAGAAGCACCTCAATCGCTTCGGTATACGCACCTTCTGCAGGAGATGTAACCGTTACCGGCGCAGTCTTATCAATAGTGAATGTTACAACGTTTTCAGGACGGCTTTCGACATTACCCGCTCGATCCGTTGACCAGTATGCAATCGTGTATGCGCCTTCCGCAGTAAATACCGGTGGGGCGACTTCATTGTATGTCTGTGTTGCACCTCCGTTAACCGTATAGTGGGTCGTTGCGACACCTGTGCTGACACCATTGCTGAGTGGATCGGTCGCACTTAGGGTAAGTGTCGTATCACTGTTGTAATAATGCCCATCCTCAAGAGTCGTTATGGTTATCGGTGCCGTTAAGTCAACGGTAATGGTCGCGGTTTTCGCAATTTCTGTCGCGCCATTGCTATTAACAGACCAATAGGTTACGGTATGCACTCCCTCGGGAAGAGTCGGGCGTGCCGAATCGTTATATGTCTGCTGTGCTCCACCATTGACACGATAATAGGTGGTTGTGGAAAGCCCGTCGGGATCAACTGTACTGAAGCTTATCTGACCATTATTCACCACTGCTCCATTGGCAGGTGTAATGGTTGTAGTTGGCGCCAACAGGTATACCCATGATTGCATGCCGCTTCCAGAGTACCCCGCCATCAGATCGGTTGCAATGGATTGAAACGCAACCATCGATGCATTTGCCGTTAATGAGGTCGATGTCGAGGCCCCGTTTCCTCCTGTATTCCGGGCACCTTGCCTATGGGAAATCAATCGCGCACTTGAAGTGCTCACATTATAGAGGTAGACATTGGTTGCAAGACCCGGGTCTACTGCAGTAAGATTTCTGGCTCGTGATGCAAAGGCTATATATGTGCCATCAGGTGTGATCGAAGGCTCAGTTGAATCATGGGCACCAGCACCGGCTCCCACGCCGGGATTTCCCTGCGCATGACTGATGAGTCTCATGTTTCCATTATCCACTTGATAGAGATAGATATTGGTAGTGCCGGCACCATTGTTTGGATCTCCTGCCGACAGATTGCTTGCCGCTGACTGGAGCACGATTTTCGAGCCATCGGGCGTAATCTTAGCAGTGGTCGAGTTATGATTCGCCTCGAGAGTCGGGTTTCCTGCTGCATGAGTAATCAGCTTGATGGACTTATCAGCAACCGTATAGAGGAACACCTGACTATTGCTTGAGGTGCCCGATGGCACCGCAGTAAGATCGTTTGACATCGAAGAAAACACAACTAGGGATCCGTCCCCATTCAGATAAGGAAGATAGGACTGTCTCGCACCACCTTGATTCTCATTGCCATATATATGACTTATGAGAGTTGCTTCATTCTTCACCATATCGTAGAGATACACTTGGTTCCCTAATGAGGATAGCTCGCCATCTGTCATATCTCGCGAATTCGATACATACGCAACAAAGTTACCGTCAGATGAGATGCTAGGCCCACTTGAATAACCAGAGCCTCCTGTTTGTGGATCTTCGAATACATGGCTGACTAGGATTATTTCGCCCAAGGCAACATCGTAGACATAAATCTGTGATTGTCCCCCTGGGGACAGCGCCATTAGATTGGTTGCCTCTGATGCAAACACAATCTTTGATCCGTCAGATGTTATCTGAGGTGTCTGCGATGGAGCGTCACCACCTATTTCCTTATCATCAAAAGTATGGCTGATAAGAGTGGTTTCTCCCGTGACTAAATCATGTAGGTATATTTGGAAATGACCGTAGCCAGGATCTGTCGCGGTAAGGTTTCTTGCCTGTGACTGAAATACTACTTTAGTGCCATCAGGTGTGATTTCAGGTCGCGATGAAACACCATTTCCACCGGCCGTTGTAGATCCCAGAGCATTGCTTGCCAAGTTCGAGCCCGAAACCAAAGGCGCTCCGTATGCCCCGGTCGATAAACTGACCATAAAAACTACTGCAGCACAAAATGCCACTACCTTCTTTCCAAACATATGCTTCCCCTTCACCTCTACCGTCATGCTAGGTACAATCGACTCCCCTTATCAGTCGTATCCTCAAAGAGGGTACGCTAGATCCTGCGACGACATAAAAGTGTACCGAATCTCAATATAACACTATAATACTATCAGTTGCCATGGTGTTAAATATTGCCCAGGGATTCATGGTCATACCAATCACATCAAGTACAATAAATTGGTATGATATAGCTCACGAATCAGTTTGTAGGTTCAGGCATTTGATACAGCACACAGATTGACCTTGTACTGCTCGACATTATAAGGAGTACGTAGTGTATTGTGGTAAGTGTTGTAAGAAAAATAGTGGTCGCGAGACATGCTGTCGGCATTGCGGTAATCCGCTCTGCACCAATCTAGGACCGGACGCTGGCACTCGCCACAAGACACCTCTACCCGAAATCGAAGAAAGCCAACGGCCCGTCCTTGAGTTCGAGCCAGAACCTGAATCTGAACCCGAGTCCAAACCTGAGCGCAAGAAACGCAGGATGGCCGAAAGTACCTATGTTCCCAAAAGACAATTCATCTACCGCCCTATCGACAATCTTCAAAAAATCATAAAGCGCGAGCCTGTTGAGTTGGGTCCCAAGGATTATGTCATGCTGGGAGTGCCGCTTGTTCTCGTGATAGTGCAACTGTATGCCATCTATGCGTTGGGTCCCGTTCTTCTTAAGCGAATGAACCTTGATCAAGCCGCTTTCACACTCATGAACATGGATCAGGCGTTTTTCAAACAAAGTGATAAGGAAGCCCAAATAGTAGGTTTGTGGGCATTGGATTTCGAAGCATCGCCTGACCTTGAGCCATTCAAAACCGATTCTACGGAAAACCAGATTATGTTTACCGAAGATCGCATGATGCGAATCATAATAAGTGATAAGGAGAACGGGGAAACTATCGTTCGTATATTTGAAGGACGATACGTCTTAAGGAATACAACGCTTTCCGCTGACTTGTCCTCGCCGGATGAAGCTTCAGATATCCATAGAATTTCTTCCCTGATCGAGATAGACGGGGACACGTTACAGATAATATGGGTGTCCGGATTCCCCTTCGACCCTGATCACCATCAGGTAGAGTCGAGCTACCGACGAATAGATTCGAATCAATCATTGTTTGATGAATAAGAAAACGGTAATGGAAAAGGGCTCCGAAAGGAGCCCTTTTTCTTTGTTAGTTCTGATAGCGCTTTGCTACCGTCAGACAATTCTTCAGCCAGTCAATCTCATGCTCGACTGCAAGACGTTCATCGACAGCGTCTTCGGGCAATTCAGCCAAACGAAGGGCAGCACTCTCGATATCCGCCTCAATCTTGTTGGAATCAGCTTTCGTTACATCGATCGCGTTATCCGCAAGTACCAGCATATGGTCTTCGGCAACTGACATATAGCCACCGTAGATACTGAAGATGTCCATGTCTGCAACATTATCCCCATGCTTGATACGCATCTCGCCAGGAGCGAGCTCTGCAACCATCGAAATATGCAGAGGATAAATGCCCAGCTCACCTAACTTGGTCGTGACAATAACACTTGTCGCCTCACCTTTATAGAGGTTGGCGTCAGGTGATACGAGCTCGACTAAAAGGGTGCGCTCCATAAGTCGCCCCCTTACATCGCCTTCAGTTCTTCAGCGCGCTCAAGAACGTTCTCGATTGTCGAGGCAAAACGAAATGCCTGCTCAGGGATATCGTCATGCATACCATCGATAATCTGACCAAAGCCACGAACCGTATCCTCAAGCTTGACATACACGCCTGGGGCACCGGTGAACTGCTCGGCAACATGGAAGTTCTGCGAGAGGAACTGCTCGATTTTACGCGCGCGCGCAACCGCCAGCTTATCCTCTTCAGAAAGCTCATCCATACCGAGAATAGCGATAATATCCTGCAGGTCTTTATAACGCTGCAAAATCTCCTGTACACCACGTGCGACACGATAGTGCTCCTCACCGACAACGTCGGGAGAAAGCGCGCGTGAGGTCGAGTCAAGGGGGTCTACCGCAGGATAGATTCCCTTTTCAGCGATACCACGCGAAAGAACGGTCGTTGCATCCAGGTGGATAAACGCCGTCGCGGGTGCCGGGTCGGTCAAGTCGTCAGCTGGTACATAGATAGCCTGCACCGAGGTGATGGAACCGGTCTTGGTCGAGGTGATACGCTCTTGGAGCGTACCCATCTCAGTCGCAAGAGTCGGCTGATAACCTACCGCTGAAGGCATACGTCCAAGAAGCGCGGATACCTCTGATCCTGCCTGGGTGAAGCGGAAGATATTGTCCACGAAGAACAATACGTCCTGACCCTGGTCACGGAAATATTCGGCTTCCGTCAGTCCTGACAGACCGACACGCAAACGCGCCCCGGGAGGCTCGTTCATCTGACCGTATACAAGAACAGTCTTATCGATAACGCCTGATTCGGTCATCTCTTCGTAGAGAGCCGTACCCTCACGGGTGCGCTCTCCTACACCGGTGAATACCGAGGTACCACCATGTCCCTGCGCGAGGTTATTGATGAGCTCCATAATAACAACGGTCTTACCAACACCCGCACCACCGAACAGACCGGTCTTACCACCCTTGATGTAGGGCTCCAACAGGTCGATAACCTTGATACCTGTCTCGAAAATCTCGGTCGTTGGGTTAAGGTCTTGGTACTCAGGTGCAGGACGATGGATGGGATACCAATCCTCGATCTCCGGCATCGGCTTCTCATCGATCGGCTGACCCATGACATTCCAGATACGACCAAGCGTTCCTGGTCCTACCGGCATCTTCATAGGTGCACCCGTATCGACAGCCTCAGTGCCACGCTGCAATCCATCAGTCGACGACATCGCCACGGCGCGAACCAGATTGCCGGGAAGGTGCTGCTGCACCTCGCAAACGGTTTTTATGCGACCGATCGGTGCCTCGACGTCGACGGTAAGCGCGTTGTAGATTGCTGGCATTGCATCAGCTGGAAACTCAGCGTCCACAACCGGACCAACAATACGTACGATACGTCCAACGTTCATTAATCTGTCCTTTTCTTATGCATCTAACCCTCCAATGCCGCAGCACCACCGACGATCTCAGAGATCTCGGTTGTAATCGCGGCTTGACGCGCCCGGTTGTACGAGCGCCTGAGGGTTGTAATCATCTCTGTCGCATTATCGGTCGCAGCTTTCATCGCGGACCGACGAGCACCATGCTCGGATGCGGCAGACTCCAGTAATGCCCTGAAAATCAAGGCCTCAACATACGTTGGCAAGAGTGACCGGAGCACCTCTTTTGCGGAAGGTTCGAAAATGTAGTCGAGGTTACGCCCCTTCGCATCCTCAATCGCCTCGAGCTCTTCATTGCTCGCGGGAAGAAGCACATGCGTTTCCGGGACTTGATTCGCTACATTGACAAACCTGTTGTAGATGGTGACAACTTCGTCGATCTCAGCATCGCTGTACTCTCTGATAACGCGGTCGGCAATGAGCTTTGCATCGGTATAATCGGGGCTCCCACTTGTTCCTTCAAGTGCGAATACCGGCTCGATTCCCCGCTGCCTGAAATATGCATTCAACTTTTTGCCATACGTAATAAGTTGAACTTTCACACCATCCGCTTCTTTGCGACGCATATACGCCTCTGTCATGTGGATGATGTTGGCATTAAAAGCTCCCGCCTGACCGCGATCAGACGCAATACAAATACACACCGCAACCTCTTGCTCCTTACGGATTGCAAGAAGCGGGTGTCTGACTTTCCCTGATGCCCGGGTTACTTCACCCAGCATCTCGGCCAATGCGAGTGCATACGGACGCGCATGCTCGATGCGGTCCTGCGCTCGACGAATTTTCGCCGTCGAGACCATCTCCATAGTGCGCGTCACCTGGCTCGTTGACTGAACCGAGTTGATACGCCTTTTGATGTCTCTAAGGTTCGCCATCCTGCCAACCCCTAACTGTCATCAGCTTCGGAACTGGGTACGGCACCTTCGTCAGCATCATCGGCTACGATTTCGTCACCGGAAACCACATCGGCTTCCTCTTCGACGGCAACGGCGTCATCTACTGCAACAACCTTACCGGCAATGCCGTCTTCTGATTCAGCGATGCGTTGCGCGTTGAAGTCCTCAAGCGCCATGCTCAACGCTTCCTCAGTCGATTCAGTAAGAACCTTCTCGTCTGCAATGACAGCAAGAACTCCTGAATGGGCGAGACGCAGATACTCCCGAAGTTCTTTGGCGACCGTAACGATATCCTCTGGCGCGTATCCATCAAGATATCCTTTGGTACCGGCATAAATCGAGGCAACCTGCTCCTCAACGGGCATCGGCACATAGCGTGGCTGTTTCAGCAACTCGACAAGTCGAGCTCCACGGTTAAGCGTTTGCTGCGTTGCCTTATCCAGATCGCTTCCAAACTGCGCGAAAGCAGCCATTTCACGGTACTGGGCAAGGTCGAGACGAAGACTTCCGGCAACCTGTTTCATCGCCTTGGTCTGAGCGTCGCCACCAACACGAGAAACCGAGATACCAGGGTTGATCGCAGGACGAATACCCTGGAAGAACAAGTCTGACTGCAAGAAAATCTGACCGTCGGTAATAGAGATTACGTTGGTCGGAATGTAGGCAGACACGTCTCCGGCCTGAGTCTCGATGATTGGAAGCGCGGTGAGTGATCCTGCTCCATTCGCCTCACTGAGCTTTACTGCGCGCTCAAGTAGACGCGAGTGGAGATAGAAGACGTCACCAGGATACGCTTCACGTCCAGGAGGACGACGAAGTGTTAGTGACATCTGACGATAGGCCACTGCTTGCTTAGACAGATCGTCATAGATGCAGAGCACGTGACGACCGGGATTGCTTTGGCTGGCCGGCTTTCCGTCTTCACCTGTATAGATGAAGTACTCACCCATCGCACATCCCGCCATAGGCGCGATGTATTGAAGGGGTGCGGATTCGGATGCTGCCGCCGAAACAATAATGGTGTTTTCCATTGCGCCATGAGCCTCGAGTGTCTGCTGCAATGCGGCAACTGTCGAAGCTTTCTGACCGATAGCGACGTATACACAAATAACGTCGGTACCTTTTTGGTTAATGATCGTATCAACAGCAATTGCGGTCTTACCGATTTGGCGGTCACCAATAATAAGCTCACGCTGGCCACGACCGATAGGAATCATCGAGTCGATCGCCATGATACCGGTCTGCATGGGCTCATGAACACTACGGCGCTCAATAACGCCCGGTGCCCTGAACTCGACAGGACGACGCCCCTCTTCGATAATGACCCCTTTACCATCCAAGGGGTTACCGAGCGGATCGACAACACGTCCAAGAAGACCACGACCCACAGGCACGTCGACCAAACGACCGGTCGTAAATACCATGTCATTTTCTTTGATGGCATCTACTTCACCCATCAGTACGGCACCGATCTCATCTTCTTCGAGATTGAGCGCCAGACCTGAGATGACCCGTCCGTCGGACGCATAGAACTCAAGGAGCTCTCCCTGCATTGCAGATGGGAGACCTTCGATACGCGCGATACCGTCACCTACCTGGATGACCATTCCAACCTCGCGCTTCACCTCCGGCGTGAATTGCTCAAGTGCCTCCGTGAGGTCACCCGCAATCGTATCACTGTCAAGTACGCTGACCGCAGCGTTGTTCAAAAGCATCCGAACGTTAGCGAGTTGCTGACGAAGCTCGGGATTTTGAGAAACATCGCTTTTGTTGAATCGCTCATCATCAAGCGAGAACTCATCGATCGCCGAAGTCAGACCCTGCGCTATCGCTGAACCGGACAACTCTCCCGCCGAGACATTCTCCAATGTTGACTGGAGATTGGCGAGTTGCATACGTGTCTCCGGGCTGATTATCGAGTCATCGACATCAGCGCTGAACGAACTGTCCTTAAGTGCTGTCTTAAGATCACGCGCAATATCATCCAAGAGTAATTGGATGTCAGCGAGCTGCTGACGAGCATTTGCACTAATCTTACTCGTCATCATTAACCGCCAATCTCAGCAAGCTTCTTAGCCGTGGCTTCATCTTCCGCGCTAAGTTTCTCACCCAAAATCTTCGATGCGATCGAAATAGCAAGTGCTGCTGTTTTATCCTGCAAGGATGCAGCTGCTGCTTTTTCTTTCGCGGCAGCATCGGCGTTGGCCTTCTCTATAATGACGGCAGCATCTGCTTCAGCGCGAGCAATGATATCTTTTCTCGCGACCTCGCCGCTTTTACGACCTTCTTCGACGATTACCGCTGCCTCCTTGCGACCTTCTTCAAGCTTAGCTTGATACTGAGCCAAGATATTCTCGGCTTCAAGCTTCGACTCTTCAGCACTACGCAAAGACCCTTCGATCTTTGCTTCACGCTCATCAAGAGCCTTCATGATAGGAGGCCATACTTTAGCACTCATAACCCATACCAAGATACCTACAGCCAAAACCATAGGAATAAACTCAGCTAGATTGGGGATAATCGGGCTATCCAAAATCGATGGTTCCTTATTAGGGTCGCTCGCAGCAAACGCAAGCGTTGGTAGAACAAAAATAAGAATAAACACTACGACTAATGGAAGCATAAAACGTTTCTTCATATTACTTCCTCCTTAGGAATAACCGAAGGTTTTTATCCGATCAGACCAAGAACGAAGCCGAGCAGACAAAGTGCCTCGATAAAAGCAGCGCCAAGAATAAATACGGTCTGGATTGTTCCTGCTACCTCTGGTTGACGAGCCATGTTGCCCGTCGCAAAGATTCCCAATGCGGAGATCGACATAGCAGCAAACGCCAGACCGATAGCATAGTTTAAAAGTGTTGGCATAATAGACTTACCTTTCCTTTACTTTCCTGTTACATGACAAAACAAAAACACAATTACCAAGAGTAACACATTCCAATAGTCACTCTAGTGGTCACCCGTTGCGCCGTCGATATACACGGCGGTCAGCAGCGCGAATACATATGCCTGGATGAATCCAACCATGATTTCAAGCATATAGATTGCAATGAGTAGGACGAACCACAACGGTGTTGTGAGTCCCCATACATACGCGCCTTTGATGATACCTACCGCGAACAATTCCGTCAGAATCGCGAAGATTCCCAGAATAATATGCCCGGCATAGACACTGGCAAACAAACGTAGTGCCTGCGTGATCGGACGGATCGCCATAGATACGACTTCGATGATCCAAATGATCGGAGCAACAAAACCAGGAACTCCGGCAGGAACGATGCTTTTGAGATACGCGAGTCCACCTTTAGCCTTGATGCCCACGAAATTAAAGTAGCCATAGACTGTAATAGACAAAGCGAGTGTGCCCGATATAACGCCTGTCGCTGGTTTAGCACCTGGAATCAAACTCATCATGTTACTGATAAGAATGAAAAAGAAAATCGTCGATACAAACGGCAGGTATTTGCGCGCATCGTGTTGGATGATTCCTTCAACGATATTAACGCGCACGAATTCCCATAGGAAGTCCATCATATTAACGAATCTTCCCTTCGGAACAACCGAGTACCGTTTCTTCCAGGCAAACATAACAAGCAAGAAAACCGTGCCCGTGATGATGTATCCGATAACGTGTGTCGACAACACAAGTTCCGTAGTGCCAACTGACGCTTCATCAAATGGTTTAAAAACATTCAAAGGCATCAGCGATTGCATCAAGTGATCCATGGCATACGGCAAACCATCAAGCGGATTATATGCTGACATTTCAACCCTCCTTTACTTCTTTTCCGATTTACCCTTCAACAACCTTATACTCTGAACGAAATACCCCATAAGCCCAATGATGTAAGACACGCAAAGGGACACCCCGAACCAGACAAAAAAAGGCTCGTACCTTAAATAGAACAGTACGAGCAAGATCACTGACAATATGGTGCTCATTAGTAAACCTGAGTAACCGTACACGATGGCCTTCTCAGGTTTTTTTGCGGTGAAGTATTTTGGGACGAGGACATTGCACGCAAGCGAAAAAAGTCCTCCCGTTATCCCCAGCACTGCCGCAATGAATGGTGTCAAGACGTGCAACCCCTCCAAATGATTATATTGTCGAATCCGTGCGCGTACTACGTGTGAACTTCCTGTGAATGCGCATGTATCGATAGTATCCGACTCTCTCGGTTTCGACAAGCGTTTTAGCTTGATTTAGTAACTTTTCTTTGAGGCAAATCTAGCACACGCAATGCGCTACAATGAAAGTAGACTAGTCAATGCTCTGAAAGGATGGATCATGGGATTTTTCGATAATCCACTCGAGGGACGTACTATCCAATATATGGTGCGAGAAATCAAAACGGGTCGAAAGTTATTCGATGTCCTTGAAGATGTTTACGTACGCAATCGAATCCCTGAAGATCGCAGAGCAGCACTATTAGAGGATGAGCAACTTCTCGCCGCTTTCGAGGCGGAGCTGAAATCACTTCCTGATGTTGAAGACTTCGATAAGCTGATGGAAGAGATGGCGAAAAAAACACCGAAGCAAGAGGATATGTGGGATTTTTCAAGCAATAAAGGAAAAGCTCCCGGTCAAAGCATCGGTGGATTCGGGTTTACTATAAACGAGTAAGAGCACATCAAGGGACATGCGAATAATTTAGGGCGCGTTATTCGCTATCGTGGTGATGGGTGACTTCGAACAACCCTAATAGATACGTCAATATACCTGTCAGGATAAATAGCACGACGACGACGACGAGTCGGACGAATGGCGAGGTATCTTGGATGAAGTACCCGTTGATGGCAAGCAGGATCGACCATGCGTACACCAACGCGAGTGTTTGCCTCTGACTGAACCCGCGCCCGATAAGTCGATGATGCATATGTGCCTTGTCGGCTTCACCGATAGGGCGCTTGCCTCGTATCCTGCGGACAATTGCCGAGAATGTATCGAATATGGGAATCGCCAGAATGAGAAGCGGTATCGCAAATGAGAGCGTGAATGTCGTTTTCAATACCCCGAGAAGTGAGATGGTTCCCAGCAGAAATCCGAGCATAAGCGCGCCCTGATCCCCCATAAAGATAGATGCGGGAGGAAAGTTGTAACGCAAAAATCCGAGACAGGCACCGACGATTGTCACCGCGAACAGCGCGGCAGCAATCTGATACTGATGAATCGCGATAACCGCAAGGCTGGCAGCCGCGATTCCGCTGATACCGGCGGCCAAACCGTCCATGCCGTCGATAAGATTGATGATATTTGCAAACGCGACAAAGTAAAGCACCGTCAAAGGAATGGAAAGAATTCCGAAATCGATAAGAGAAGGATCGAACGGGTTGGAGATATAAGTGATTTGCACACCACATAACGCAACGATAAGACCCGCGACGATCTGTCCCGCAAGTTTCGCGTAAGCCGAGATATCGTAGATATCATCTATGACACCGGTTATATAAATGATGAGAGTTCCCAAGACAATACCCAGAAGCATGAGCGGGGTTATGGCTGTATCGGTTCGAAAGCCCGCCCATCCTAAGAATTGCTCACCCGCAAGCTGTACAGCTACTGCGACAAGGATTCCCAAAAGTATCGCGGTTCCCCCCATATAATCGGAAGGTTTGATGTGAATCTTGCGCGGATCAGGCTTCGCAACAAATCCTCGCCTCAGCGAGATGGAGCGAATGAAAGGGGTAGTGACAAGAGTCACGAACAGGGCAATGGCAAAAAGCAGGATATATTGCCAAGTCATCATGCGCGGTTACCCAATATAACGAAGTGCAATACCGGCTTCGGTCAGCAGCTCCTGCGAAAGCGCGTCAGGATACTCGCCCGCGAAAACAATCTCGACAATACCCGCATTAATCATGAGTTTCGCACAAAGGATACAGGGTTGATTAGTGCAATATACGGTAGACCCTTCGATTGAGACCCCGTTACGCGCTGCTTGAGCGATTGCGTTTTGCTCCGCATGGATACCGCGGCAGAGCTCGTGGCGCTCACCGGAGGGAATCCCCATTTCATCGCGCAAGCACTTACGTGTGGTGCAATGCTCGATACCACTGGGAACATTGTTGTACCCGGTTGCAAGAATCCGTTTGTCACGGACGACAACTGCTCCGATGCGACGACGCAGACAAGTCGAACGTGTCGCAACTTGATTTGCGATGTCCATGAAATATTCGTCCCATGAAGGACGATGCTCTAACATATCCATCTATCAGCCCTCGTATGTGAGTCCGGGATAGAGCGGAAAACGATCGAGGAGATCGTCGACCTGCGTACGAATATCCGCAAGTATCGCCGCATTGTCGCGCTCGAACAGTGCCTTGGCAAGTAGCGTTCCCACCAAACGTGACTCCTCTGCTCCAAACCCGCGCGTCGTCATCGCCGGCGAACCGACTCTGATGCCACTAGTGACGAAGGGGCTTTCAGGATCATTGGGAATCGAGTTCTTATTGCAGGTCATGCCGACATCTTCAAGAAGCCTTTCAGCGTCTTTACCAGTGATTCCCGCAGGACGAAGGTCGACCAACAAGAGGTGATTATCGGTGCCACCGCTGATAAGACGAAGTCCGCCGTCACGCATCGCTTCTCCCATAACACGCGCGTTGACGACAACCTGGTCGATGTATTGCTTGAATTCAGGGGTCATCGCCTCGGCAAACGCGACGGCTTTAGCCGCGATGACGTGTTCGAGCGGGCCACCCTGAAGCCCGGGAAATACTGCTTTATCAAGCGCAGTCGCATGCTCTTCTTTACAAAGAACAAAGCCACTGCGCGGACCACGGAGGGTCTTATGGCTCGTGGAGGTCACGTAATCGGCATAGGGCACCGGTGATGGATGCGCGCCTGTGGCAACCAGGCCGGCGATATGGGCCATATCGACCATAAGGATCGCATCGACCTTCTTGGCGATATCAGCAAACCGTTCGAAATCGATTGTGCGCGGATAGGCACTTGCGCCCGCAATGATCATGCGCGGTTTTTCCGCAATCGCGATGCGCTCGACCTCATCGTAGTCGATCGTTTCAGTCTCATCGTCGATACCATAGCTGATGATGTCGAACCACTTACCGCTGAAATTGACCGGGGATCCATGTGTGAGATGACCACCATGCGCCAAGCTCATGCCCAGCACCTTGTCGCCCGGCTTGAGCACCGCATAATACACCGCAAGATTCGCAGGCGCTCCCGCATGCGGCTGGACATTGGCATGGTCCGCCCCGAAGAGTTCGCATGCCCGATCGCGCGCGAGGTCTTCAACGATGTCAACGTACTCGCATCCACCGTAGTAGCGCTTATGAGGAAGTCCCTCGGCATATTTATTCGTCAACACGCTTCCCGTCGCCTCCATTACAGCACGGGACGTAAAGTTCTCACTTGCGATAAGTTCGATAGAGCGTTGCTGGCGAGTAAGCTCACCCTGCATAGCATCAGCGAGCACGGGATCCTGTGCTCTAAGATGATCAAGTGCCATCGTTATTACTCCAATTCTGCAATCTTGTCGAGTCGTCGTTGGTGACGGTCTCCCCCATACTCGGTAGTGAGAAACGCGTCAACAATCGCCACGTTGGTATCATAGTCGATAAATCGTCCCGAGAGCGTAATCACATTCGCATCGTTATGCTCTCGACATAACGCACCGAACTGCGGAATCGTCACATTCGCAGCACGGATGCGCGGAAGCTTATTCGCTGCTATTGCCATACCGATACCGGTACCGCACACGAGAATCGCACGATCGGCCTGTCCGGTTGACACGGCACTACATGCCAATAGCGCGTAATCAGGATAATCCACCGAGTCCTCGCCATTATCCGGTCCCACATCGACTACGTCGTGTCTCGTGCGCACAAGATACTCGACCAGCTTTGCTTTCTGGTCATAGCCCGCATGATCCGAGCCGAGTGCGATGCGCATTAGACTAATGCCTCCCTAATGCTTTCAGCACTAACAGGTCCCTCACGCAGTACCTCAGGCTCATCTCCCGTACAACGTACGACAGTAGAGGAAACACGGATTTGAGTAGGACCGCTATCGAGAATGACCGATGCGGCTTCTGCAACGGAATCCTCAAGCTCATCGATTGAAACGGGCGGTTTCGTGCCATGCGTATTGGCACTGGTCGCATAGAGCGGACGTCCTGTCGCAAGCATCAACTGACGAACAACCTCATTATCAGGAAAACGAAGACCGACGGTTCCATCTTCTTGATTGGTGAACTCACGAGGAATAGCATCCGATGCCTTGACCACGATAGTAAGGGGTCCGGGCCAGAATTCTTGGGCGAGCTTGTGGGCATACTCGGGAACATCAACGCCATATACATCAAGCGCATCTTCATTCGGCACGAGTACAGGAACAGGAATCCCTGTAGGACGACGCTTGATATCAAACAGTTCATGAGCTCCTTGCGCAATCTCTTTGTCAACCAATGCGCCGAGTCCGTAAACCGTTTCTGTCGGGAAAACAATAACGGCGCCTTGCATAAGTCGAGACGCCGTGTGATTTATTATTTCTGCTGATGGCTCCTGCGCGTCAACAGGTAGATACTTGTTCATGATGGGGCCTCCTGGTCTCTCAAACAATCGCTACCAAATAGCGGTCTCGACCATTCAAGTCAGGTCGAACAACCACCTTTTCGTATCTATTCAACTGTACCGCTAATTCAGCGGCTTGTGTAACGTTGCATTCATCAAGTTCCACAAAAAGAGCACCTTTTTTCTGCAAACGGTCGATTGCATCCGACAGAATACGCCGAAAGAGAGCGAGTCCATCCTCCCCACCGTCAAGAGCACTCTGTGGCTCATAGTCACGGACTTGGATCTCAAGCGACTTAAGTGATGCCGAGGGCATGTAAGGTGGGTTGCTGACGATAATGTCGAACTTCTGTATGCCGAGCGAATCGAAGCAATCGCTCTCAACGAAGTCGATGCGATCTTGCAGACCAAGCGACTCTGCGTTAGTGCGTGCGACCTCGAGAGCAGATGGCGAGATATCGGTTGCCGTTATCTGAGCGTTCGGGCATTCTTGCGCAAGGGCAAGTGCGACAGCACCTGAGCCGGTTCCTATATCGAGTATGGCAGAAGGTCGGGCAACGACTACCCTTCGGCGAGCGCTCCCCTGGGTCGCGCACGTGGCAGGGGCTTCGTGCTGCTCATCTATATCAACTGCCGTAGAACTCGTTGCAGCACTGCAGAGTCTGCCTTCGTCATTACCCGAGCCTTCTTCTGCCTGAGCTAAATACTCAAGCACCAACTCGACAAGTGTTTCGGTCTCAGGGCGTGGAATAAGAGTGTCAGGGGTAACCTTCAGCATGAGAGTGCGGAAGGGGGCTTCGCCAACAATATACTGTAAGGGTTCACCGGTTCCACGGCGTGTGAGCATCTCACGTAGTCGCATGCGCTCGTCCGGAGTTAATGGTCTGTCATGATAGGCGTACACTTCGACGCGTGATAATCCCGTCGCATATGACAACAACCACTGCGCGCTCAAACGTGGATTAGGATCGTCATGCTCCTCAAGATATTGCGTACACCATTTCAGCGCTTCGAGGATAGTCCATTCGCGCTGATTCGCTTGAGTCACTTATCAGCTCTTATTCTGTAGCAGCGTTCGCAAGTCGCTCGGCACGATCAGCTGCAACCAGTGCTTCGGTCAAAGAGCTAAGATCGCCGTTGGCAAGACAGGTGTTGTATGAGCCACTCCATCCGATGCGATGGTCGGTTACGCGATCTTGTGGTCCATTGTAGGTTCGAATCTTCTCACTTCGATCTCCCGAACCGATCTGGCTTCGACGTTCCGCTCCTAATTCTGCCTGTTGGCGCGCGAGCTCTTGCTCATAAAGACGTGCACGCAAAACCCTCATCGCTGCTTCGCGGTTTTGGATCTGAGATTTCTGATTCTGGGACTGAACGACGAGACCGGTTGGCATATGTGTAATGCGGACTGCACTATCAGTCGTATTAACACTCTGCCCTCCCGGGCCACTTGAGCGATACACATCGATACGTAAATCATTTTGCTGAATATCAATCTCAACGTCTTCGGCTTCGGGCAGTACCGCTACTGTAGCTGTCGAGGTATGGATACGACCTTGCGATTCGGTCTTCGGCACACGCTGGACGCGATGCACCCCACTCTCGAACTTCATGACGCTATAGACCTGATCACCCTTGATACGGAATGAGATTTCCTTGAAGCCACCGGCCTCGCTGGAGCTATCGTCGATATCCTCGACCTTCCAGCCTCGCGTCTCAGCAAATCGCCCGTACATCCGATATAGATCGCCTGCGAATATCGCTGCCTCGTCGCCACCCGCACCCGCACGAACTTCGACGATAATATCTTTGTCATCGTTGGGGTCTCCCGGTATGAGCATAACTTTGATTTCTTCTTCAAAATCGGCAAGTTTCGGCTCAAGTTCTTTGATTTCTTCTTGCGCAAACTCTTTCATGTCCGCGTCATTGGACTCGCGCACGATCGACTTTGCTTCCTCAAGATCATCTTGAACGGAAACATACATCCGTGCTTTTTCTACCAGTGCAGATTGCCCACGATGCTCTTTCGCAAGTTTTGTGTACGCAGTTTGATCGGCGAGTATCGCCGGATCCCCCAACTTTTCGGTCAATGCTTCATACGACGTGATGATATGTTCTAGTTTTTCTCTCATAATGATTTAGTGTAGCACGAGCTATTTTGCCTCGGCCCAGTTATTCCCGATTGTAACCGACACTTCAAGCGGCACCTTGAGATTCGCAACGTGGGTCATCGCATCGATGACCAGCTCACTCAGCCTTTTCATCTCGTTTTCAGGACCTTCGAAAATCAGCTCGTCATGAACCTGAAGAAGCATGCGGGATTGCATCCCCTCTTCTTTCAACTTCCTGTCCACTGCAATCATTGCCATCTTGACCAGATCGGCCGCGGTACCCTGCATGGGATGATTCATAGCTGTACGCTTGCCGAACTCCCGCACATTGTACACTGTGCTGAGTATCTCAGGGATATATCTGCGACGTCCAAATGCAGTGACAACCCACCCTTGCGTTTGCGCATGCTCTATCAATTCCTGTAGATACGTCTCGACTCGTGGATAAGCAGCGTAGTACCTGTCGATAATCTCTTTTGCTTCCGTCTTCGAGATGCCCAATGTTTGTGCCAACCCATGAGGCGACTGACCATACAGAATGCCGAAGTTCACCGCTTTTGCCGTAGTGCGCATATCATGAGTGATATCTTTCTTATCGACTTCGAATACGCGTGCGGCCGTTTCAGTATGAAAGTCCTCACCGCTCTCGAACGCATCGATAAGACCGGAGTCCCCGGAGAGATGCGCGAGAACCCTCAGCTCAATCTGCGAATAATCCGCACTCATCAACCTCCAGTCCGGATATGAGGGAATGAACGCCTCTCGCACGCGACGACCTAGTTCAGTCCGAATCGGGATGTTTTGAAGATTGGGATTTGAGGAGGACAGTCTTCCTGTCGCAGTCACTGTCTGGTTGAAGTGAGTGTGCAATCTGCAGTCTTCACAAACCAGTTGCGGCAATGCTTCCAGATAGGTTGATTGGAGTTTCACCAATTCGCGATACATCATAATCTTCTCGATGATGGGATGCTTATCGACAAGCCCTTCAAGAACCGAGGCATCCGTCGAATATCCACTCTTCGTCTTCTTCGAAGAGGGTAGTCCGAGTTCATCAAAAAGAATAATAGCCAGTTGTCGAGGAGAATCAATGGGAAACTCATGTCCTGTAAGCTGATATATCTCTTGGGTCAACTCATCGATTTCCTTGCGCCCCTCTGCCGCAAGCTCGGCAAGCAGGTCGCAATCGAGCTTGATGCCCGTTTCTTCCATTTGTGCCAAGATTGGAACAAGTGGTAGCTCAATTTGGGTATAGAGATTCCACATGTCTTCCGCAACAAGCTTGCTCGCAAGTACGGGAACTAGGTCTTCTTTGACTTTCTCGATATCGATATCCGGCTCGAGCAAACTTGTCTGCACCGGCACATCAATTCCAAGGTACTGCTTTGAAAGAGTTCCGATGTCATAGTGCCCTTGGGTAGAGCTGAGCAAATATGCTGCAATCTCTTCGTTGAAATCGATTCCTTCGAGCATCTTCTTCAGCTCTGCCGATGACAACTCTGGGGCACTTTCAGTTACCTCGGTAACCTCGGCCTGATTCTCTGTCGTCTCATTTGCGCCTTGAACGCTCGACCCATCGCGATGAAGCGTGAGAAGTTTGGTTACGGGGGTACGCACACGAAGCGTGGTAAATGCTTTCACTACCGCATCGCGATCAAAGTCTCCGAATTCAATATCCTCGATATCAAGGTCAATGGGTACATCGTTAACAATAGTCGCGACAATACGTGACGCATATGCCGTATCCTCGCCCTCGACGAGCTTCTTTGCGATATGCCCGGTTATCTCACCACTTTTGGCAGCTTCGATTGCCGCTTCCATCGTTTGATATTCCTGAAGTAGCTTCGATGCCGTCTTCTCACCTATTCCGGGTACACCGGGGATATTATCGGACGGATCACCTTTGAGTCCCAGATAATCACACACTTGATCGACTCGAATGCCGTAGCGCTCCAACACATCACGCGGAGTGATGATGATAGCCTCGTTTCGGGAACCGGGTTTTGTCGTCACCGCAAACGTCGTGTCATTTAGCAACTGGTAAGCATCCTTGTCGCTCGTGGCAAGATAAGCCCGAATCCCTTTCGCATGCGCTCGATGAGAGAGAGTTCCTAAGATGTCGTCTCCCTCGAAATGAGGAACGCGCACAACCGGGACATCCAAAATCTCAAGGAGATCGCTGACAATGGGGAATTGCTCTTTGAGTCGCTCATCGGTCGGCTTTCGATGTATCTTGTACTGCTCAAGCGCCTCAAGGCGAAACTTAGGTTTGCCTTCATCGAATGCGACGATAACCCCGTCGGGGCGAAGTTGCGAAACAATGTTGGCAAACATATTAAAAAAGCCGAACAGGGCGTTCGTGGGACGCCCATCGGGGGCAACCAGTGGAGCATCGATAGCGTGAAACGCCCGATGCATCCACGAGTTGCCGTCAATTATTAAGAGAGACTTCTGGGACAAACCTAACCAATCGCCTGAGGGGTTCTATTACGCAGCTTGAATACTTTGTAAGCCATATACAAAGATACCAGACCAGTCGCTATTGCAAATACTGCAATCATAAAGGGGAGCAGTGCCATCGCGACGAACAGGTTACCCGTGATGATGATACCTACGAGAACCTGAAAAGCACCGAACAATCCCTCACTCCAGCTCTTCGATTGAATCGCAGTAACAATCGTGATGAATCCAATTATCAATGCGCCGATACCCCAAATAATAGCAATGGCCCCCTTGAAGGCAACTGCGTTACCGACGGCTTCAACAACCGACCCGGGAAACGCGATCCACGAACCCACAATGAGACTGAGAAGTCCACTGAACAACTTCCACCCCCATTGCGTGCGGTTGAAAAGGAGACCAACGAGTGTAAAGATCCCGCTTACGAACCAGAATATACCGATAACCCATACCGTTCCTGTGATTGCCGCCATCGGATGAAAAAGAAAGGCTGCTGCGACAAATAAAAGTAGTACTCCTCGCAACGCAAACAGCCACCATACGTTCCTGCCAATACCGTTGTCATTCATGCCGTACTCCTTTCATCTTCGACTTTCTTGCCCGAAAGCCACCTGTAAGATGCGGATCTACGCGCCACTCCCCAACGTGAGGAACCACGTAACGCCTCAATTATAATTCTTAATTTCAGACCTTGTGTCGACTTTGTCGCAATCATCATCATTACGCTATAATCGATACTCGTCGCAACCCTTGCCGGAGTGGCGGAATGGCAGACGCGATGGATTCAAAATCCATTGTCCTCACGGGCGTGTGGGTTCAACTCCCACCTCCGGCACCACGCGAAGAAAAACCACCTCTTGGTGGTTTTTGTTTGCGCTGATACGGGAGTGGGAGTTGAGCCCGTGAGGGCACATTGCGACCTAGGGAAGCAATGTGTGAGGAGCACCATTTTATGGTGCGACGTAGGCGGATTCGCAAAGCGAATACGCGCTACTCCCACCTCCGGCACCATCTTGTGTTAGTATTTTCCCCATGGTTCAGTAATAGTCATAGCTACCCGACGATGCATCTAGGCATAAGCGCAGTCGAGCGCTTATTTTCGTTGTTGCTATGGCAAACTCCGTTTTTAGTCATTCATTCAAATTGATTAGGAGTATTACTGATGATCACGACATTGATCCCTTTACTGCAAAAACCTGCGCTTTGGCAAAAAAGCCCTCGGTCTCTATGGGATGATGAGCATATCTCTCGTGGAATGCTCGAAGCGCATCTGGATCCTGATATTGATGCAGCAAGCCGAACCCATGATTTCATACGAAGATCTGCGGAGTGGCTTAATGCTATTATCCCTGCTCAAAGCACCATACTTGATTTTGGTTGTGGACCAGGACTTTATACCAAGCAGCTCGTTGAAGCAGGACATCAGGTTACAGGAATAGATATCTCCAGGCGTTCGATTGATTACGCAACATCGCATGATCAAAAGTCAACGTATCTTTGCGGCAACTATCTTGAGCTTGATTGCGTTGACACCTACGATGCGATAATCCTCATCTACTGCGACTACGGAGCACTGACGCCGAACGAACGAGCCACACTGCAGCGGA
>Ga0209737_10000386_pt1 | contig 37920 bp, 35 predicted proteins | sample TergutCu122P3_FD_187284 | JGI IMG/M metagenome (GOLD analysis project Ga0209737, IMG submission 187284) | Cubitermes ugandensis P3 segment gut microbial communities from Kakamega Forest, Kenya - Cu122 P3 (SPAdes) (version 2) | ecosystem: Host-associated > Arthropoda: Insects > Digestive system...
CCCCAACAGCTTCCACAGAAAATGAACGCCAGACAAAACCACGCCAGCATACGCTTACACAAAGCAGAACCGGACCAAAACCACGCCAGCATACGCTTACACAAAGCAGGACTTGGCCAAAAACACGTCTGCGTATGCATACACCGACGAGAATTGGACGAAAAGTGCCTCTGCATACGCGTACACCGACGAGAATTGGACGAAAAGCGTGTCTGCGTACGCTTATACTGACGAAAACTTGCCCCCCCACTCAGCTTCCATGTCTTTTGGGGGTTGGCCCCCGCCGCAGTGCTTTGTTGGGGGGCACAGCGAGTGTGGCGGGGGAAGGGCAATGCGTCCGCAGGGTGGGGTTTTACCGGGGGGTGCGGGGGGCGGGTGCCACCCGCAAGTGCGTGGTTGTTCTGCACAGCGTTGTTTGTGCCGCACCTCCAGCATTATCAAACTTGGCAGCAGGGAAGCATAGGTTCAACGCGTGGTGGAGCTGCGCCCGAAAAACAAAAGCAAAACTTCGCCACGGCGACACCCATTTCCCCCCCCCCTTCCCCCCCTCCTTATTGCACACAAATTAATTTTTGTTTTGCCCCCGCCTCGTAGTCGCGGACTTTCCCCGCGAGAAATCCATCGTCTGACCTGGGGTTTGTCTGTCTGCAGTCGCCCGGGCCAAAAGCCAGGGCAACACCGTGGTTTGTCACCACCTCGTCCAAATGCTCAAAGAGGTATTCCGCCCGGTTGTCCCGCCAGCGGCCGGTGAAGCAGCTGCCTCCCGGGTTGACATTCTCCATCCCCGAGTGCCCCATGGGTATCTGCCACCACACCAAGGGCAGCTTCACCGTCTCAGCCAGCGTCCTGGCCCACAAAAAAGTGCGCCTGAAATTGGGAACGCCTTCGTCAGGGTTTATAAAATACCAGCGATCTGGCTCTCTGTTGGCCGCATAATAACCCGCGTCCCTGTCGGAAAACTCCACCACCAGAAAGTCGGCCAGGTTGGCGCCCAACTCGTTTAAATATAAACCGGTGCTTCTGCCCGCGGCCTCGGCATTTATGGTGGCGCTGGAGCCTACGCCCCGGCTAATGTCGCCCAACCCTGTGGCCCAGGCGGAGGCCATAAAACCAATGCTGGCCTGAGGCGCATGGTGGCGGGCCATACGCAGCATACATATGCCGAAGCCCGCAAAGTTGTTTTCCTGCTCCGGACAATCCCCCTCCGCCGCCTCCTGCACATTCACCGGCAAATTTTTGGGGCTGTTTCTCCCCACACTCCCCTGCTGCGCAAACCCCCACAAGTCCGGCTCCACATGCACCATAACGGGCTTGCCGCTTTGTTGCTGGTATTCATTCACCACCTGCAGCGTAAAACGCCAGTCCCTGAAATAGTCGCGCACATTCTCCGTCACCCGCAACCCCCCCGGCAATGCACCAGCTCCCTCCGCAATCGTCCTGTAAATGGTATAATAAACCACCATGGGAATTTGGCCCGCATCCGCGCTGGACGAAAACAAGTTGCGCAGGCGCGCGCCCGGCCTGCTGTCATTGCCTGTACGGTTCCAACAGCCCCACCACCCTCCCGGAGGTTGGTTGGGACAGTTGTTGCAGTCCGTGCAGGGCCCTCCTGCACGGGCACGCTCAGCCACATAAATGTATTTGAGGCCGTAGGGGACACCGCTAATGGCGTTCTCATAGTTGTCTCCCCCCCCCTCCGTCATAATGCCGATGATAAGGTGCTCCGTGCCCAGTTTTGCCGCCAGGTTTCTCTGGGCCTCACAAAGGTTTTCAGAAGGTTTGGCGTTAAAAGGAGGAGGAGAGGTCCTCGGCGGCGGTTGAACGGGCGGCACAATGGGCTCCGGGGCCGTACCGTTGCAAGCCGCCCCCAGGCAAGCGGCCACGCATGTCAGGCCCGCACAAACAGCGGTGCCATTGCAGGCTGTTTTCAACAACAAAACCCAACCGACAAAAAATGCTTTTAAGAGGTGTCTCATAAACCGCTCCACGGCTCCCCATTTTGTGGCCCAGCTTTGCATTCTACTCTTTTTTGTAGCAGAAGAGAAACCATAAAAGTGCTGCATGGCGGTTGAAGTCTGTTCCAAAACCAAGTAAATACCCGGCAGAGCGGAGTAGAGTAGAATAAAAAACCCACAGGTTTGTTTCGTGCTGAAGCTTCTCATACAAGACGACGAAGGTCGCAAAACACTGGTCCCCTTCTCCCGCGATGAAATTACCATCGGCCGCGAAGACGGTAACACCATCCGGCTGACGGAGCGCAATGTCTCCAGGCACCATGCGCGCTTGTTCCGCCACAGCGCACAAATTTTCATCGAGGACTTAAAAAGCCACAACGGCGTTCAAATTAACGGGCGGCGCATTGTGGGGCAGTCCGTCGTGCGCAAAGGCGACACCATCGGCATCGGCGACTATGACATTGTTCTGGAGGGAAACTTTCCCGCTCCCCCGCCTCACCCCCCCAAAAACCAGGACACTGCCGAGGAAGACTGGCCTGTTTCCTTCCTGCAAAACCATGCCTCCCAGGAAAACACACCGCCCCCGGAGTTGCTTCCGGACACACCCGCCTTCGCCCCTCCCCCTATAACCTCCGAGGAGCAGGCCTATGAAATACCTTCTTCGCCCGTAGAGTTTCCCGCTTCCGTGGCCCATGTGGACACTTTTGACTTGAAGCCACAAACCTCCAGAGAGTTTGCCACTTCCGTCACCTCCAGAGACACATTGGACTTGGTTGGCGAGCGCCCCACGCTGGACTTGTCTGCCCAGGCGCCCAGAGAGTTTGCCGCTTCCGTGTCTTCCAGAGACACGCTGGACTTGTCTGCACAGGCCCCCAGGGAATTTGCCTCTTCCGTCACCTCCAGAGACACACTGGACTTGGCCGATGAGCGCCCCCCGGGAGAGCGCCCCACCATCCGCCTGCCGGAGTTTATGGAATTGCCGGACGCAGAGTCTCCGCGCCTCGTGGCGCTGAATTTGACTTTGCGAGGCCGGGAATTCCTCTGCAGCAGAAGCGAATTCTCCCTGGGCCAGTCCAGCATCAACGACTTGGTCCTCAAACACCCATCCGTGGCCCCCCTCCACTGCCGCATGGAAAGAGACGAGCAAGGCCATTGGTTCCTCGCGGTGGATCCACGTTACCCCGTCCTCGTCAACGGCGAGCCCTACCAACAATTCGCTCTGGAAAATGGCGACATCCTCACCCTGGGGGAGCAGGAGTTGCAATTCTTCCTGCCCGACGCTCAGCAGGCCCCCGCACACGCTCCCTCCCCCTCTCGCCCCCGCCTCCGCCCGACAAAAGCCTCCCCCTCCAAATTCCTCCCCTTCGGCATTGGCGCACTGCTGGCCCTCCTTGTGGTGGTGGTCTCCCTCTATTTCTACTGGAGTACTGGCGCTCTGCATGAGGCCCCTTTTGAAAGCATACGCTCCCTCGCCCAACGATTCCTCCCCCCGCCCCCTTCTGCACGGCCTCCTGCACACAAACCACCTTCTGAAAAACAAAAAAACACCGTGCAGGCCTCCTCACTCCTAAGCAACCCACCTGCCGAAACACCGACGGAGCCTGCCCTGGAAAGTGCAGACAAACTCGAAAACATTCAATTGGGGGTTGTCCTTCAGCCCTCTCAAAAACCTGCGGAGGCCCAGGCGCCTTCCGAAATGGACAAGGTGCTGTCGGACAAAACGCAGGACAAAACCTCGGACAAAACCTCGGACAAAACAGCTGCGGGACGGCCTTCAAGCAAAACAACCACAGCAGCCATTGCCCCCCCCCCAATACGCCCTGGCAAGACGCCGCGCGAAACACGCGACGTCAAAGCTGGCCTGGCCACCAGTGTGTTTGAGCCTGCAGAGCTTGAAGCCACCACTTCCCCCATGAATGATGCAGACTTGTTCTGGGAAGACGTCTATCTGCTGCAGAAAAAAGCGGAGCGTGAGTTTACGGCGGCTTCCAAACGTGTTGTTTTGTCGGGCCTGCATGACAAGCTGTCGACTTGCGAGACGGCGCGCTGTGCCTATGAGCTTGCCAAAACAAGCCTGCTGCTTTCAAAGCTGGGCAGCTCCTACGCAAAAACACGTTACCTCGAGGAGTTTGAAGCTTATCTCTCCATGAAAGACACCGGCAAACAAAGTCGCGCGCGCAAAGAAGACGCCTGCAATACTTTGCTGAGCTATTATAACAGCTCAGAAACCGCCGCTGCCGCCAAAACCAAAGTGCAGGCGCTTTCAGAAATCTGCACTCGATGAAGCTGTGCCCTAACCGTTGAAGGCTGTGCTAACCGTTAAAGCCCATAGGGGTGCCTGCTGTGTCCATTCGTATTCTGGTTGTCGACGACAAAGAGGACAATGCTGATTATATTAAGCACCTGCTCGCTCACGAAGGTTATTTGGCAGACACCCTCACCGACGCCACCCTCACCATTCAACAACTCAAGTCCGTTGAATACCACATGATTATTCTGGACATGATGATGCCCAAAATGGATGGGGTGGAGGTGCTGAAGCGCATTCGGGAAGTAGACACCGACATTGCCATTGTGGTCGCCACGGCCTACCCCAATGTGGACAGCGCCATTGCAAGCCTGAAGGCCTCCGCTGCGGACTATGTGAAAAAACCCATAGAGCCGGACAGTTTTCTGGAAATTGTGCGCCGCGTGCTTGAAACCAAGGGCATTCATCGCAACCCCGAAGTGGAGCTGCATAAATTCATCGGACGTTTTATTCGCGAAAGCAGAATGCAACAGGGGCTGACGCTGAAACAACTCGCACGCCGCACGGGCCTTTCCGTCTCTCTGCTCTCCCAAATAGAGCGCGCAGAAAGCTCCGCCTCCATTTCCTCGCTTTATAAAATTGCCACCGCCCTCGGCGTGCAAATGAGTCAGCTTTTTGGGGATGCTTAGCCCAACATTTGTGGGGAGGGGAGGGGGGGGGAGAAAGGGGAGGTGTTCAGCCCGGAAAGCTGAGGTTTGGCTTACACGCATGGGTTTGTGCATGAGAAAGCATCATTTCTTGAAACACAATTTCTAAATTAGGCTAGCCTCCTTCACAGTTTCCACTGTGAAATTTCCACGCTGCATGGAAGGAGTTCGCAATGTCGCAACCTGTGTCGCAACCCGTCTCCGAAACAAAAATTTCAATGTCTGACCCAACGGCCCTCGGGGTTTTTGGTTTGGCCCTCGTCTGCCTCGTCGCTTCCAGCCAAAAACTGGGGTGGACGGGTTTTGAGGGTGCAGGCAAAGTCACCTACCTTTTGCCCTGGACTGTTTTTCTGGGCTCTCTGGCACAAATTTGGGCTTCCACCATTGACTTTAAGAAGGGCAACTATTTTGGCGCCGTCGCGCTGGGCACCTACGGCCTCTTCTGGATGGCCATGGCCGTCCATTGGGCCATTTCCCTCGGGTGGCTTGGCCCCCTCCAAGTGGGAGCGGACGCCAGGCAAGTCGGCGTGGCTTTTGTGGGCTACCTCATCTTCTCCCTCTTCATTATGGTTGCGGCCATGGAAGCCAACAAATGCTTCTTCGCTATTTTGGCCCTCATTAACATCCTCTTCTTCTCCCTCGCCATGGCCAGCTTTGGTGTGCAGGCCCCCCTCTTCAACGACATTGCTGCCCATGCGGAGCTGCTCATTTCACTGCTCGGCTTTTATGCCTGCGGCGCCAACTTCCTCAACAACTTCTTCGGCCGCACAGTTTTAAGCCTCGGTAAGCCCATGGGTTGGATTCGCAAAGGCCCCTGAAGGGTCTTTTTGTTCCCTGGCGAATGAAGCCTCCGGTTCCGCTCAGGTCACGCACCCAAGTGCGCTCCCATCGCGGAATCCTCACCTTCATCCACCAGGAAACAAAAATCCTCCTTCAGGGACATTTTCCGCCTGGCTCTTTTCGCTTCAAACAGCTGTTTAAATGAAGTGCACCAGCTTGGAGAAGTCGCGCCGCCATATGGGCATGTCCATGTGTTTGGCGCCTCTGTAGCCCAATGCAATGACCATAATGACGCTTTGGGTGCGGGTGTCCAAGCCCAGAAGCTCTGCGACACGAAGCAAAGCTTCGGGGCCATACCCGCCCTCCATGGGACAACTCGCAAGCCCTCGGGCGCTGGCTGAAAGCATGAAGTTTTCGCAGGAGAGTGCGGCGCTTTTGGTGGCCCATACGCGCAACTCCTCGCGGGGCAACTCAAAGGCTTTGGAGAGCATCGCCATTTTCTTGACAAAGGCTTCTTTCTGAAGCGCGTTAAACTCAGGGCGCTCGGAAAACCAGGCGCGGTATTCCTGCGAAGTTTCCGGCCAGTCGCCCCAACAAGCGACGTTGACACATAAGAGAGGTGCCGTGGTGGCTGCGGACTGGTTGTTCAGACACGCGGCCAATGCCTCCCGTTTGTGGGGCGTCTGCACCACATACCAGCGGTAGGGTTGCATATTCATGCTGGAGGGCGCCCAAATGGCGTCTTCCAAAATGGCCTTCAGCAAAGCTTCCTCAACGGGCCTGTCTTCAAAAAAACGGATGGAGCGCCGGTTGCGCAAGGTTTCTAAAAAAATGCTTTGAGACATGCTTCCCTCACTATTCAAGTTGTGCCCGGGGGTAGGAGCCAAGCACTTTGAAAAGAATGCTGGCCTTCTTCATTTCCTCCAAGGCTTCGGCAATGAGAGGCTCCTCCCTGTGGCCTTCTATGTCCAGAAAGAAAACATAATTCCACAGGCCCCGCTTCGAAGGCCTGGACTCAATTTTGGACATGCTGATGCCGTGCTTTGCCAAAGGCTCCAACAAGCGCAGCAAAGTGCCAGGCTCATCCAGCGTGAGAGACAAGAGGCTGGTTTTGTCCTGCCCCGTGGGTTTTCGCGGCTGGTTTCCCAAAATGAGAAAGCGCGTCGTGTTGCTGGGCTCATCCTCCAGGTGGGAGGCCAAAATGGGCAAAGCATAAAGCTGTGCTGCGTGTTTCCCCGCAATGGCAGCCGCCTTCGCCTCCTTGGCCGCTATGCGCACAGCTTCTGCATTGTTGGAAGCCGCAATGCATTCCGCGTGGGGCAAATGCCTCTCCAGCCAACGGCGGCACTGCGCCAGAGACTGCGGGTGGGCATAGACGCGCGCAACGCTTTCAAGCTTCGTTTCCTGGCTCAGCAAGTGGTGGTGTATGCGCAGCAAAGTCTCCCCGCAAATGCACAAGGGACTGTTTAAAAACATGTCCAGCGTGTGGCTGACAATGCCTTCCGTCGAGTTTTCAACGGGGACTACACCCAAGTCCACCTCGCCGCACTCGGTTTGGCGAAATACCTCTCCAATGGAAACCTCGGGGACGGCCTGCGCCGAGGAGCCGAAATATTTGAGCGCCGCCGCGTGCGTATAGCTGCCTTCAGGGCCAAAATAGGCCACGCGCAGAGGCTTTTCCAGGGCCAGACAGGCCGACATCAACTCCAAATACCAGCGGCGCAGAAACTTCCCGGGCAAGGGGCCGGGGTTGGCCGCCTCCACCTTTTTCAGCACCTCGGCCTCCCTCTCGGGACTCCAAAAAGAAAATTGCCCCGCTGCCTTCTTGGCTTCACCGATGGCCTGCGCATGGCCTGCTCGCCGGCTGATAAGACGCAAAACCTCCTCGTCAATTGCGTCAATTTCCCCGCGTAAACGCGCCAATTCCTCCTCGTGGGTGGCCATGCTTCCTCCTCGTCAGCGCCAGGCTTTTTGCAAAATGTGGACCAAAACGTCCTCGTCCTGCTCCATCGGCGTCCAACAAAACAAAGAGCCCATGACGTTGAGTGCATTTTCGGCCAAAGCAGGAAACTCCTCGGGGGTTATGCCATAGTCCGACAGCTTCAGCCCCGCTAGCCCCACCTCCGCAATGAGTTTTTCCAACCCAAGCAAAAAGGCCTCGGCCTTGGCTTCCTGCCCCATGGTTTGGGCCAAGTTGGCCATACGTTTGGGCACCGAAGGAAGCAAAGAGGAAAAATAGGCCAAGGACAACAGGGAAAGGCCTGCGCCATGCGGGAGGTTGGGGTGGAAGGCGCTTAAGGCATGCTCGAGGGAGTGGTGGGAAATGCAGGAGGAGAGGGACTCGCATATGCCCGCTTCCGTGGCGGCCCATGCCATCTCCTTGCGTGCTTCCAAGTCTTTCGGGTTGTGGACGGCTTTGGGCAACCAGCGGGTTATGCGCGCAACCACGTCCAGCGCCAAAGCGTCACAGCCGGGTTGGTGACAGTTTGCCAAATAGGCCTCCACCGCATGGAAAAAAGCATCCATGCCTGTCATGGCGGTTATGTCGGGGGGCACAGACAACATCAGCGTCGGGTCCACAATGGCCAACTGCGGGAAAGTGGAGTCGCAGCCCCAGCCCAGTTTCTCGCGGGACTGTGTTCGCGTAATGACTGTCCACGGGTCCGTCTCGCTGCCTGTGCCTGAAGTGGTGGGGAGGGCGACAATGGGTTTGGCGGGGTGTTTGCGTATTTTTCTTTTTCCTGTGGGCCCGGGCATGTAGTCCCAATAGCTGCCCTCGTTGTTCAGCATGAAGGCAATGGACTTGGAAGCATCCAGGGAGGAGCCTCCCCCAAGGCCCACAACAAAGTCGCACCCCTCTTCGCGGCCGAGGCGGGCGCCTTCGTCCACCTGCTCCAAAACGGGGTTGGGTGAAATTTTGTCAAACACCACCGCCTCACACGCATTCTCCTTCAGCAAGTCCAGCACCTTCTCCAAATAACCCAAGCGCCGAGATGAGCCACCCGCCCCTGTGACAAGCAATGCTTTCTGGCCCGGCAAAGGCAAGTCCCCAAGCTTCTCCAATGCGTCCTCTCCAAAATACAAACGCGTCGGCATATACCAGCGAAATGGGCTCATACGCTCTCCTTGAAAAAAGCTGTTTTTTAAAAAAGCCGCCTGGGAAACCAAGCGGCCTGTGCAAACTATTTCTTCTGGGTGTCTTTGGCCCAGGCCATCATTTTGCGAAGCTTCGCCCCCGTCTCCTCAATGGGGTGCGCCTTCCCCTTCTCCCTCATTCTCAAAAACTGTGCGCTGCCGGACTCCGTCTCCGCTATCCACTCCTTCGCAAATTGCCCACTCTGAATCTCCTTCAGCACCCTCTTCATCTCCGCGCGTACAGCGTCGTTAATGACGCGGGGGCCGCGCGTATAGTCGCCATATTCGGCGGTGTCGGAAATGGAATAACGCATCCAGCTGAGGCCACCCTCGTACATCATATCCACAATGAGTTTTAATTCGTGCAGGCACTCGAAATAGGCACTCTCGGGTTGGTAGCCCGCCTCCACCAGGGTTTCAAAACCCGCCAGCACCAAAGCCGAAGCGCCACCACACAAAACCGCCTGCTCGCCGAATAAGTCCGTCTCCGTCTCTTCTTTGAAAGTCGTCTCCAGCACCCCTGCGCGCATGCAGCCAATGCCGCAGGCATAGGAAAGTCCCAGGGCGTGTGCGTTGCCTGTCGCGTCCTGGTGCACCGCAATGAGGCCGGGAGTGCCCTGGCCGTTTTCAAACAGGCGGCGGACTTGGTGGCCGGGAGATTTGGGTGCAATGAGCAGCACGTCCACGTCTGCGGGCGGCACAATGCGCCCATAGTGAATGCTGAAGCCGTGTGCAAAAAACAAAGCCTTGCCTTTTGTCATGTGCGGCGCAATTTCTGCCTCATAGAGTTGCTTTTGCCCCTGGTCCGGCGTCAAAACCATGACAACGTCCGCTTCGCGCGCGGCTTCGGAAACGCTGAGCACGCGAAGGCCTGCAGCCTCGGCTTTGGCTGCGGAGGCGCTCTCCTTGCGAAGGCCAACACGGACGTCCACACCGGAGTCTTTCAGGTTGAGGGCGTGGGCGTGGCCTTGGCTGCCATAGCCTATAATGGCCACTTTGCGTGCTTTAATGAAGTCAATGCTGGTGTCGGTGCTATAAAAAACCTTTGCCATTTTTCTCTCCTAGTCTTCTGCTGAAATAATGGTTTGAGCGCCGCTTTCGAGTGCAATGCGCCCCGTTCGGCACAGCTCCTGAATGCGAAACTTTTTGAGCTGAATTTCCAAAGCATCCAACCTCTCGTTGGAGCCTGCGGCTTCAATCAACATGGAGCCTCTGGAAACATCCACTATGCGCGCCTGGTAAACTTCCAGCAGGGCACTCAATTCCATGTGGCTTGCTTCCGGGGTTGAAATTTTGACAAGCATCAACTCCCGCTCCACCAGTTTGCGGGGCTGCAGCTCCACGGCTTTCACCACGGGCAGCAGTTTTTGGACTTGCCGAATCATCTGCTCAATGGGTTTTTGGAGTTGCACCACCACCGTCATCCTCGAATATTCCGGGCGCTCCGTGGGGCCAACGGCAAGGCTTTCAATGTTCCACCCGCGCCTGGAAAACAAACCGGCCACGCGGAACAATACGCCGGGTTTGTTGGCGACAAGAAGGCTGATGGTGTGTGTGCTTGAGTTTGAAGTTGTCATGGTTTGCCTCCCAACATTTCATCCAAAGCGGCCCCCGGGGCTACCATGGGGTAGCAGGACTCTTCTTCTTTGGTGCGCACGTCCACAATGCAGGGGCCTGCTTTGTGAGAAAGTGCCTTTTTCAGCGTCGGCTCCAAGTCCTCCATGGTTGAGCAACGCAGGCCCAAACAGCCATAGGCCTCGGCCAGCTTCACAAAGTCCGGGCAGTCTCCAAGCAAAACCTCACTCTTCCTGTTTTCATAGAAAAGCTCTTGCCACTGGCGCACCATGCCCAAATAGAGGTTGTTGAGGATGAAAATTTTAATGGGGAGTTTCAGCTTGGAGGCCACCGCCAACTCCTGCAAAGTCATTTGGAAGCTGCCGTCACCGTCAATGCCGATGACAAGCTTGTCCGGGGCACCCAGCTGCGCCCCAATGGCCGCAGGCAGGCAAAAGCCCATGGTGCCCAAACCGCCGGAGCTGATGAATTGCCGCGGGTAGTCCGCTTTATAATATTGGGCCGCAAACATTTGGTGCTCTCCCACGCCCGTCACCACAACGGCTTTGCCCTGGGTGAGTTTATAAAGCAAGTCCACCACCGTTTGCGGCAGCAAGGGCTCCTTGGGGTTTTGCACATAGCTGACGGGGTTTTGTTTGCGCCAGGTGTCCACTTGCGTGCGCCAGGGGGCAATGTCGTGGCGGCCTTTGGCATAGAGGGCTTCCAGTTGCTCGGTGAGTTTGGGCAACACCTCCTTCACGTCTCCCAAGAGGCCGACGTCCACTTTGACGTTTTTGGAAATTTCCGCCAAGTCAATGTCCAGGTGCAAAATTTTGGCTTCCGGCGCGAAGGCAGTCAGTCGCCCTGTCACTCTGTCGTCAAAACGCGCGCCAATGCCAAACATTAAGTCCGAGTTTTGCACTGCGAAGTTGGCATAGCGGGAGCCGTGCATGCCGAACATGCCCAAATTCAGCGGGTGGGTTTCGGGAATGGCACCCTTGCCGTGTATGGTTGTCACCACGGGGGCGTTGACGAGTTCCACAAAACGCAACACCTCCGCATAGGCGTTGGAGACGTGAATGCCGCCGCCCAAATAGAGGACGGGGTGCTTGGCCTTGGAAATGAGTTTCGCCGCTTCCACAATTTTGGCGCCCAAGTCCGCGGACTGGTTTTTGAAGTTTTTAAACTCCTCGTCCTCTTCTATGTCGTCATAGTCGAATTCGACTTCGGCTGCCTGCACGTCCTTGGGAATGTCCACCAGCACGGGCCCGGGGCGGCCTGTCCTTGCAATGTGGAAGGCGAGTTTCAGCACGCGCACCAGCTCGGCCGGGTTTGTCACCAGCCAGTTGTGCTTCGTCACCGGCATGGTAATGCCCGTAATGTCGACTTCCTGGAAAGCGTCTGTGCCCAGCAGCGGACGCGCGACGTTTCCGGTGAGTGCCACCAGCGGCACCGAGTCCAAATAGGCGTCCGCAAGCCCTGTCACCAGGTTGGTGGCGCCCGGGCCGGAAGTGCCTATGCACACCCCCACTTCGCCTGTGACGCGGGCATAACCTTCGGCCATGTGCGCGCCGCCTTGCTCGTGGCGCACCAAAACGTGCTGAAACTTCTTGGAGCCATAGATTGCATCATAGAGCGGCAGCACTGCACCGCCGGGTACGCCGAATATGTAGCGCGCCCCCTCTATTTCTAGGCAACGCACAATTGCTTGTGCACCTGTCATCTTCTTCTTCGCCATAAATTACCCAGGAAAACGAAAACCGCCTCTGTATTCTCCCTCGCCGCCGGCCCCCACGCCTCTTTGTTATGCCTAAACCTGAGACGAAACCGGTTTCAGCACCCATGCTTCTACACTACGTCCTGCTTCGGAAGTGGACAAGGGGGAGGTTTTGGTGAGGTCCGCCGTCAAAGCCCCCTTCTGTATGCTTTGTGCAATGGCCTCCTCCAGGGCCAAAGCCTCCTTTTCCAGCCCCAGAGAGTAGCGCAACAACATGGCCGCGCTGGACAAAGTGCCATAGGGGTTGGCGATGCCTTTGCCTGCAATGTCGGGGGCGGAGCCGTGGATGGGCTCATAGAGGCCCAGCCTGCCTTCGCCCAAAGAGGCCGAAGGCAAAAGGCCAATGGAGCCTGACAACATGGAAGCTTCGTCGGTGAGAATGTCGCCAAACATGTTTTCGGTGACAATGACGTCAAAGTCCGCGGGGCGGCGGATGAGGTACATGGCGCAGGCGTCCACCAGGATGTGCTCAAATTCAAGCTCGGGGAATTCTTTGCTTACCACGCGCTCGGCCACTTCTCTCCACAGGCGCGAGGTTTCCAGCACGTTGGCCTTGTCCACCGACGTCAGTTTTTTGCGGCGCGACATGGCAAGCGTGGCGGCTTTGCGCACCACCCGCTCAACCTCCGCCTCGCTATAGATGCAGGTGTCCATGGCCCATGTGGCTTCGCGGCGCTTCTCGCCAAAATAAATGCCGCCTGTCAACTCTCGCACCACCAGCAAGTCCACGCCTTCAACCACTTCAGGGCGAAACACTGTGTGGTTTAGCAGCGAAGGAAAATTTCGCACGGGGCGCAGGTTGGCAAACAGCCCCAACTCTTTGCGAAGGCCCAAAAGCCCCTGCTCCGGGCGCACTTTGGAAGAAGGGCCCCATTTGGGGCCGCCTACGGCGCCCAGAAGCACCGCGTGGCTTTGCTTGCACAGCGCCGACGTCTCGCTGGGCAGGGCTTTGCCGGTTTTGTCAATGGCAATGCCGCCGATGTCTGCTTCCTCAAAAATAAATTGGTGTCCAAACACGGACGCCACCGCGCGCAAAGCGCGAATGGCTTCGGCGACAATTTCGGGGCCTATGCCATCACCTGGGAGTGTTGCAATCAGTGCTTTCATGCTCGCCTTGCCTCAAATGCTGAAATTTGCGACTTACAACTCAAAAGAAAACCCAACTCGTCCACACCATTCATGAGGCAGTGGCGAGCAAATTTGTCCAACTCAAAAGGAATGCTTTTGCCCGAAGGAAGCGTCAACACCTGCTCGTCCAGGCGAATTTCCAGGGGAGCGCCGGGCGCTGCCAGCAATTCGGCATGGACTTGGGGCGTCACCACAATGGGAAGCAAACCATTTTTGAGGGCGTTGCTTCGAAAAATGTCGGCAATGGAGGTGCTGACAATGGCCTGAAAACCAAAGTCCACCAAAGCCCACGGGGCATGCTCGCGGGAGGAGCCGCAGCCAAAATTGTCGCCCGCCACGAGAATGCGCGCGCCTTCTGCGGCAGCTTGGTTCAAAATGAATTCCGGGTTGGGGTTGCCGTCTGGCAAATAGCGCCAGTCATAAAACAGCTTCTTCCCCAGCCCCGCTTTGTCCGTCACCTTCATAAAGCGGGCCGGAAGAATCTGGTCTGTGTCTATGTTGCGCTGCGGCAACACCACGGTGCAGCTTTGAATGTGGTTAATGGGGCTCATGCCAACTCCCTCGGGTCTGTTATTTTGCCAGTGATGGCAGCGGCCGCAGCCGTCAAAGGGCTTGCCAAAAAGGTGCGCCCGCCCTTGCCTTGTCTGCCTTCAAAATTTCGGTTGCTGGTGCTGACGGCATATTGCCCGGGGCTCAGCTTGTCGCCATTCATGCCCAGGCACATGGAGCAACCCGGCTCCCTCCACTGGGCCCCCGCTGTTTTGAAAATGACGTCCAGGCCTTCTTCCTCGGCCTGCTTCTTGACGGCTGCTGAGCCCGGCACCACCAAGACGCGGACAGCGTCTGCCACTTTTCGCCCTTTGAAAATGTGGGCGGCTTCTCTCAAGTCCGAAATGCGCGAGTTGGTGCAGCTGCCAATAAATACGACGTCAATTTTGTGGCCTGCGAGGGGCTTTCCTGCTTGCAGGCCCATGTAGTCCAGGGCTTTGGCCAAGGCTTCGCGCTCGGCACCCAAAACCGTGTCCAAAGAGGGAATGGTTCCGGTGACAGCCATGCTTTGCGCGGGGTTCGTTCCAAACGTCACCATCGGCGCAAGGGTGCTTATGTCCACATGCACTTCGGCGTCAAAACGCGCGCCCTCGTCTGTGGCCAAACCCTTCCACCTCTGGACGGCCTCCTCCCAGGCCTTCCCCGAGGGGGAGTGAGGGCGGCCTTGGAGGTAAGCAAACGTTGTCTCGTCAGGGGAAATGAGTCCGGCACGCGCGCCTGCCTCAATGGACATGTTGCATACTGTCATGCGGCCTTCCATCCCCAAGTCGCGAATGGCCTGCCCGGTGTATTCCAACACAAAACCTGTTCCGCCTCCGAAACCCAGCTTCTGAATGATGACCAGAATGAGGTCCTTCGCGCCCACGTGTGCAGGCAACTTTCCTTCCACATTCACGCGCATGGTTTTGGGTTTGCGCTGCAAGAGGCATTGCGTCGCCAGCACATGGCCGACTTCGCTGGTGCCAATGCCAAAAGCCAGGGCGCCAAAAGCGCCATGCGTGGCGGTGTGGCTGTCGCCGCATACCACCACGCAGCCGGGTTGCGTCAAACCCAGCTCCGGGCCGATGACGTGCACAATGCCTTGCGTGGGGCTTCCTTGTGCATGGAAAGAAATGCCCTGCTCCTTGCAGTTGGCTTCCAGCTTCTCCACTTGCGCCTTCGCCATTTCATCGGCGAAAACGCGGCTTCCGTCCGGGTTGGGTGGCGTTGTCGGAATGGAATGGTCTGCCGTGGCTGTCGTCAAGTCGGGACGGCGCACCTTGAGGCCGCGCGACTTGAGCAGGCCAAAAGCCTGCGGAGACGTCACTTCATGAATGAGGTGCAAGTCCACATAAAGCACGGCCGGTGTGTCGGCGGACTCTGGAATGACGAGGTGACTTTTCCAAATTTTGTCGAAAAGCGTTTCTGAAGTTTTTGACATGCGTAGCTTCCAATCCGTTGTTGCTTTCCCGTTGTTGCTTCGTCTAGGGGCTTTTGCTGTCCACTTTCTTCTCGCTGGCCTCTTCCAGCAATGCAGCAATGCGGTTGATGGCGTCGAGGAATGCCACGGTGCTGGCCTCTATAACATCCACACTCACGGAGCGTGCGACATGGGTTTGCGTCCCATGAAGAATTTCGACTGTCACATAGCCCAGGGCGTCTTCGCCTACGCTGACGGCGGACACCTGGTAGTCCTTCAGGTGCACGGCAATGCCAGTCGCCTTCTCAATGGCCCTGTAAACCGCTTCCACGGAGCCATCCCCTGTTGCAGAAGCCGACTTGGAAAAACCATTGCGGTGTTTGAGTGTCACATTCGCAGAAGGGGAGTCCTGCGTGCTGGACACCAGGTGGTAGGACTCGAGTGCCCATACGGGTGTCAACACGGCGGCAATGCGGCCACTTACCAAGGCTTCCAAGTCAGCATCAAAAACTTCCTTCTTTTTGTCTGCCAACAATTTGAAGTCTGCAAACACCGCATCCAACTGCTCATCCGAAAGCGAAAAGCCCAAGTCCAACAAGCGCTGGCGCAAAGAGTGTCTGCCGCTGTGCTTGCCGAGGACGAGGTGTGTTTTGCTGATGCCTACGTCCTCCGGGCGCATAATTTCATAGGTGCCACGGTGGCGCAGCATGCCATGCTGGTGAATGCCTGCCTCGTGGGCAAAAGCATTTTGCCCCACAATGGCTTTGTTGCGCGCAATCGCCAAACCCGTAATGGAAGAAACCAGGCGGCTGGTTGGGTAGAGGCGCTCTGTCTTAATGCTTGTCTCGAGTCCCCAAAAGTCCTTGCGCGTGCGCAAAGCCATCACCACTTCTTCCAAAGCGGCATTCCCTGCACGCTCGCCAATGCCGTTGATGGCGCATTCCACCTGGCGCGCTCCCGCTTTCAAACCTGCGAGGGAGTTTGCCACGGCCATTCCCAAGTCGTCGTGACAGTGGACGCTGAGCACTACCTTGTCTATGCCGCGTACATGCTTGCGCAAATGCTCCAGGCAATTTGAATATTCCTCGGGAGTAATGTAGCCGACGGTGTCCGGAATGTTGATGGTGGTTGCACCCGCTTCAATGACTTTCTCCACCACCTCACATAAATAGTCCCTCTCCGTCCTTGAGCCGTCTTCGGTTGAAAATTGAATGTCGTCGAACAACTCGCGCGCTTTCTGGATGGCCTCCACGGAGCGACGAAGCACTTCCTGTTTGTCCATCTGCAATTTGAATTCGCGGTGCAAGGGGCTTGTCGCCAAAAACAAATGCAAACGTTTTTGGGGCGCATCCTTCAGCGACTCATAGGAGGTGACAATGTCATTCAAATGACAGCGGCAAAATCCACAAATGACGGCGCCCTCCACTTTGCGCGCAATGGTTTGCACCGAGTCAAAATCGCCCGGGGAGGAGACGGGAAAGCCCACTTCGAGAATATCCACCCCCAAGTCGCGCAGCGCATATGCCACTTGGAGCTTCTGCTCTTTGTTCATGCTTGCGCCCGGAGACTGCTCCCCGTCACGCAACGTCGTATCCAAAATCAAAACGCGATTGCTGGGAGGCGGATTCATAAAAATACCCATATTTTGGAGCAAAAAAATGCACCGCAAGCGCTCCATAAACTTGCGGCACAAGCAAACCCTTCGACACCCTCTGCGAAAAGAATTTTGCATTAGGCCAAAAAACCACCTGCAAGTCAACTTCAGCCACTCCCCCCGCCTTTGCTTCTGTTGCCTCACCCGCTCCCACCCCCTTGCGGGAAATTTCTTCTCCTGCTTAGAAAACCCCCATGTCTTTTGCCAAAACCTCCCTCTCCACCCACCGTGCCCCTGAAGCCATCGGGCCTTATAGCCAGGCCACCCAGGCGGGTCCCTGGCTTTTTCTCTCTGGACAAATTCCCTTGCTGCCCTCCGGACTTCTCTGCCCCGGAGGCGTCCGCGAGCAGACGCAACAAGTCCTCCAAAACCTGCAGGCTGTCCTGGAGGCCGCCGGCGGCTCTCTGGACAACATTATGCAGACAACTTGCTTCCTCTGCTCTCTTGACGACTTTCAGGCATTCAACGAAGTCTACGCCCAACATTTTAAGGCCCCCTTCCCCGCTCGCGCTACGGTGGAAGTCAAAGCCCTCCCCAAAAATGCACTCGTCGAAATCTCCGCGCTGGCCTGCCTGGGTTAGGAGTTCTGCTCTTTGAGCAGCATGTATTCAATGGCGTCCACCAAGGCTTGGTAGCTGGCATCCACAATGTTGGTGGCAAGCCCTACGGTGCCCCATTGCGCTTTTTTGTTTCGGCTGCAAATAAGCACGCGCGTTAAGGCCTGCGTGCCGTCTTTGGAGCTTAAAATCCGCACTTTGTAGTCCACCAGCTGCATTTGGGCCAGCACGGGGAAAAAGCGCAGCAAGGCCTTGCGCAATGCATTGTCCAGGGCATTTACGGGGCCGTTTCCGGCTGCGGCTGTGTGCTCTGTTTCGCCGCCTACGGAAAGCATGACGGTTGCCTCTGAAAATGGCTTCTCACTTTGCACGCGCTTTGCATCCAACACGCTGTAACTCAAAAGCTCGAAAAACACGGGCATTTGTCCCATGGCTTTGCGCATGAGAATTTCAAAGGAAGCCTCCGCACCTTCATATTCAAAACCCTGGTTCTCCAGCACCTTGAGGCGCTCTAAAACACGCAGCGTGCGCTCGTCTTTGGCCTCGAGGTTGAGGCCAAACTCCTCCGCTTTGTAGACGAGGTTGCTTCTGCCGGACAAATCCGAAACCAAAACACGTCGCCTGTTGCCCACCAGCTCCGGGGAAATATGCTCATAGGTAAGCGAGTCCTTCAGCACAGCAGAGACATGAATGCCACCTTTGTGCGCAAAAGCAGAGCGGCCCACATAAGGCTGGCGGTTGTTTGGCGGAACGTTGGCAAGCTCGGCAACAAAACCGGAAAGCGCGCAAAGCTGCTTGAGTTGCTCCGCATCCACGCAGGGAAAACCAAGCTTCAGTTGCAAGTTTGGAACAATGGAGCAGAGGTTTGCATTTCCGCAACGCTCGCCATAACCATTCACCGTTCCTTGTATGTGCGTTGCCCCTGCCAAAACCGCCAGCAGGGTGTTCGCCACCGCCGTCTCTGAGTCGTTGTGGCAATGAATGCCTATCTCCACCCCCTCCATAGCCGTTTTCACTTCCTTCACCATACGCTCCACCTCGTTGGGCAACCTCCCCCCGTTGGTTTCACACAACACCAGGCAATGGGCGCCGGCGGACTTGGCTGCCTCCAAAGTCTTCATCGCATAGCCCGGGTCGGCAGCGTAGCCATCAAAAAAATGCTCCGCGTCATAAAAGACGCAGTCCACATGCGCTTTCAAATAGCGAATGGTGTCGAAAATTAATTCCACATTCTCTTCAAGAGAAATGCCCAGGCCCTTTGTCACGTGCAGCGTCCAACTTTTTCCAAACACCATGAGGTTGGGGACGTCGGCCCTAAGCAAAGCTTGTATGCTTTCATCCGTCTCGCAGGTTGCACGCGCACGCCGTGTGCTGCCAAACGCAGAAACCCGCTCCAAGGGAAGCCCACTTCTGGACAAAAGCTCAAAAAACTCAATGTCCCGCGGGTTGCTTCCAGGCCACCCGCCTTCAATGCAGTCTATTCCGCATTCAATCAGCTTCTGTGTAATTAACAGCTTGTCATTGGCTGTGAAGTTGATTTCCTCGCCTTGGGTGCCATCCCTCAAGGTGGTGTCATATAAAAAAATTTTCTTCGCTAAGGCGCTCATTCTGTGGGCAACCAAACCGATTGGAGAAGTTCTGGCAAGGCTTTTGTGCGCTTAAGCCTTGAAGCTTTTAACAAATGGGGGTTTGCTTTTAAGCATGTACTTCGCCATTTATGTGTTTGACAGGCCCGGCCAACTCAACAAACGAATCGCCTCCAGAGAAATCCACCGCCAACGCTTAAGTCAGATGGAGCAGGAAAACCGCCTGCTGCTCGCCGGGCCACTGTGCCAGGAAAACGGCGAGCCCATTGGCAGTCTGGTGGTCGCAGAATTTGAAAGCCTGGAAGCTGCCAAGGCATGGGTTGCAGAAGACGTTTATGCGCTGGAGATCGTCTATGGACAGGCCGACATCCACCCGTTCAACCAGGCCTTTCCCAGCAAAACCCAACCTCATTAAACACGCTGGTTCCCAAGCCAAATGAGAAATTGAATGGTTTTGCCAAGGCTCCGAGGCGTCAGTTGGAAAAGAGCAAGACTTTCTGTGGCAAACTTCAATGCCTGGGCTGTGCTGTCGCTGTCTTTGTCCAAATCCAGCCAGGTAATAATACCACCCAACATCCCCATCATTTCAAAGCTTGTCTGCTTTCGTTGGTTCGACATTTTATCGAGTTGCGTGTAGCCCTCAAAAACCTCATCCAGGCCAGCCATGAGGGCTTCATAATTTTCTTCACTCAATTGTCGGCCATTCAACACTCTTTCGCAGCTCATCAGCCAAAACGCCGCACCCACGCTCAACTCATTGACACGGTTTCTGCGTTTGGCATCCTCATACAAAACTTTCAAAATCCTTTTCAATTGCTCTTCAATCAGCTTCTCATCCACCTCATTGGCAACAAATTTGGCGGTGAGTGCATCTATGGCCTGGTGGTTTGCCTTGGCAGCAAAAAACCGGCGTTTGCTTACCAAGGTTTTTTCATATTTTGCCTGTTCTGCCAGACGCTCTGAGCGCGCAATAATCTCATCAATACGCTTGCGCTCTGCAACACGGTTTTCAAGTTGCGCAAGGAAACTCATGTCCGGAGAAAACAAACGTGCATGGTGTATCCATGCCTGCCCCCATGCCTGAGGGACTGCTAAAAACACAGCCAGGTAAATCCATTTGAATATTTGGGGTTTCAACTCATAACACATCGTTTCCCTCTTTGCTGTGGGAATGCCGAAACAGCCCTTCTCAAAAATTCCTTTGCTCGTTTCTGCATTCACAACACAAACCTTTTTAATCCGCCTATAAGGTTATCGTATGAACTGGGTGCAAAGTTCCGTCTTTGCTTTCAAAAAAAGTTTTTTTCTTCGTTTCTCAAATTAAATCCATAGATTGCCAATAAGCATTGACCTATACCTAAGGTATGGCTCGAATTTTGCTTGTTGAAGATGAGACCAGCATTGCGGACACTTTGGTTTTTGCGCTCAGCAGAGAAGGACACCACGTTCAGCATTGCGAAACAGGCCAAAAAGCTCTGTCCGCCGCACTTCAAACAAACTTCGAGCTTGCCGTCTTGGACTTGGGGTTGCCGGACATGAGCGGATTTGAGTTGTTTGCTCGGCTTCGACAAACCATTCCTTCTGTGCCCACCCTTTTTTTGACAGCCCGCGACAATGAGGTGGACAAAGTTGCCGGACTGGAAATGGGTGCGGATGATTATGTCGTTAAACCTTTTTCTCCACGTGAGGTGGCTGCACGCATTCGGGCCATTTTGAGACGAAGCAGCGAGCCTGCCCCTCCCAAGCTTCATTCAGCCAAAACCCTTGGGCCTTTCCTTCTGGACAAAGAAGGCATGCGCGTCTGGTTTTGCAATCAACCTCTGCTGCTCACACGCATTGAATTTGCGCTTCTTCGCCGTTTGTTGGAAAAACCGGGGCACATTTTGACGCGTCAACAATTGTTGGATGAGCTTTGGCCTGACGCCTTGGAGGTTTCTGATCGCGTCGTGGATACGCACATCAAAACCTTGCGCGCAAAACTTCGTGCCGTTGACACAACCCAGGACTTCATCCAAACCCATCGAGGCTTAGGCTATTCTTTTGAGTGTTAAGCCATGCAAATCAGTCTTCGGGTGTTTTTGGCATTCTTTTTAATTGTTGGGCTGGCGGCTTTTTTCATTCAGCGCGTCTTCATCCAAGAAGTCAAGCCGGCGGTCCGACAAGTGGTGGAAGGAAACCTCGTCGACACGGCAAACCTCCTGGCTGAGCTTGCCGCAAAGGACATGCGCAACCAAACCATAGCCACGGGAAATTTCGCAAAAAGCGTGGAGAATTTTTCTCATCGCAAAGTCGATGCGCTCATTTTGGGTTTTCGAAAAACCACCCTGAATTATCGAATTCGCGTTACCGACGACAAAGGCATTGTCGTTTTTGATTCAGAAAACAAGGAGCTTGGTAAGGACCATTCCCGGTGGAACGATGTGCGCAGGACTTTGCAGGGCCTCTATGGCGCACGCTCAACAAAAGACAATCCTCAAGACGCCAACAGCTCCGTCATGTATGTCGCAGCCCCCATCATGAATGGTCAACAAATCATCGGCGTTTTGACAGTGGCAAGCCCAAATCGCGTTTTGGCTCCCGCCATTGAGCGCGCTGAAAAACGCATTCTCAACTATGGGCTGTTGTTGCTGGCTTTGTCTTTGGCTGTTGGGTTGGTTGTCACCTTCTGGCTCTCCCGCTCCCTCAACGCGCTTCGCCGCTTCGCCACCGCAGTGATTGCAGGAGAAAAAGCAACACCTCCCACCAAGGGGGCAAAAGAAATTGTCCAACTCGGACAAGTCCTCAAGAGCATGAGAGAACAACTGGAGGGCAAACAATATGTGGAAAACTATGTGCACCAGTTGGCACATGAAATAAAAAGCCCTCTCTCGGCCATTGGTGCCTGCGCAGAACTTCTCGAAGAGGAGCTTCCCGAGTCGGACAAAAAGCGTTTTCTGGAAACCATCTCCTCCCAATCCAAACGGCTTTCAACGCTTGTTGAAAAAATGCTGAAGCTCGCTGCGTTGGAGCATCGACAAGCGCTGAACAACACGCAGCTTGTTGAGCCTCTCGCGCTGGTCAACCGCGTCGCAGAAAACCTTGCTCCCAGCTGCTTGGCGAACCACGTGCAAATTCAAATCCGCTCCGCACACCCCCTGCCTCTCATCAAAGCAGAGCCCTTGCTCATGGAACAAGCCCTCTTTAACCTCGCAGAAAATGCCGTTCAGTTCTCACCTCAACAGGGACTTGTCTGCATGGATTTGAGCATTCAGGAAAATGCTTTGGTGATTGCCATAGAAGACGAAGGAGAAGGCATTCCCGACTTTGCTCAAACCCGCCTCTTTGAGCGTTTTTTCTCCTTGGGCAGGCCTCAGGGAGGAGCCAAAAGCACAGGGCTTGGACTTTGCTTCGCCAGAGAAGTCGCCTTGTTGCACAAAGGCAGCCTGGAGCTGAAAAACCGCCCTCAAGGTGGATGTGTTGCCAAGTTGGTTCTCCCTCTCTGAAGGGCCTTTTTGTTCCCTGGCAGCCTGGGACTCCGGTTTTGCCCGAGGCATGCGCACAAATGCATTTCACACAAACCACACATAAGCTGCACACAAGCCACATCTTCTCTTCACAAAGGCATGCTCTTCTGTGGGCATGAAAACATCTCTTATCCTTCGCGTTTTGTTGATTGGAAGTTTAACTTTGTTGCTTTTTGTTCCCATTCTGCTGATTCAGGAGCTGATTGAAAACCGTGTCAGCTATCGCGACGAAGCCGTTGCGTCTGTTGTACAAAGCTTCGCTGACGCACAATCCATCGCCGGGCCAGCCATTGTTGTTCCCTATGTCGTCTCCTGGCAAGAGCAAGAAGAGCTTCGCCATGGCGGCTTCAAAACCGTCGAGCACAGCAAGAAACGCTTGCTGGTCTTCTTTCCGACTGAGCTTAACATCCACAGTGAAATGCCCACGGCTACACGAAACCGCGGCATTTTTAATGTGGAGACTTATAGGTTGGACGCTTCACTCAGCGGCCGCTTTGACTTTGTCATGTCCAAAATCCCGCTGAACACCGGAGAAAGCCTGGTCCATTTTTCCAAACCTGAGCTGGTGTTGAAAGTGCGCGACTTGCGAGGGTTGGTTGGAAGGCCTGAGTTAAACCTCAACGGGAAAACGCTTTCATGGGAAAAAAACACAGAAGCCTCCAGCTTATTCCCCGCTGCACTCTTCAGCCCACTTCCCGCATTGGAACCTGGTCAATCCCTGAAAGCAGAATTCAAAATCAACTTGTCCCTCAATGGCACCCATTCCATCAGCATTGTCCCCATTGCGGACGACAACCATGTCTATATGAAATCTCCATGGCCCCATCCTGACTTTCGCGGAGGCTTTTTGCCAACAACCAGAGAAGTCACAAACAACGGCTTTCATGCCACCTGGAAAGTGTCTTCGCTGTCCAGCAATGCACAATCGACTTTTGAGTCCAACAACAGATGGGAATGGGAAGAGGGGTTGGTGGTGAAACTCATGAACCCTGTGGACCCTTATACCCTGGCAACGCGCGCTACCAAATATGGTTTCCTGTTCATCGCCCTAAGCTTCGCTGCCTTTTTCTTCATCGAAATGCTCAAAAAACTGCGCGTGCACCCCATACAATATTTGTTGGTTGGGTTGTCCATGGCTTTGTTCTTTTTGCTGCTGATGAGTCTGTCGGAGCATATGCCTTTCGGCATCTCCTATGCCATCGCCGCGGGAGCTTCTCTGGGACTTCTGGGCTTCTATCTTTGTTTTGTCCTCAAAAGTGTGCGCATGGGGTTGGGGGTTTCCATTTTGCTGGGCATCCTTTTCTCGTGCCTCTATGGATTGCTTCTCAGTGAAGACCATTCCATGTTGTTAGGCTCCGCCCTCTTGTTTATATGCCTTGCCGCGGCCATGGTGCTTTCACGTAAGCTCGACTGGTATGCATTGAATAAGCCCCTCCTCTCCTCCAGCCTTACGCAAACACTCTGGCCTTCTGCTCCACCGGACATGCCTCCTCCCTCTCCCCAACAACCTGACAAACTCTAAGAAGCTTCCATCTCAAGGGGAACCTTGCTCGGGCTCCGAGCTTCGCTTTGCAACGGTGCCGTTCGCAATCAGCTGCAGGGTGGGTTCCTCCTTGGAAAGCACTTTGAGCGCTATTTCTTCCTGCGTGAGTGCTTTGATGGCCTTTTTCGTCAACGCCTTGTAGCCGTCCACCAACAAACGCGCCGCTCCCGTCACGGGGTCCATGACAAGGCCATGTATGGGCACATCCTTGGGCATCAGTGGATGCGTGCGCACCAAATCTACAGAGCTGCGCACGCTGTCATCCACGTTGCCAAACCCACGCAGCCAATTGTCGAGATCAATGCCCGCCGCACGCAGAGTGTTCATGATTCGAGTGGAGACGCCGCGGCTGTGCGCTTCCTGGAAAACCTGCACAGGATCAATTTTCGCCATGCCACAATCGTCATGCGCAATGATGCATATTTCACGCACGCGCAAAGCGTATACGGCCACCACCAGGCTCCGCATGACCGAGCCCCACGGGTGCAAAACCAACGCTCCCGCATTTTTTATCATCTTCATGTCGCCGCTCTTCAGGCCTAAGGCATTGGGCAACAATCCAATCAGCCGCGCATCCATGCACGCCACAATGGCCAGTTTTTTTTCGGGGAACTTGGGGGTGCGAAACTGCTCATAAGTTCCGCTCTCAACAAAGCTCTTGTTGTGTTCCAGCATTTCACTCAAAAGAGACATGGGCAGACCTGCTTTGTTTGGACGTTTCTTGGGAAACAACACGGACAAGCAAGTTTAGCAACAAACGCCCCTGCACTATATGCTTTTTGTGGTGAGCTGATGGGTTTTGCTTTGAACTCCTCGTCGTGAAAGCCGTTTTTCTAGGCGGCTACCCAACGACAAGCTTTGCTGGCGGCATCCAACAAAAGCCACTGGCCGCCGATGCGCTTTTGGGTTTCCAACGCTTGTGCGTGCAGAGATTTTCCGAGAATCCGCAGCTGCACAAAGGGAGCGCAGGGCAACTTCTGCTTCTCCTCCCCCAACCATGGACGAGAAAATTCTGAGGCACAAGCCGCTTTCTCACAATATTCTATTTCGGGCGAAACGCTGCAAATATAGGCCAGAAGAGACAACAACGGCAGCACCTCCTTTGAAAAATCCATCTTCAAAAAAGCCTCCACACTCCACTGCACCCCCGCCTTTGCATAAAGGCTGAGCCTTTCCAGAATGGCTCTCTCAGCAGCTTCTCTGATGCTCCAGTTTCCCAAAAAAAGTGCCAGAGACAACATGCCTTGTTCACTGTCCAACAACAAACGCAACTCCCGTCGCGCTTCGGATATCTCCCAATTCAAGTGCGCCCAAAAACCATGCAGCTGAAAACCCTGCCAACGCATCCCCTGCGTCTCCACATAAAGACTCCACTCCGGCAACCTCAAAAACAACTCTGAAGGCATGCTGTCCAAATGAGGCGTCGAAAGCAGCGCCTCTTGCAAAATGGCACCAAAACGCCAAATCCCCTTGGTATAATTCCAGGTGCCCAAGGCGGCCAACCAATACACGTCCTTCAACTTCTCCGGAGGCAATTTGCGGTAGCCGGATTCGTCGCACACCGCGGCATACCATCCGGGCATCGGCAACAAACACCAGCTGGGCCATGAGGGCAAATCCCTCCCCCTCCTGGCCAACATGCGCTCCACAGCCAAAGAAAACCTTGGATAAAGGCGTTCAATTTCTTCCAAATAAAGCTCAGATCTCGTCTTCTCTTTCGTGGTTTGAGCGCCAAGCATGGTGTCTCCCATTTTTGTTTCAAGACGTTGCTCCTCAAATAATGGTGCCCGGTTTTTGGCGGCGCACGGTTTTTGACAACGCTTTGACAACCTGGGGGAGAGCAGAAGCAGCGTCTAGGGTTTCCACTTGATGTTGCAGCCAACGCTTGGTTTTTGCTCTGTGAAGACAGGTTTTCCCGCAAGAAGCAGCTCAAGCACCTGCCTTAAGTCTTTGCCCGAAGGAATGATGCCGTTTCCTGGACGGGCATCATCCAGCTGGCCGCGATAGACGCAACGGAGCTCTGAATCAAACACAGAAAAATCCGGCGTACACGCTGCGACATAAGCCTTGGCCACCTCTTGAGTGAAGTCAACGAGGTAGGGAAATGCAAAGCGCTTCTCCAAAGCCAGTGCTTTCATTTTCTCCGGAGCATCCTCAGGGTAGGCCTCAAAGTCATTGCTGTTGATAACCACAAAGCCAACTCCCCTGGGGAGATAGTCGTTGACCAGCAACACAACAGCCTCCCACACCAGTTTGACAAAAGGACAATGGTTGCAGGCAAACATCACCACCGTGGCTTTGGGGCCTTTGAGCTCTGCAAGCGAAAAATGTTTTCCGCTGACCACATCCATTAAAGAAAAATCCGGCGCTTTGTAGCCCAGCGGAACAGGTGTTGTTGGTGTTTTGGCCATGTGGATTTCCTGGGTTGCGGGAGGAGGAGCAGCACAGCAGCATACGCGCCCTTTTATTTTTCACAACCCATGCTTTCTTAAGCTTGCTTCATGTGCCTCAGAAGACTATGTAGCTTCCGGCAGATGTTGATGCAGCCCATCTACCCGTATTGGCATAAGGCCTTTACGCTTCACACGGCATCAGCGGGGGCGCCCCAAGGGCGTGGCTGCCAACATAGGTTTTCCCCGCTTGCCTCGCAGGAGTTTGAAATGCAAAGCCAGAGTTTGCTTTATGGAGAAACCATCGGAGACGCCTTCAGTGAAGGAGGTGTGGGAAAGTCTCTTTTGCGCATTCACATTGCCTTCGGAGCGCATGTGGATTCCATTCAATTTGAGTGGCTCGAAAATGGAAAAATCCTCCGCTCCATACGGCGAGGTGGAGAAGGGGGAGACCTACGCCACAGTTTTGCTTTGGCGCCGGGCGAAAAAATCATCCGCGTCGAAGGCAAAAGTGGCCAGTATGTGGACCAACTCTGCTTCACCACCAACCATGGAAACCAATATGGCCCTTTTGGTGGCCAAGGCGGAAACAGTTTCGTGCTCGACGTACCCGGAGGCGTCAACGGTTTTTTCGGCCACTCCCATTTGCTGCTGAACGCCATCGGTTTTTATTATGAAGAGTTGGTTGACGAGTCCACCCTGCCCGCAACTTCAGCGCCCACAACGAGTGCGCCGCGTTCTCGAAGCAAAACAACACCCAAGGCCTGAGGAGAAGAAGAAGCCAACCCCAAGCCTCCCCGTGGAAGAATGGCCGCTCACTTTTTGATTGATTTTATGCTCACCTTTCCCCCTATTTAAAGAATGAGCGAGCCATTCACCACCCCTTGTCCTTTTCACGCCGAAATGACGGCTGTCGACACTTGTCAACGTTGCGGCAGCTTCATCTGTGTCCAGTGCAAACAATCCAACCCCCTATATTGCCCCAAGTGCGCCGATCGCCGCGTGGCTTTTCTTTTTGACAGAGAAAACCTCCACCTCCTGGACTTGCTTTCTGCAGCGTGGAACAACGCCTTTAAGCCTTTTTGGTTGGAGCTTTCGGTGGGGGCTTTGATGATGATGATGATTCCCACCATCGTCTCCTATGTGTTTCAAATTCCCGTCTTCATCACTTCCATGACTTCAGGAAACCTGGAAAACATGGTTTCAGGAAGCCTGCCCATGGCTTCCATGATGGGGGCGACATTCTTTTTTTCCGCTCTGGCTTATCTGGTCCAACTCCTGCTGCAATATGTTTTTCAGCGCGGCCTCCTTGAAATGGCCAACACCGCCTGGAATGGCCAGCGGCCTGCCTTCGGCGTCCTTTTTAATTTCAAAGCAGGCCTTAAAGCAGCCGTAGCGGGTTTTCTGGTTGCCATCCCCGGGCTTGTGCTGATGCTGCTGGGTGGGCTCATCGCTTTTGGGACAACGGCTTTTCACCTCTTTTCTCAAAGAGCACCCGAGCTGCCTTTCATGGGTTTCCCCATTGCCGTTTTGGGGTTGACGGTTTGTGCCATTGTGGCTGTCTACCTCTGGCTGATGCCTCTGGTGCTGATTCTTCCGGTTTTCGCCGCAGAGCCCAACATCGGTATAACAGATGCCTTCCGCTTGTGCATGGAGCGGGGCCACGGACGCCGCTTGCAGATTTTTCTGATGCTGCTGGTTTGCTTCGCCATCACCTTCGTGGGCCTTTGCGCTTGTTGCATTGGCCTCATTCCGGCCGCGGCTTTTGTTTTCACCTACCAAATGGGTTTCTGGAAAGCCCTGTCTACTCCGGGTATCAGCAGCGATATGCCGGGCTTGAGCACCGCCCGGTAGGTGGGGCGGCTTTCGTCTGCACATGGCACACCATGTCGCTTGCGAGCCAATAACCTCTGCTGTAGCATGGACTGCACTTCCTATGGATCCAGACAAAACCGAACTTATTCCCCCCTCCGCTCTTCCCAACTTTTCTCCGGGCCCTCTGGGAATGCCCCCAGGCATGTTTCCAGACAGTCAGGCTGAACTTCGCAAAGCCAACTGGGCTTTGGGTTTGGGTGTTGCTTCTTTCTTTTGCACCTGTTTCACCTTTATTCCCGCGTTGATTGTGGGTTGGCCTGTCATGAAAAGAGGCCAAAACCCCGACGCCAAAAGCCGCGCCAAACTAGGTATCATCCTCGGGGCCATTGCACTTGCCCTCAACATCCTCTTTGCACTGGCGAGTTGGATTTTTACCGTGGCTGCTGTGACAGCACAAGCCGACTACCTGGAGCGTTTTGATCAGGAAGTACGTCTTTTGGACCAAAAAATCCGCGAGCCTGAAAACGACGCCTTCGACATTGGCAACAAATAAGCAGAGGGAGCGGAGGCAGAAGAGGCGGTAGCAGGGGGGGGCGGTAGCAGAGGGGGCGGCGATAGAGGAGGCGGTAGCAGAAGGGGTGTCGGCAAAGCTTTGGAAAAGACAAGGCAGGAAGCTCAGAAGCATTCTTTCGCAGAGTATGCTATAAGCTTAAATATGCCTTAGGAGTCTAAGCATGTTTATCTGGCTTGTTTTGCTGTTTTTGATTCCGGCCACATTGTTTTTCCTGGCCTTTCTTTATTTGTTGAGGCTGGACTATATTCAGGCCAAGATGAGGAGTCTCGCCAGGGCCCTCTTCTATTCCGAAACCATTCAGCGCAAAGCCATTGAAGGCAATGTGGCAGCTCAATTCAATTTGGGCGTTATGTATGAGCGGGGCAAGAATGTCCCGCAAAGTTTCCAGGAGGCTGCCGGCTGGTACCACAAGGCTGCAGAGCAAGGCGACAGCCACGCCCAGGTGAATTTGGGTTTCCTCTATGTACACGGCAAAGGCGTGACTCAAAACTCTGAGGAAGCCGCGCGCTGGTTTCAAAAGGCCGCCACACAAAACAATGCCGACGCTCAATTCAACCTGGGTTTTGCCTATGAGCAAGGCGAAGGCCTTCCTCAAAACTTCAGAAAAGCCGCCCTCTGGTTTCAAAAGGCTGCCAACCAAGGCCACGCCTTTGCGCAAAACAGGTTGGGCATTGCTTATGCGTTGGGCCAAGGCGTGCCGCAAAACGTACAAGAAGCGGTGCGCTGGTTTCAAAAGGCTGCCCGACAAGGTGACAGCCAGGCCCAAAACAACTTGGGCGTCGCTTATGCCAAGGGCCTGGGCCTTGCCCAAAACGACAAAAAGGCCGCCAGCTGGTTTCGAAAGGCCGCCACGCAAGGTTATGCCCTCGCCCAAAAAAACCTGGGCGGCGCCTACCTCGAAGGCAAAGGGGTGCCCCAGGACATGGTGCGGGCCTACGTGTGGATTATTCACGCGGCCAATGGAGGCAACCGCGAAGCCATTGCGGCAAAACAGCTGCTTTCCGAGACGCTGACACAGGAGCAGCACCGGGAAGCCATGGACTTGCTTAAAAGGCGGCTCATCTCTTTGAAGAAGCAAAACACAGCTCCAAAACCAGAAGACGAGGTTTTGGGTTTGGATTTGGATTTGGATTTGGATTCGGAATAGGTGGCCCAAAAAAACTCCCGGCCAGCAGAGTGGCCGGGAGTGGAAAACCTGCGCCCACCCTGAGAGGGTGGCCGGGTGTTCGTTAGACTTTGCGCCTGCGAGCGGCTGCCCACAAGCCTGCCAAGGCAATAAAGCTCAAAGGCATGCCGGCGGCCGAGGAACAACCTTCGCCGAATGGAATCTGAATCATGTTGGTTTGCTGATCCTCACCCGGTTGCGCGGGGGCGGGGGCGGGTGCAGGGCTGGGGTTGGGGTTGGGGGAAGACCTCACTGTCCAAGTGTGCTTCACAATGCCGCCTGTCCCAACGATGCTGGTCGCATAAACTTCGAAGCTGTGCATGACGCCATTCTCGTCCGCCGTCAAGTTGTTGAGGAAGACAGGCGGGACGCAGACAAAGAAAGAACCACCGTCCACGCGGCAGTAGAAAGTGACGGGCACATCCACGCCATTAGCGGCTTCAAACCAGAAAATGGCTGAGGTGTCTGTGCCGTCGGCAGGCAGGCTTTGTGTCCAGATGACGTCGGGCGGATAAACCCACCAGCTGTATTCAGCAACGTTTCCAACCGTGCCATAGACGCGGAAAACCTGCTCGCCAGCGGTGAGGCCAGAATAACGTTGCGGACTGGTACAAGGCTCGTAGAGCGCACCGTTTAAGCTGCAGTAGAGTGTCGGGTTGTTTCCTCCAGTGGCCACAAACTCCAATTCGCCAACGGACGCATAGCTGGGGGGCGGACCTTTTGTAATGGTGACAACAACGTCTTCTGGAGACACCACGGGACAAATGACAGTCCACGTCTCCTTGTTTGAAGCAGGGAGCGCCGGCACAAGTTTTCCGCACTTGTCCTTGGTTGCCGGCACCTGTGCCCAAATGGTCATCTGCATGGTTTCGCCTGGGGCCAGCGAAGTTTTCCCTTGAGTCTGAAGGTTGTAGTCAACGAGATAGGGTGGTTTTGCAGGAGCGTTCGGCTGGTTCAGCACGCCTGTGTTGTACTCTTTGCCGCCTATAACATAATGGACGGCAGAGCCGTTTTCCGCGTAAATGGGAATGATGAGCGGATTGCAGCTGCCGTCGGGATTGTTGGGAAGCGCACCAACTTTGTCGCCTATTTTAATTTGAGGGATGGGCGCCTCTGTCTGCATCCTCACATACCACCCTGCTTTCAGGGGCTCGGAAACCACGCCTTTGTGGTTGGTGGCCTGAATTTTGACTTCGTTATACCCATGCTTCACGGGGACTTTGACATAACCCGACGCCACAGCCCCAAGGCCGCAGTCGAAGGGCTCAAAGTCACTCTTGCCTGGATATTTTATCCAACATTGGTAGCTTTTGACGACGTCGGGACAATAATTAAACGCCTGGACGCAGATTTTGAGGGACAGGGCACCTGTTTTGGTGTCTTTATATAAGTCATGGACGGTGACAACATCGGGCGTTTTGTCCGATAGACACATGCCCACATAAAACGGCCCTTTGCTTAAGGTGGCTTCCGCCTCTCCCGCGTATAACCCAACTGCCAAAAGGGGCAAAATCATGCCCATTGAAAAAAGTTTGTTCGCTTTCATCATTCTCCCCATATGGTTTTTCTCTTGTTTGTGTCCTTGCTATTTATGAAGGCAAACGGCGAAGGCGTTTCTTGCATAGGTACCTTGAGGCACTTCGCAACTTCGCAGTCACCTCCACATCCGTTCCTCCGGCAAGAACAGACATGTCAACTATGGCCTAAACATGAGAAAAAACCAAGCCTTTTGCTAGGCATTCGACATAGAAAATTCGAACGTCAAAACATTGGATTTTAAACAGGGATTTTGAAGCTTGCATTCCGCCCATTCTCGAAAAGTCGTATCTACCGCCACCTGAAATTTATTTTTTTGTCTTTTGGGAGAAATAAAGGGGGGGGGGGTTGACTTTTAAAAAAACTATTTTGCTTTGGCCGCGCGCTTTTCAAACCAGCGGCGCAGCGCAAATTGCTGGCCGATGGAGAGAATGTTGTTGACGAAAATATACAGAGAAAGCCCTGCCGGGTAATTCAGCATGATGATGGAGAAGAAAACGGGCATCACCCAGGTAAACATGAAGGCCTGGGTTTTCTCCAGCATTTGAGGCTGGAATTTTTGCATGACAATCATCGACACGCCCAGCAGCACGGGCAGGAGGTAAGTCGGGTCCTTTGAGGTTAAGTCTGTCCACGCGGGGCCGAAGAAGGGCTCGCGATAAAGCTCATAGGAGGTGCGCAGCGTGGTGAAGAGTGCAAACCACACCGGCATTTGCAGAAGCAAAGGCAGGCAGCCGCCCAGCGGGTTGATTTTGGCTGTCTGGTAAAGCTTCATCATCTCCATGTTGAGCCGCTCTCTGTCCTTGGCATATTTCTCGCGCAAGGCGTTTATTTGCGGCTGGAGTTTTTTCATCTGCTCCGCGTTGGCCATGGCCTTGTGCGTCAGCGGCAACAAAACCACCTTCACAACCACCGTGAGGAAAATAATGGCGAGGCCCCAGTTGCCAACCAGCCCATAGAAAAAACGCATAATGTTCAGAAGCAGCCGGCAAATGACGGCCCACCAGCCAAAATCCAAAGTCTCCTCGAGAAGAGCCCCCTTGGAAGTCAGCACCTGCAAGTCCTTGGCACCCAAATAACCTTGCAGCTGCACAGAGGTGGTGCTGCCTGGCGCAAGGCTCAAAGCAAAACCCAAATCCGCTTCACGCGAGGTGGGGGAGGCTTTGAGGCGGCACTGGCTTGGGGGGTTTAGGGCAGGGTTGGGCATATAGAGGGCCGCGACAAAATATTGCTTGTCTATGGCCACAAAATTCACCGGCCCTTCTTTGCTTAAGGTGGCCACGTCCTTGTGAGGCATTTCGCGGTGCAGCTTGCCGCCTGTGTGGCAAAGCACAGAAGCCTGGTTGCCCAGCGTGCCAAAAAAGCTGGGCTCCCTCTCGCTGCCCACAGGCACATCGCGCGGGCTTTTCAGCCACAGCGTGCCGCTTTGAGGGCTTGCGGTGTTGTTGCTCAGCTGCAGCGTCAGGCGGACATTGTTGCCGTCTTCAAACTCAAACACTTTGACAAGGCCAAGGCCCGCATGCTCCGCCTTAAAAACCAGGCGGCGCGACGTTTCCTCAACGACGGCATAACGAAGTGTGTCGGGAATGTGCACGGTGCCTTCAAAGGCGCTGGCCCAAAAAGGCGCGCTGCCTGTGGCTGTCTGCACCAGTTGAATGTGCGGTGGTGGCTCAAAGGCCTTGCCGAATAATTTTCTATAGCCGTCGGCCAGGCTCAAACTCTCCTGCTCCCTCTCCTTCTCCCCCTTGAGTTGGGCTTTAAGCAGCCCCGCACCCTCGGTGGTGAGGCGAATGCTGACTTCGGGCGTCTCCATTTCTATTTCTTTTAGGGGCAAGTCACTGGGCGGCGTGGGCGCAGAAGGCAGCCCCACGGGCTCCGGCCCAGGCAAAGTGGCGGTTTGCCCTTCGGCGGTCACGGGCGCACCGGAAAGCTCCACGTCAGGCCCCGGAGGCGTCGGCGCAAAAAAATAGGACCAGCCGAAAACCAAAAGCATTGACAAAAAAACGGCAAAAATGAGTCGCTGTTGCGATTCCATGAATCAGTCCTTGGGAGAAAAAGGAGCGGCGTCCTTGCAAGAGGGAGGAGCGGTGTCCTCACGAGGGAGGGGGACGGTGTCTATGCCCCCGGGGTGAAAAGGGTGGCAGCGCAAAAGACGCCCCAACGTCAGCCAACTCCCGCGCAAAGGGCCGTGCACCTCCAGGGCCCTTAAGGCATAGTGGGAGCAGGAGGGGAAAAAGCGGCAGCGGGGGCCCAGCAAGGGAGACAACAGCTTGCGGTAGGCCAAAAGCGGTATTTTCAACAGGAAGACAAAAAACCACATGAGGCCGGGTGCCCTGCGCATAGCTGTGCCTTTCATGGGGAAGCCCGCAACACAAAAACGCGTGTTTTCGCCACCAAACGCGCAAAATCTTCTTTTAAATTGGACTCCAGGGCGCCAGGCACCGCCACAATCACCCAGTCCACAGAAAGGGCTTTGGCTTTGGCGTTTTTTCTGAATAACTCACGCAGTTGTCTGCGAATTTTGTTGCGCCCCACCGCATTGCAGACTTTTTTGGTAACCGTCAGGCCTAAACGGCAAAAACCCAAGTGGTTTTTGGTTATTAAACCCACCAGACAACCCGAGCGCAGCTTGCGGCCTTCGCTTTGTGTGTGCAAAAATTCCTTGCGCTTGCGCAAGCGCCTTCGCTTCGGGAGTGTTTGCTTCGCTGCCACGCCTCTATTTTTCGTAGGCTTTGACGGCAAGGCGCTTGCGGCCTTTGGCCATGCGCCGCTTAAGCACCGCTCTGCCGCTTTGTGTGGACATACGTTTGCGAAACCCATGGGTTCGATTGCGCTTTGTTTTGGACGGTTGATATGTTGGCTTGCGCTTCGCCACGGCGCATCTCCTTGTGACGGTGGAAAAGCGGCGTCTAGTTGAGTTTCAACCACAAATCAAGCCTTAAATGAGCCTTCGTTTTTTTTGCCCGTTTTCGACAAGGGCATAAAGAGTCCCTTTTTTCGAAAATTCAATAAATACATCTCATTTGAATGTTTTAATCAAAGCCTTGGCGGCCTGGTTTTTGAAAATCAGCTTTGGCTTGCCAGCCTGGGGCGGCTTGGATAGAAACTGGAGGCTCTGCGTGCCCCTCTTTTAACTCCTTTTTGTTGAGGCCCCTCTGTGCCCTTGTCGTCCGCTGTTGTTGAGAATGAGCCCTCCCTTCAAACCCTTTGGCACCGCCTGCTTGGCAATTTGCGAGAGGAAGGCCATGCCTATGCGGCTTCACAACTGGCCCAATTGCTGCCGCTCTCCCAAGCGCCGGGGCTGGTCCGCCTGGGCGTGGCGGACCGTTTCTTCAGAGACTGGATTGACGACCACTACCGCCCTTTGCTCGAAAAAAGCCTCTCCACCCTGCTGACTCAAGCCTCCAAGGTGGAGTTTGAAATTGTGGAATTTCAACAGCCCGCCGCAGCGAATTTTCCAACGGCACCGCTCAAAAACACACACCTTAACTCGAAGTTGAATACACGCTTCACCTTTGAAGCTTATGTGGTGGCGGACTCCAACGAGCTTCCGGCCGCGGCGGCAGCGGCGGTGGCGGATGAGCCGGGACAATATTATAACCCTCTTTTTATTTATGGAGGCACCGGCCTCGGTAAAACCCACCTCCTGCATGCCATCGGCAACCGCGTCCTCGAGGGAAACCCCGCCGCCCGCGTCGTCTATTTGTCCTCTGAGGAGTTTACCAACCGCTTCATTGAGAGCGTGAGAGATCACCGCATGACGGAGTTTCGCAGAAAATTTCGCGAAGAGTGCGACTTGCTGCTCATTGACGACATTCAGTTTCTCGGAAAAAAACAAGAAACCCAAAACGAGTTTTTTTATACCTTCAACGCCCTGCACCAGGTTTCCAAGGCCATTGTGCTGACTTCAGACACCGCCCCCTCCGAAATTCCAGGCCTCGAAGAGCGGCTGCGCAGCCGCTTCACCATGGGCCTCATAACGGATGTGCAGGAGCCCAACTTTGAAATGCGCGTGGCCATTCTGAAGAAAAAAGCCGGCGCCGACGGTTTTGACTTGCCTGACAAAGTTGCACATTTCATTGCACGCCACGTGCTGCGCAATGTGCGTGAATTGGAAGGTGCCCTCATTAAACTGTGCGCGGTGCATTCTCTGACGCGCCAGCCCATGACAGAAGAGTTTGCAGCCCAGGTGTTAAAGGACATACTGCCGGCCAAGGAGCAGCTGGACGTCGACAACATTCAGCGCGAGGTGGCCCGCTTTTTCAAACTCAACGCCGACGAGTTGCGCGGCGCTTCGCGCGTCAAACACATTGCCTATGCGCGCCAGGTGGCCATGTATTTGTGCCGCGCGCACACGCGTGCCTCGCTGCCGGAGTTGGGACAAAAATTCAACAAAGACCATTCCACCGTGCTGGCCTCCGTGCGGAAAATAGAGCTGGTGCAAGAAAAAGACGAAAGCCTGCGCAAAGACTTGGCGGAGCTTCGGGCCCGCCTCGGTGTGGAAGTGCCATAGGGCCAAACCGGCCTTGACTCGCGGCTAAAAAAACGCTTCAGGTTTCTCCATGCGTCTGCGCCTCGCCGCTTTTGTTTTGCTTCTCTCCCTGAGTTATTATGCCGTCGTCGCTTTTGCGCCGCACTGGCTTTCCCCCTCGCTTTGGGGCCTCCCCCTCTCCCTCCTCCTTGTGCTGGGCATGTTTGCCACCGGCGCCACCCTTTGCCTCTTTTATGCTTTTGCGCCCACACAGAGGGGAAGCGAAGGGAAAAAGGCTCCCCCATGAAACTCCTCTTTCCCCTGCTGTTTGTCGCTTTCAGCCTCGGCTTAAGCCTGTGGGCTGCACGCCGTACGCGAAGTGCACACGCGTTTTTTACCGCGGGAGGCCGCGTCGGCACCTGGCAAAACGGCCTGGCTTTGGCCGGAGACTATTTGTCGGCCGCCGCTTTCCTCGGTGCAGCCGGTATGGTGGCGACGCAGGGGTATGACTCCATGGTGTATGCCGTGGGCACTCTGCTGGGCTGGCCACTGCTGATGCTGCTGTTTTCAGAGAAGCTGCGCGCACTGGGCCGCTATACCGTGGCGGACGTTGTGGCCACGCGTTTTGCGGACAAAGGGGTGCGCCTGGTAACAGCGGCAAATTCTCTGACGGTGACACTGCTTTATTTGGTGCTGCAAATGGTGGGCGCGGGCAAACTCATGGAGTTGCTGTTTGGCCTTCCCTACAGCGCGGCCCTTCTGCTGGTGGGCGGCCTCATGCTGCTTTATGTGGTGGCTGGCGGCATGACGGCAACCACCTGGGTGCAAGTCTCCAAAGCGCTGCTAATGTTTGCCTGCTCCCTGCTGTTGTCTCTGCTGGTGCTTCTGCGTTTTGGGAGTGTGGAGGCCTTTTATGAGGGGGTGGTGGGGGCCTCGCCACGCGGCGCCGCGGTGTTTCTCCCCAGCCCCGCCCTCTCCAACCCCTGGGAGCTGATGTCTCTGGGCATAGGTTTAAGCCTGGGGCTTTTGGGGCTGCCACACGTGCTGATGCGTTTTTTCACCGTGCCGGACACGCGCACAGCCAAACGCTCCGCAGGTTTGGCCGGTGCCCTCATTGCCCTCTTTTTCTCCCTCAACATTGTCATCGGCTACGGCGCTTTGGCCCTCATTGCCCACAACCCCGCCTATGCTGACGCCTCCGGGCAAATGCTGGGCGGAAACAACATGGCCGCCGTACACCTCGCCCACATTTTGGGCGGCCCCCTGCTCGAAAGTTTTGTGGCCGCCGTCGCGCTGGCCACCATTTTGGCCGTGGTGGCAGGGCTTGCCATGTCCGGCGCCAGCACGCTTGCGCATGACTTTTATGCACAGCTGTTTTCAACCCGCCCCCCCAGCGAAACACAAAAACTCCGGGTGTCGCGCCTTGCCACCGTGGCCCTGGGCCTGCTGGCCATGGCTTTGTCCTCCCTCGTGCAACACCTCAACATTGCTTTCCTCATGGGCCTCGCTTTTGCGGTGGCCGCCTCCAGCCACTTCCCCGTGCTGTTTTTAAGTCTCTTCTGGCGCGGCTTCACCTCAAAAGGCGCCATGGCCGCAGGCCTCGCAGGAAGCTTTTGCGCCCTCTTCTGCATTCTCACCGGCCCCACCGTGTGGGTGGCCATTCTGCACAACAAAACACCCCTGTTTCCCCTGGAAAACCCCGCCCTGCTTTCCGTGCCTGTGGGGGTGGTGGGGGGGCTGGTGGGGAGTTGCTTTAAGAGGGGGGGGTGAATGGGTGTCGGCGAAGTTGTTCTTCTGCCCTCCGGGCGGGGGTTTTCTTGTCGCCGTGGCGAAGTTGCGCTTGCGTTTTTTGGGCGCAGCTCACCTTCGGTGAGTCACTTTTTTTTTTGACGGC
>Ga0209737_10000387_pt1 | contig 37918 bp, 25 predicted proteins | sample TergutCu122P3_FD_187284 | JGI IMG/M metagenome (GOLD analysis project Ga0209737, IMG submission 187284) | Cubitermes ugandensis P3 segment gut microbial communities from Kakamega Forest, Kenya - Cu122 P3 (SPAdes) (version 2) | ecosystem: Host-associated > Arthropoda: Insects > Digestive system...
CAGCTTCCTGCGGCCCAGAGAGCTCCGGTGGAGCTCTCTCCCCCGGAAGGGGTTTCGAGCTGGTGCTGCTCACGTCGAGGACGGCCGAAGGAGGAAGCGCGAGAAGGTGCGCGCAAAATGGGTGTCGTAGCGGCTCACTTCAACCCAAAACCGGTCCAGAGGGTGGGAATGTTCTGCGAGGTGCTCGACAGCTCAAGCTCCAAAAGCTCCCGGGTGTTGTTTTCTGCAAAGCCCGCTGGGAACTCGCATTTCCACCATTGCTGTCTTTCCGGATCAACCGGAAGGTGGGTGAGCGTCCGCGGTGTGTTGCTGCAGACAAAATAGGCATTCGCCCACGCGGGATGGGCAGTCTTCTCGCAGCCTTCATGTGTTTTGCCGCGTACCTTCACTTTGAGCTGCTGCGTCTTCGCATGGGCTCCATGGAGGCTTAGCAGCAAGGTGGCAGAGTCCTTGCCCAACCAATATGGGTTGTCTGCCTTGCGTGAGCCCTCGAAACAGCACAGCCGCTGTCAACTTGCCATGCGCGTCAAACTGCCCGTCAGTGCAAGTGCCCTGTTTGCCTTTGGGGGCACCCTCGCCAGCGTAGCATACCTGGCCGACAGGGCATTCATCGTCATAGCCCACCACGCATTTGCCGTCGCCGACTTCGCAGCGCTCGTCGTCCTTCTCGCACAATATTTTCTGCCTCTCCCTTTCCCTCTCCTTCTCTCTCTCCTTCTCCTGCTTGCACTTCTTGCCGCCCTTGCTTTCTTGGCATGCCTGGCTTTCCTGGCCCTCCTCCATCTCCTCCGTACAAGCCACCGTCGACAAAGCCAAAACAACCACCCAACCCAACAACCGTTTGCTCATCTCCGCGTCCCCTCAAATGTTGTTATATGCAAATGCTGACATTGTGCTTTTGCCAAGTCAATTGTTCAAAAAAGTGAACTCGAAAGTGTGAATTTTCAAATGTCATGTAACATTTGGCCTTCTCCGACGCTGCAAAGTCGGCAGCGCATAGCGTTCTCCCCCGCGTAGGCTCCGGGCAGCTTCATCCTCATATTTTAATTTTAGAAAATGAAATTGTCTTGGCGCGACAGCTGCATTATGAAGCGTCGTTCAGCACATAACCCAACCAGAAAGGATTGTGCCATGGGGGATAAACCGACGAATAAGTCTGAAAAAACTGCGCAGGGAAATGGCGCTCAAAAAGCCCGGAAGTCCCCGCAAGTCCTGGCTTGGCTGGGCAATACTGCGGATCAATTGATGGGCAAAGCCACAGAGTTTAAGAACCAAACGATAGGCGGGATTGTGGGGATTGCTCTTCTGCTCTTGGTGGTGTTGGCAGTGCTTGCCTATTTGAAAGTCGACGATACATTTCTGTCTCTCGCGCGGCACACTATCTATTTATGTGTCATTGCAATGGTTGTCATTCATTTGTCAGACAACAAAAAAGCGGGGAGCGGATGGCCGATGTATATCCCCGACGGAGAAGGAAAGCGGACGTCCATTTTAAAAGGGACCACCTGCATCCTTTCAAAAGACGAAAAATATCGCGTCCCGCTCTATACCTTCTATGGCTATCGGTTTGAAAAATTTAACAATCGAACCCTGGAGTCTTTAACAACGACGGATTCCAAAAATAACACAAAAATAACCTACCAGGACTTTGCCGATGAAGAAAACTGTATTCAAAACATGTGGGCTTCAGCCCACGATAAGTCCTATATTCAAGCAGAGGTTAAAGATGATAAGAATGAACTCGGGAATAAAGTGCTTGCAGTTAAATTCAAGTATGACTCGCATGGCCCCAATGTGAACATCAGGTCTTGCTGCTACCAACCCTTCAGGCTTCCCGATAATATTCATAAACTTGTCATCCGCGCCAAAGCCAACCCCAACAAAAATTCGAAAAAAGAATTGGCGCTGGGCGTTCGAATCGTCAATGGTTATTTTCAACACTGGTCGCATAGCCATGAGCCGCTGAAGTATAAGCCTCTTGAGCTTGGCCCTGAATTTGAGGAAATGAGCATCCCATTAACGAAGGAGCGATGGACGTTTTTCCAATCTGACGGCAATATGTACTATGAAGACATCCATGGTAAAACCGCAACGTTTGAGGGCAAGGACACCTTCAAATATATATTAGGCGTCGTTTTGGAATTCGGCTCCAAAAGGAAAGGGCTTGTGGATGGCGAAGGCACTGTTGAAATATCCGAAATTTATTTCTCAAGTTAAGGGGACTTCTCCATGGTCATTCACAATGAAAAACTCAAACCCCTGATAAAGTCGGAATATACAAAAAAGGACATTCACAATATTCTGTCCTTGTTGAATGCGCATGGAACCTTTGATTTTCGCGCACTTCCCAATGGATTGTTTCCTGCTGTCCCGGCATCGGAAGAAACCGGCTATACCGGATATTCCTCGGTATGGGTTAGAGACAATATGCATGTTGCCTACGCCCACTATGTGACAGGCAAAGAAGCGGTTGCCGTCAAAACACTCCATGCAATGATGGAATATTTCCTCAAACACACGTCGCGTTTTGAAAACATTGTGTTTGGCAAAAGCGATTTTAACAACCCCATGGAAAGGCCCCATGTGCGGTTTGACGGCGAAACGCTTTCAGAATTCAACCAAAAATGGGCCCACGCACAAAATGACGCGCTTGGATATTTTCTTTGGCTCTATTGCAAAGCTGTGAGCGATGGACATATTGTTTTGAATGCAGAGACAGAATATATGCTTCATCTGTTTGCACGTTATTTCAAACACATTGAATATTGGCAGGACGAAGACAGCGGACATTGGGAAGAAGTCCGAAAAATAAGTGCTTCCAGCATGGGGACGGTGGTTGCCGGGTTGAAACAACTTGCGCAACTGCACCTGGACGGAAGGATTTCCAAAACAAACATTGCCAAAACAAACATTTCGAAAACAAACATTGCCAACACAAACAAAGACATTCACGCGGCCCCGGCGTTTTTGGAGCAGCTTATCCACCAAGGCCTGGAAGCTTTATATTCCATTTTGCCCTATGAATGCAGACAAGAAGACGCCCTCAAACACAGGCGATATGACGCCGCTCTTTTGTTTCTCATTTATCCGCTGAATGTGTTGAGCCCCGAAATGGCTGAGGTTATTATTTCTGACGTCACAGAAAACTTGCAGGGTGAATATGGAATTAAACGCTATGTGGGGGATTCCTATTGGGCCGCTGACTATAAAAAGAAACTCAGTGAAAATGTACGCACGGCTGATTTTAGTGACAGCCTTGCACAGCGCGACGCATTGCTTCAAGCGGGGGAAGAAGCCCAATGGTGCATTTTTGATTCCACCTTGTCCACCCTCTATGGTGTCCGGTATGCGGCGGAGCATAACCCCGAGTTTTTAAAGCTTCAAACGCATTATTTGAACCGCTCGCTGGGCCAGCTCACCTGTGCAAACCATCCTCGAGGACAGTTGCAATGCCCGGAGTCTTACTATTTGGAAGACGGCCATTATGTGACCAATGACATTGTCCCTTTGCTGTGGGCCGGCTCCAATTTGAGGGTGGCCATGGAGCAAATGAAAAAATCCCTCCACGTGGGGGCTAAAAAATAATCTCTTTCATAGCAAGCAATTGACAGACACCGTGGCGTCAAACACCCCCTATGTAATGAATTAATTCTATTTAGTGTTTACCTCACGCGCCGGCGCGTAGGTATGCTATGTTAAGCCCCAAATGAGCCTCATCAGACAGAACAAAGAATCCTATGGCCCAGAGTTTGAAAAACACCTCTTTGAGCAATACAAGTTGTACGTTGAGATGGCCGATCGGATCAGCGCAAGACGCATGCTGGCGAATTCCTTCTTTTTAGGTATTCATACCGCGCTGGTTACAGCCTTCGCTGTTTTGCAAAAAGAAGAAGTCCTTCAAGCAACCTTGCTTGGACTGGCGCCGTTTGCCGCAGTGCTTCTGCTCTGTTTTGTGTGGTGGCGGGTAGTGCACTCATATCGGCAACTCAATTCTGGGAAATTTCAGGTTATCCACGCACTTGAGCAAATGTTGCCGGTGGCACCCTATGACGAAGAGTGGGTTGTCCTCGGAGCGGGCAAAAACAGAAGAAAATATCTTCCCCTGACACATATTGAAAATTGGGTTCCGGTCTGTTTTGGTATTTTGTATCTTCTCCTTGCAGTTGCCTTGTGCTGCAAGGGCTAGCAGATCATTCCGGCGGACAGTCTTCGGCCGCCGCTCAGTTTGTATGTTAGGCGTATGAGCCGGTGGGGGGAAGCATGTCGTTCTTGAAAAGTTTATTCAGTTCTTGAAGAATCTGTTCAATATATTCGGAAATTTCAAGTAGCGGTTTTCGGATGTTGGCAGAGGAGATTTTTCGCCCATGTTATACGACTGGAAAACCGTACAGCTGTTCATCAGCAGCACCTTCATTGATATGCATGCCGAGAGGGATTACCTGATCAAGCATGTTTTTCCCGAACTGACGCAGTGGTGCGAAGAACGAAAAATACGTCTGTTTGATGTGGACTTACGGTGGGGTGTGACGACGGAGGAAAAGGAAAGCAACCATGCCCTCCGCAAATGCCTGGAGAATATCGACGACTGCCGTCCTTTTTTCCTGTGCCTGCTGGGGCAACGAAGGGGAACGGTGCTCAATGATCGAACCCGGCTGGAATATGAGATGCGGCATTCCTTGACGTCGGAAATCAGCGAAGAAACCAAGACAGAATACCCGGGGGTGGAAAAACATGACGGCAAGCGCACAATGACGGAAATGGAAGTCGAACATGCTGACTTGGAACCGATGGAGAGGATAGTCGACGGGGTTCGCAGCGCGCCGACTCAAGAAAGCTCTGCAGTATATTTCGAACGAGACGCGGGTTGGCTGTCCGAGGCACAAGGGTTTACGGAGGGGTTTACTGAGCTCCACAGACGTGCGTACACCAATGCTGAGGTGCTAAAATGGGGTGGCAACCCCGCTGAAGCCGAAGCGGAAATGCAGGCATTCAGGGCTCGGATTCGCGCGAAAGGGCGGGAAATTGTCCCCTATTTTTGCCGCTGGAGTTTTTCCGCCGAATCCCCGGAGCTGTCTGAGGAGAAGTGGGGGGAGGAAAAAGTTGGCGATGTCCTTCGAAAAGGGCGTTTGATGGATTTTGTCGCGGGGGACAAACGCATCTCATTCAAGGAAGCGTTGATGGCTCAAATCCAACAAGCCATCCTTAGCAGCGAGGAATTCAAGGAGCGCATAGAACCTTGCGTTGTCAGCACGGACAAGTATGTGCTGGACAAGGAGCAGCAGGAGATATTTGTACAAATCGCCTCTGAAGGATATGTGCCCCGCTCCGAGTTCGAAACGAGCTTGGCTCAGTATATCAACGACTCGGGAGAAACTCGACCGTTCCTGCTCAGGGCCAAAGCGGGGCTTGGCAAAACCACGCTCCTGGCTCATTTTGTTCATAGTGCCGACAGCACCTTCGACAAGGCGCACGGCATCTATCGTTTCTGCGGCGCGTCCGATCTGACGACGGACCCACTCACGCTCTGGAACAGCATTTGCAAAGAAACCAAAGTTTTCGCCCCGGAAACCCTGGATGGGCTGCGTCAGAGGATGCCGGAAATTCTGCGGGAGATGGCTGAAGTGGGCATCCGACATATTGTCATTGATGCCGTCAACCAGATGCAACATGGGGAGGAGATGCTGGAATACCTGCCCGACCATTTGCCGCCTGGACTCAAATTGGTTTTGAGCGTGGCGGAAACGGAAGCCGATCGGCAGAAGATCGATCGGTTCCATGGATGCGAGCTCAAAGAATTGGACGACGAGACGATCATCCAACGTTTGATCGATCTGTTTTTGTGCCGCCATATGAAATCCCTTGACGAAGAACGGAAAAATGAGTTCTGCGCATTGAAGCCCATCAACCCGTTGTTTCTCAAGGTTGTCCTGCACGAGTTGCATTTCTTCGGAGTCCACGAAAAGCTCAAGGAGAAAATAGAAGCCTATAAAAACGATCCCCTGGATGCCTTTGACAAAATGTTGCATCGGCTGGAAACGGATATTGGCTATCAGGTGATTGTCAAGGCAGTTCCGTTTCTGTTTGGGCTTTTGTCACACGCCAGGTATGGATTGACCGAAAAGGAGATGCTGGCGTGTTTTCGCCAACAGTTTCCAGAGGAAGATGACGAGAGCCTTCTGGGGACCATCCGGTTTTATCTCAGGCAGGTGCGTCCTTTCATGGCCCGTAGAAATGGGCGAGTGGATTTTCTTTATCGCCAATTCCAGGAGGCAGCGGCGGCGCGTTATAGGGCCGAGCTCCATTTTGTTTTGGCACAGGCGCTCTATGACACGCGTCCGGGTGAATGCGCCTATCACGCCCGCAAGGCAGAAAACGGTGACTACTTGCGGCAGATCTATACTAACTTGGATTTTCTCAACCGCTTCTATCGGAACGACGGAGCCTACAAACTCAACGAGGAAGCCCAGAAGGTTGCCTCCGGTATCATTCCGGAGGACATCCTCAGTTTTATTGACGAAACCAAAACTGTATTGGAACAGCATCCAGACGCCGCCGCCGCTACGTTCTATAAAGAACTCCCGGTGGAATATAAGGCACAGGCACAATCTCTGTGCCAGCCTCCCTGGATCAAAATGAACCGGTGCCACATCCGCCTTTCGTTTGAGAAAACCCAGTCTGTCAAAGCGGCCAGCATCCAGAAACAGGACAGACGCTGCGGATGTATTGCCGACAACACGCAGGAAGCCTTTTTGCTGGTCTCTTTGAATACCGTGCAGGTGATCCATATAACCAGCCTGCAAAAAATCTCTTCGTTCCGAGTGGAAGAGGAAGCGGAAAACCCCATTGCACGCCTGTACTCGGACTTATCTGGCAAATATCTCGTTGCTGTCAGGCGTGACGGTTTTTGCATCTATAAACTCCGTCGCGGCAAAGACGGCGGTATCATCTCCTGCGACCGGCAAATGGGCAGGACTTGCCGCCGTCTCCGGTTTTACGGAGCCATGGTGTTTGTGGCAGGCAACACCCTGATCTACCAACTCCCTGAGGGTACTTTGAGCTCCCTCCAGTTGGACGACTCCCTCCAGGAGCGGCAGATTCTGTCGACGGAACACACCCTGCTTGGCTATTTCAGCGCAGGACAACTGTATTCCTATTACCTCTTCAAAACGCCCACGGGACTTCAGCTCTGCTCCACCACGGACTCGAAAGCCCAATGCGAACTGAGTGCAAAGATCAATAAACTGCTGCTGTGGGACGGCAAACTCGTGGTGCTTCCCGATGACCGCTTTTTGTTGTTGTGCAATCCGGAGACGTTGCAAGTGCAACGAAGGCTGACGGTGGACTTTGTGCCCAAGTCTGCCGTTCCAATGGGGGAGGAATGGCTGCTCACCGACGAACACGGTGCCTTGTACACGGGACGACCGGGCGCGGGGTTCCAAGGGCATGGCATGCTTGCGGCCGACTACTGGGACAAGAATCCGTGTCTGTTTTCGCTGGGAGGTGAGAGGGCGTTTTTCATGTCGGATTCACGGTATGCCATTTTGCAGAAAACCTCCGCGCCCAGACAGACGATCATACAGGCGAAAGCGGTGGACGAAAACGCCGAACTGCTCGTGGTAGATAAGAACAAAGGCTTTCTGGTGCAGACGATGCACAGCCAAAAGGAACTGACCAACATCTTCAAAGACAGCACCTATGGCATTGCCGCCATGAAGAACTACAAATGCGATTGGAATGCGGACGGAGAGATCCTCTCCATGGGGGATGGGCAGACGGCGGAGCTTTTCCTGGCCAAGGGCAAGCAAGTGTCCATACCCGCTGCTGACGCCTTGGATCTGATCGTCGATATACGGTGGCTGAAAAAGGCGGACATGTTTGTCATCCTTTACCGCAGCGGGCAGATCAGCATGGTCTCTAAAAACGGGCATACGACACAGACAGAAGCCTATCCCAGTGCCACGGGGAATTATCTCCTGTGCGACTGCGGCAATTACTTCTGCGTGGTTAGCAAACGCCGACAGGTGCGGCAGCAGAACGTTTCTATTTTCGAAGAAACTGCCGTATCAATATTTGACTCAAAGGGAAGGAGGGTGCATGAAGAGCATTTGCGCGGCGTCGATCATAGGGTCCCCAAACATTTGGCGTATGACCGGGCAACCCATAAGGTTTGCTTGATTGGCGAAACAGAGGTTATACAGATCCAACTTGACGGTGGGTTTCCATCCCAAAGCATGAGCCTTTTCCCCCTCGACACCGCTCTGGACGTCGTTGCGGTGGATGACGGCATCCTCTATGTTGTCGAACAAGGCTTGTGTGCTGTGGATTTGACCACTGGGCGGCGCTGCAAAACGATGCCGCTGCACCGAAGCGTATCCAGCATGCACGCATTGCATGATCTGCTCGTAGTCGTAGAAAACAATGAGAGGGTCTACACCGTTCATCTGGAAAGATGAGGAGGAGCTGCCATGATAAAGCGTGATTTTCTCTCGCTATACCACGAGAGCCTCCAGTGCAAAGACTTAGGGCTGTTGGCCAGTGCGTTGCGTAAGCGCCAGGAGGCGACTGCACGGGCGGGCGGGGACAAAGGCCTGTATGCGCTGGGGAAGGCCAACGAAGCCATGTTGCTTGGGCACCATATAGGAGACGGGCTCAAAGCTTATGCGGCAGCCAAAGAGGCTCTCGCGGACAGAGAGTCTTTCGCGAAAGCGGACGCCGAGTGGGAGAAGGAGAGAGGATTTTCGCTGCTCAGAGACTGTTTAGGGTTTATCGTTTACTGGTCGGAGAGCTACAAGGAAGCGCTCTTGTACTGTGAAGAATTGCAGAAGAGGGAGAATCCTCCTCCGGACATAGCCATGACGATCCAGCAAATCCATGACAGACAGCGAGAAGGGAAGTCATGGTGGGAAGTGCAAAAGGCATTTGCCCATGTGTTTTTCAGCAGGAACAGTCCGGAGAGAGATCTGGGCAAGTATGCCTCTGCCATGGCGATTTTGCACTGCATCCTTGCCAGAGAGGAGGGCCAAAAGTCTGGATATGAAATGGATGAGGAAAGCGTATTTGATCTGCTGGATGATTATCTTGCGCTCTCGTTGCGCTCTTATTGTGTAATTTTTAAAAATTTTCGCACAGCGATCGATCACGGTGTGCCGTTGGGCCATGTGGATGGACCCTCCGAGCAATTTATTATTTTTGAGGAACCGTTGAAGCAGTGGTTGCGATTGATGCCGGAGTGTCCGGAGAAATGGAAACCGACTTTTCAGAGCCGTTATAAAGAATTCATGGGTTCGCCGTTTCCAATGTATCCTAGCCTCATGCGTCAGCTAGGAGCATTCTTTCCGAAAGCCAAGTCCGGCGATCGAAGATACCTGCTCGTCGGTGTCCTGCTCGCTCTGGGTATTGTTTTGAGCTGGTTTCTAGGGCGGTGAAGGTGAGGTCAAATTCGCTCCGCCCACACATCAGCCCACTCAAAAAACTCCCAGCAATGTCAATTCATGCACCACGCTTGCAACGTCAAGCTGGCGAAGGCAGGGTAGGTTGCCTTGAGGACATCGTTTGGGGCCATGGCGGTGGCAGGGTTGGCATGGGAGGCGAAGGGAGAGTGCGCGGGCATGAGGCTCCAGCTCATGAAGAGATGGGTTTGTAGGCCCAAACAGAATGAGAGAAGGGGTTTTGAGCGCACGTCCAATGTGAAGCAGGCCGGAATCTCCGCCGACAATTCCTTTGAGAAGAGAGATCATTCCCATGGCCTCAGAGAGTGAGTTGCCGACAAAATTTAAGGCGCCCCGGGGTTGCTTCATCAAAGAAAGAATTTCTTTGGCGATGGGCATTTCGTTGGGCGCTCCCAGGAGAACGGGTGTTTGTTTTCTTGCAAGGGCTTCATCTGCAAGCTTGGCAAAAAACGGTGTTGGCCAGCGTTTTGTAGGTCTCTCCGAGCCGACGACGAGGCCAATGGCATTGTGTATTTCCGGAATTTTGCGTGCTTTTTCAATTTCGTCTTCCGGAGCATGCAACTCCAGCTCCGCCGAGCCTTCCATGCCCAGAGGCTCAAGGCATTTCAATGAGCGCCGCACAAAAGAGAGACTTTTGTCTTTGACGATGGGGTGCGTAAAAAAAGGTCGCAGAAAAAAAGAGCTCCAGCCGATGCGGATTTGAGGGTGTCCTTTCGTCTTGCTGAAGAAGGCAAGGAGTGCGCTTCGAGGCGACAGGTGCGGAACGACGACAAGCTCAGGGGAGGCCAGCTGGGCGGCAATGTTGAATATTCCAGACAGGCCGCTGTGTATTTTTTTCTTATCAAAAGAGAGAGTGTGACTTACGCCGGGGAGAGCGGAGGCCACAGGCAGTGTGCGCGGCGTCGATACGAAGGTTAAACGTGCATGGGGGAATGAGCGTTTCAGTGCACGGCACAACGGCGATGTAAAAACGACATCTCCCAAAAAGGCGGTTTGGATGACGGCTATGTTTTCAGGAGACAAAGTCATAGACAAAGCCATAGACATGGAGTTTCTCCAGATATGCTTCTGGAAGAGGGAAGTCAAAGCCATCCGCCGGGCACCTCTGTCAGGCAGTTGCGCAGGCGGCTTTTGTCTTGCTCGGGGAGGTGTGTTGACGGCAGGGTTTGTTGTATATTATTCCTCAGCAAGCGTATGTACAGGGGGACACCATTGCCGCCCAAGAGGAAAGTATTCATTAGTTATGCCCGCAAAGACAACACCCTCGCCGAGGTGGGCGAGTTGGTGCGGTGGTTGAGTGAACAAGAAGGCATTGCCGTCATTTCTGATCACCTCTATCCCTACAAAGCGCCCGCCCAAGGCTGGTATGCGTGGATGCAGCACAGCATTGAAAGTGCCGACATTGTGTTGTGCATTTGCGGGAAAGTTTTCAAAGAGGGTTTCGAGAAAAAAGGCGGCACATGGATGTGTCCCTGAAAGCCTGAAGGCGTGGGACAACAGCATTGTTTTGACGGATAGGGAGAAAATTCTCTGCCTCATCCGCGAAGAACAAAGGGGGGAATATGTTCCCCCCGGCACGTCTCCAAGCAAGGCAGAACAGGGCAAAGCGGAGGAAGCCGTTGACGAGACAGAGCTTCGTTCTGGCAACGAGGCGTTGGTCAACGTGCACGAAAATGCCGCAAAGGCACTCTTGGAAGAGGGCAATCTTTTAGGGGAACAGGGAAAGAAGGAGGAAGCCATCGCTGTTTATGACGAGATAGCACTTCGTTTCGGCAAGGAGGGGTCGCCCGGCGTGCGCGAACAAGTCGCAAAGGCTCTCTTGGCTAAGGGCAATATTTTAAAGGAGGAGGGCGGGGATTTATTACGGGAGCAGGTTCTCGCGAGACACCAGGCCATGTTCCACTTACAGTCCCCCTTCTATGACCAACACTTCAAACAATTCCCACACTTAAAAGCACGAAAAGAACAAGAAGCACGAGACCGCGAACGAAAACTAGAGGAGCTAGGAAAAGACAAGCTAGAAGAAGCCATCGCTGTTTATAGCGACATCGCCCGCTGTTTTGGCGAAGATGCGTCGCCCGACGTTCGCAAAGAAGTCGCAAGGGCTCTTTTCGCTAAGGGCAATCTTTTAAATAACCAAGGCAAAAGGCAAGAAGCCATCGCTGTTTATGACGAGATAGCGCTTCGTTTTGGCGAGGATGCGTCGCCCGACGTGCGCGAAAATGCCGCAGAGGCACTCTTCAAGAAGGGCAATCTTTTAAATAGTAAAGAAGCCGTCGCTGTTTTTGACGAGGTAGCGCTTCATTTTGGCGAGGATGCGTCGCCCAACGCGCGCAAAAATGCCGCAAAGGCACTCTTCGAGAAGGGCGATATTTTAAATCGCCAAGGCAAATGGAAAGAAGCCGTCGCTGTTTTTGACGAGATAAAGCTTCATTTTAGCAAGGACGATTCAACTGACGTGCGCAAAATAGTCGCCAATGCACTCTTGGATAAGGGGGCTATTTTCGAGGAACAGGGCAAGACGGAGGAAGCCATCGCTGTTTATAGCGAGATAGCTCGCCTTTTTGGCAAAGATGCGTCGCCCCATGTTCGCGAGAGGGTCTCAGAGCAACTCTTAAGTAGGGGCGTTGCTTTGGAGAAGAAGGGCAAGACGGAGGAAGCTGTCGTTGTTTTTGACGAAATAAAGCTTCATTTTAGCAAAGACGATTCATCCAAGGTGCGCGAAAATGCTGCAAAGGCACTCTCGGATAAGGGTGCTATTTTGGGGAAACAGGGCAAAACGGAGGAAGCCGTCGCCGTTTATGACGAGCTTGTCCTCCACTTTGAAAACGATGATGGGTCCAGCATCAGAAGTTTGGTCAAAAGTGCACGCAAGGCCAAAGAAAGTCTCACCGCCGAGCTGGACCGCAGCGGCACCCCAAAATAAAAAAGTTTTTTCTGCTCGCCATCAAGCTTAGGTTTAAAGCCCCAACGTGGTTGTCAATGGAACATTGGAAACTTCATTGTCGGCCCTGTCCTTCGCGCTGACGGTGGCCTCAAGGGTGAGGGGGCCGGTTTGCCCGAGGCCGAGAAGCAGCCGAAGCCGATAGTCACTCGTGTTTCCAATGAGATGGGTCCTTGGCTCCCAGTCGACCGAAATTTCATCGCCGCCTGCGAAAACCTTCAGGCTGGAATAAGAGACTTCCTGCAGCGAAGCTCCGATGCGAGTCATTTCATCCCTGGGGACACCTCTCTTGTGGGTGTTCACCACGAGAAATTCATCGCTCAGGTGGGTTTCCAAAACCAGCGCCATGGGCAGGGTGTCTACCAGGAAGCTGCCTTTCCATGGAAAGGCTTGGCTGCGTTCTGTCCACAGTTGAAGCTCCAAAGGCTCCGTTGTTTCAAGCCCGGCAAAACCTTCTGCAAACTCGCATTTCCACCACAGTTGCCCCTCTAGGAACGTTCCATACTTGGGGCGCTCTGTGGTTGGCTTGCAGCCTTCATGTGGCATACCCCGCACCGTTGCTTTGAGTTGCTCTTTCTCGGCATGGGGGCCTTGGATGCTGACCAGCAAGCTGGCAGGCGCCCGGCCAAGCCAGTCCGGCGGTCGTTGATAGGTGTGACCTGGATCATAACACCCAAAACACTCCCGAGCAGGCACGTCCATCTTGTATGGGAAGAGCCGGCGCTCCCCCTGCTTGAATTCTCTGAATGCCACGGACGTTGCCAACTTGCCATCCGCGTCAAACCGCCCGTCGGTGCAAGTGCCCTGCTTGCCTTTGGGGGCGCCCTCGCCAGCGTAGCATACCTGACCGGTAGGGCAATCGCCGTCATAGCCTACGACGCATTTGCCGTCGCCAACCTCGCAGCGTTCGTCGCCCTTCTCGCACAATATGTCGTTTTCCTTCTCTCTTTCCTTCTCCCTCTCCCTTTCCCGCTCCCTTTCCTTCTCCTTCCTGCATTCCTCGTCGCATGGCTGGCTTTCCATGTCCTTTGTACAAGCCGCTACCGACAAAACCGAAATAACCACCCAGCCCAACAGCCGTTTGCTCATCTCCGAGTCCCCTCACATATTGTTATGTGCAAATACTGACATTGCGCTTTTTCCAAGTCAAGTGTTCAAAAAAAGTACATCTGAAAATGTGAATTTTCATATGTCGCGTAACATTCGGGTTTCTCCAACGCCATAGTTGAGGTTGTTCAATGGTGTATTCGAAAATAACGAATTTCTGCAGGAGTGGATATGGCATTCTATTGGTATGAAGGCCAAAAGATTGAGCTTTCGAAGTCTACAACCCACCGGGCTGTGCGTTGCAAAGGGAAACCGACGCCGCAAAGCCGGCAGCGTATAGCGGCGGCGTTGGGTGTGGATGAATCTGCTTCAGAGGCGGCGGATGCAGAGTTGGATTTGGGCAGTGGCATTTTTCTTTATAAAACGAGAGCGCGGCCCCAAACTCCCTCTGCTCCACCTCCGGCTCCGGAAAGCTTGCCTGAAGAGGCCAGCGAGTTGACAGTCTTTGCTTGGTCTTCTGGAACCCCGATGATTCTTACAGAAGAATTCAATGTGCAATTCAAGCCAGAGGTGACACGGCAGCGGATTGACGAATTCAATGCACAAAACAAAGTCCGCATTGTCTGTGAGTCGACGTGGGAGAAAAATGGCTTTCTTTTGGCAGTGCAGGAAGACGCAGGGGCGGATGCGCTCACCATGGCCAACCGCTATTATGACAGCGGCCTTGTGCTTTATTCGGGGCCGAATTTTTTGCAGATGATTGAACCGGCTTTTGTCCCGGATGATCGACTTTTTGCTCAACAATGGGCTTTGAGAAACACAGGGCAAGCAGGAGGCATCGCCGGACAAGACATTCGCGCAGTGGATGCCTGGGAGGTGAGTTTGGGTTCACCCGATATTATTATTGCCGTCCTGGATGATGGCGTAGACTATACACACCCGGACCTCAACACCCCCGGCAAATTGGTACCGGGCTATAATGCCATGGTGCCAGCCAGTGTACTAGCCGATGATCCACGGCGCAATGATCCAAACCCCGTGGATATAAGGGATGACCACGGGACTCCCTGCGCCGGCATTGCGGCGGCGGCGGGGAATAACGGCATAGGCATCAGCGGTGTTGCGCCGGGTTGCCGCCTTATGGGGGTTAAAATGGCAAATGTGAGCTACCCAAATGCAACAGAAACAAGAGGCAGCTGGTCGACATCAAACAGTACGACAGCCGATGCCATTGCAACCGCCGTTAACCGCAGGGCAGCCGTTTTAAGCAACAGCTGGGGAGGTGGTTCTCCAGCAGATGTAAAAACCAACGCCATCCGCCATGCCAAAAACAATGGGCGTGATGGGCGAGGGTGCGTTGTTTGTTTTGCTACAGGGAACGAGAATGGCCCAGTGAATCACCCTGCCAACCTTCCCATCCATCCTGCCACCGAGCCGCAAGTCGTTGCCGTCGCTGCATGTAACCAATGGGGAGAGCACAAAAGTCCAACAAGCAGTGATGGGGAAAACTGGGGAAGCAATTTCGGCCCCCAAGTGGATGTTTGTGCCCCAGGTGTCGCCGTGCGAACAACAAGCAATGGTGGAGGGTATAGAAATTTCAACGGCACCTCCGCCGCTACCCCCCACGTCGCCGGCGTGGCCGCCCTCATTTTGTCCGTTAACCCTACCCTCACCGCCGCCCAGGTGGAGAATATATTACGCGAGACGGCGGATGACCTCGGCCCGCCGGGCTTCGACCACTTTACGGGACATGGCAGAGTCAACGCGCACAGAGCCCTCCAACGAGTGCGTGCAGACATGGGACAGCTTCGCTCGCAGATTAACGCCGGCGAGACTTTGTTGCCCGGCCAGTGCTTAGACTCACCGAACCGCCGCTTTTCCCTCTTCATGCGTCGTGGCGGCTTGGACGGCGGCAACTTGGAGCTGGTCGGCCACGAAGGAAGCAGAGAGTGGGCCACTTCCACGCAGGGCAACGCCGGCGCTTATGTGCATTTTGAAAACGAGGGAAACTTTGTACTGAGGACAGCGACGGAAGTGCTCTGGTCCTCCGGGACGCGCGACAGCGGTGCAACGTATGGCCTGCTGGAAGACAACGGCCACTTCACGCTGTATACGGCGGCCAGCGTGCCTGTCTGGTCAACCCGCAGTATGCTCAGCGTCGGCGTTCGGCTGGAGTTGCCACGGGAGTTGTCTACCGTCGACAACCGCATGCGTCTGCGCGTGCAGCCCAACGGCAACTTGGAGCTGTTGGGGCCCGGCAGCACGCTTTTCTGGGACGCTTCCACCGCGGTCGGCACTGGCGCTTATGCGGAATTGGTCAACGGCAACTTTGTCGTGAGAGTTGGCTCAAGCACGCGTTGGGAGTCAGGGACTGTCGGCAGCGGCGCCGTTTTTGTGCAGGTGGAAGAGGGCTGCTTCACGCTGCGAAGGCGGGACGGCACGGAGGTATGGTCGACGTACAGGCTCTACCCCGGGGGGCGCTTGACTTCGGGCCAATACCTTGCCTCCCGTAATGGACAATTCCAGCTCCGTATGCAACCGGCGGGTACCCTCGAGTTTAGGAATACCGCCGGCAGGCTTTTGTGGGCCTCGCCTACCAACACCGCCGGCGCCTATGCGGAATTGAGTGGCGGAAATGTGCTCGTCAGAAATGCCTCAGGCGTACTCTGGGGGACGTCGGGCAGAGGCGCAGCTTATCTCCAGTTGGAAAACGACGGGTACTTCGCTCTCTACAGGGCCGACGGCACCGCCGTGTGGACGAGCCGCAGCATGCTCAGCGTGGGCGCGACGCTGCAGCCAGGAGAGGAGTTGGTTTCCCTCAACGAGCAATTCCGTCTGCGCATGCAGCCTGAAGGCGTCTTGGAATACAGAGAGGCCGGGGGCAGGCTGTTGTGGACTTCCGGCACCGCGGGCAACACCGGCGCTTTTGCGGAGCTGCTGGCGGACGGCAACTTTGTCTTGAGACTTGGTGCAAGCACGCCTTGGGCGTCGAGGACGGCGGGCCGCGGCGCGGTTTTCGTCCAGGCGGAGGATGAGCCTTATTTCACACTGCGTACGCGGGACGGCACGGTGGTGTGGACGAGCCGCAGCATGTTAACTGTCGGCGTGAGGTTGAACCCCGGCGAGGAATTGGTTTCTCTCAACGGCACCGTGAGGCTTCGCATGCAGCCTGACGGCAACCTAGAGCTTTTGAGAGCGGACGGAAGCAAGCTGTGGACTTCGTTTACGCCGGACAAGGGCGGCGCTTATGCGGAGTTGTTGCCGGATGGAAATTTAATCCTCCAGGGCTCCACCAGAGTCATTTGGATGTCGCTCACCGCCAAAAGCAACGCGACTTATGTACAGGTACATGACGTGGGACACTTCGCCCCTGACTATGATCCGGGGAGCTTCGCCCTCCACCGGGCGGATGGGAGTTTGGTGCGGAGAATCCCTTAAGTCAGGGCCGGATATTCAATGTTGTTGGACGTACTATTGGAGGAGAGAGGGAAATGAAAAAGGGATTTCAAGGGTTTGTTTTTTCTGTCGGGGTAGTGTTGTCTTTGCCTGTCCTGGCGGGCTATGTGCCCGTGTCGGCGTCAAAAAACACGCTGATTACCACGGGGGTGAACATTGAAGCTGGCGAAGTGTATGTGTGGGGCTTTCGCGGCTCCGGCCAGCAGGGGAACGGCAAAACTTCCGTTGCTTCCAATGCCGCGCCTACAAAAGTAAATGGCCTAAAAGAGATTGCCGCGGTGACAGGTGGCGCCTACCACCTGTTGGCGCTGGACAGCAGCGGCAATGTCAGCGGATGGGGCCAAAGCGGCTATGGCGAAACCGGCTGCAAGCCGAATTCAGGCATTTATGTGCACACGCCATGCACGGTTTTGTCCAATGTCACGCAGATTGCGGCTGGAGAGTACTTCAGCATTGCGTTGGACGTAGATGGCAAGGTGTGGACATGGGGGCATAACCTCTATGGTCAGCTTGGCAATGGCGACAAGAAAAACAGCCAGGTGCCCGTGCAGGTTGACTTGCAAGGCGAGAGGGCCCGGTTGGTAGGCGCAGCTTATGAGGGTGCCTTTGCCGTTACCCTACAAGGCAATGTCTGGGCCTGGGGAGACAATGAGGCCAGCGGCCTTGGTTTCCAAGGTACAAAATATGGCGTGCAGCAGATTATTCGCACGCCGACGAAGATTGCAAACTTGGCGCCTTATGCACACCGGATTGTTTATATTGCGGGTGGCAACGGCTGGGGTCAAGCCTTGCTTGACGACGGAACCGTCATAGGTTGGGGGCTGCATGCTGCCATTGGCCAAGGGACAACCTCCACCGCCACCAGCTCTCCCGTTCCAGTTGTCGTTTTGCGCGACGTAGAGCAGCTGCATGCGCGCTATGTTGGCTCCATTGCGCTGACTCGGAATGGCGAGGTATACACCTGGGGGCAAACCGGCGGCAGCGCATTTAAAATGATTTATGGCGCAAGTCCAACCCGGCGCTTGACGGTTGGCCCTGTCGAAGAAGTCGGCGGTGGCAAAGAGCATGTGTTCTATAAAACAGAGGACGGCAAATTTTTCGGAGTGGGCTATAACGATCTCTACAAATTGAATACAAGCAAGTGCTGTGCGCCGATCATTGACTGGCCAGGCGTTCAAATCCGCTATTGAGAGGAAGAATAGTCAATTAAAACCCCGACATTATCCGGGCAATGCTGGTGTGTGTTGATCACGGTCAATCAGGTAAAACGCAACAGGCGGCTTCTTTGTCCTTGTGGGCGCTCAAATTGTCGAGGACGACGAGGCCTCCTGGGCAGAGGTTGGGGGCGAGTTGATGTTTGTAGCGCGACTAATTTATTTTATCCCCAATTTGCCTATTTCTATTTCTACCTGTTGTTTTCGTTTGTCTAATATTTCTTTCCAATTCGAACATTTCTTCTCATAATTTTTTGCTTGAATTTCCAGCTCAGAAACAACTCCAGAAATGGATTGATTATAAAGACAAGCTATTCCCATGCTCCACCGAAGCAAAACAGCGCGGTGAATTTCAATGAATTCCTTCAATCCTTTGAATGACGACAACAATTCATTTTGAAACTTTTTGTCTCTCAAAAATGGGAATTCGACAACTTTGTTCAAAGATTGCTCCGGATAGCTGTTCATTTCATATTCAGAGGGCATTTGTCTGTTTATGCCATTCATTCGCAAGCCCATTTCATCTATAACTGCTCTGTATTTTGATGAAAAACTTGATTTTTTTAGATTTTCAAATTGTTGACAATAGCTCTGAAAATCCTCCTGGAATGACGCTGTTAATTTTTTGGCAGTTGCAATGATTGTGGAATTGTCGAAACGCGGCGCAGGGGCAGCAGCCACATTCTCCATAAATTCGTTATGCTTGCGGACAGCAACTGAACGCACTTGTTTCACGGATTGTATTGCACAATTCTGGGTGTCGGCCAACATTTGGTCAAATCTTGAACAGTATTCGTTCATTGCCTCATCTAAATCTTCACATTTTATGCTGTTAGTAACAGCGCGTCCAGCCATGCCACCAACGCCAGTCGAGATAATTTTAATGAGAGTGCCTAGGCCGGGAAAGATACTATCTCCTGCCTCCTTTAGCAGTTCCGTTAGCACTTCTTCCGCCAGTGTTGTGCCCACCTCTGCACCCACTGCTGCACCGACTCCTGTGCCGGCAATATCCAATGCAATATTCTTTATAGAATTCTCAAGTGAAGTTTTGCCGCTCTTCAGTGCTTCCACTTCACGGATGCTTGACATGATCAGCGTTATAAATGGGAAACTTCCTGATGGGTCTATCTCAAATTCAAAACTTTTTATTTCACTGAGGGCCTCCTGGCCATGGTTTGCCCAAGAAGCTTTGAGCTCAGGCAAGCATTTATCCAGCTCCAACATGTCAACTGCCAAGTCTTTAACAAATAGCACTGCCACGTTTGATGGGTTTCCAGAACATTTCGATAAAAACATCGCAATGTTAGTGACATCAGAATAACGTTCGCAAATTTTTTTTAAACACTCAGCAAGTATCTCAGTTGCCCCCATGTCTTGAAGGCTTGCAGCTCTCGTTGCCAGCTGGGTTTTTATGGAAATCAAGCTTTCCATTGAGGCTTGAGAAGCATGAGAACCCATGCTTTTTAGTGCATGAATTGTAAAATCCACTATTTGCTCAGGAGGAAAAACAGCCAAAACAAATTGTTCTGTCCCGGCAAATGCAAGGGAGTTTCTGTCGATGAATGTAGTCAGCTTCCTAATAATGTTTTCACCTGATTCACCAGAACCAGGGGGTGAAGGAATCGGAAAATAAAGTTCTCTTATATTGCGTTCAATTGCGTCTATAACATCGTTTGTTGTTTTAAAATTTGAGATTTCAACGACAAAATCTTCTTTGCAGTCATGATGGCTGACAATGTCGGGTCGATGAGATATGAGTTGGCTTGCATATTTCAGCTCCTCTTCTATCAGTCGTTTTTTTTGATTTAATATTTGTTTCCATTGAAGGCATTTTTTCTCATAATTTTCTGCTTGAATTTCCAGCTCAGAAACAACTTCAAAAATGGATTTGTTATAAAGACAACTTGTTCCCATGCTCCACCGAAGCAAAGCAGTGCGATGAGTTTCAATGAGTCTCTTTAATTCTTTGAATGACGACAACAATTCATTTTGAAATTTTTTGTCTCTCAAAAATGGGAGTTCGACAATTTTATTCAAAGATTGTGCCGGGTGGTTATTTATTTCATATTCAGAAGGCATTTGTCCATCTATGCCATGAATCTGCAAGCTCATTTCATCTATAACCGCTTTGTATTTTGATGCAAATTTTGATTTTTTTAGATTTTCAAGCTGTTGATGATAATCCTGAAAATCCTCCAGGAATGCCGCTGTTAATTTTTTAGTCATTGCAATGACTGTAGAATGATCGAAACGCGGCGCAGGAACAGCAGTCAAATAATTTACAAATGCATTCTTCTTGCAGACAGCAACTGAACGCACTTGTTCTGCTGATTGTGCTGCACAATTTTTTGTGTCGGCCAACATTTGATTCAACTCCGAATGATATTCGTTGCTTGTCTTCCTTAATGCCTTCGCGAATAATTCACCAAAGTCTGTGCCTGTGCCAAAAAAATCCAATAAAAAATTATTGAACAAAAAATTATTGATAGAATCATCTATTTCAGTTTTATTGCTATCAAGCAATTTCACTTCACAAATGCCTGCGGTGAAATTTGCAACCCCCTTTTCCAGCTTTGTTTTTATGAAAGCAACGTTTTCCGTTGAAACTGGAGAAGAAGGAGAAGCCATACTCTTTAAGGCATGAATTGTGGAACTTGTTATTTGCTCCGGAGGAAAAACAGCCAAAATAAATGGTTCTGTCCCGGCAAATCCAAGAGAGTTTTCATCTATGAATGTAGTCAGTTCTCTAACAATGCTTTCAGCTGACTCATTCGCATCATGGGTTGAAGGAATTGGAAAAGGAAGTCTTTTTATATTGCTTTCAATGGAGCCCATGACATCGTTTGTTGATGTATAATTAGATATTTCAACGGCAAAATCTTCTTTGAAGTCATGGTGTCTGACAATGTTGGGGCGATGAGACATTAATTGACTTGCATACAGCTTTTCATGTCTTGCATAGGCTCTATAATAGAGAATTCCGCCAACAAGAAGAACAATGGCTGCTATGAGTGTTATTTCCATGCTCTGGCCCCCTGCTCTGAGGTTGATTTAAGCCGTTGTGACTCCCAACCATCTCCCCCCTCCGGCAGTGTTTACTTTATGTTGCTCTCAATACGGTACCAATCCGTCCCAGCCACGAAACGCTTACAGCGAGGCAACTATAGACTTCTTCGCAGATCTGTGGGAATATTTTGGGGCTGGGGGTTGTTTTTTGGGGAACCTACATTGTTCAAACAAAGGCTCCCAGCCGCATTGTGGCCACCCAAGCCCCCGCACACCCAGATCAATGGCAGGTGGTGGCGATGCAGAGTTCTATATTGAGGTTGGGGGTGCACCGGTTGCTGACGCAGAGCCAACCTTGCTTGCAATGGGTGTCGTCCCCGCATCTTTCTTTGGGCAGACAGATGCCCAACCCATCGACGGTGGCCAAGCAGATCTCCAAGGCGCTGCAACCGTTGCTGGTTCCCAGATCACAGATGGTGTTAGCGTATGCTGAGTAGCACCGGCCACCTACGCACACCTCATCAACATAGCAGCCCAAATATTGGTTGCATCCCGGGGAACATTTGCCGCCCTGGCAAATGAGGCTCCCGGGGCAGTGCGTGTCGTCTTCGCACCTGAAGGGGCCGGAACAACGGCCGGCTTGGGTGCATACATTACCTGACTGGCAGTCGTTGTCATCGGCACATGGGCAGACGGTGCCACCGCAGGGGTCGCACCACTCCTGGTTGATGTAGGTCCATCCCTCGGGGCAGGAGTTGTCGGGAGGGCAGCTGGCGCCACACGGGATGCAATGGCCCGGGGCGCCGGGGAGGGTGCTGCCGCCATAGCCCTCGCAAGTTGTCCCCGCAGGGCATAAGGGGAAGAGGTTGCCAAGGCGGCACTCGGGCATGCCCTCGCAATAACCCGGGTCACCGGGGAAGTTGCCGCCATAACCCACGCAGGTTTGCCACGCGAGGCAGCCGGCCTCTTCGACGCGGCACTCGGGCTCACCCTCGCAATACCCCGGGTCGCCGGTTTTGCTGTCGCTGTCATAGCCCACACATTCCTGCCACGGCCCCTCGCATGGGGCATTGTCGCCAACACAACACTCCGCATCTGGATAAGGCGCCTCAAGCGTATCCAGTGCCTTGTTGATGTGGCCCTTCACGCTTCGGGATATATCCAATTTCTGATTGATATATATTGCAAGCAGGTTATGCCCCAAAGGGTCTATCCTTCCTCCGACGCCGGGATGACGTTTTAGAAAAACAGGAATCTCGTCTGTAGCATTGAAAACATTGCCAAAACGACGGAGGCCGTTGATGACACGATCGCCATCCGCTAAGGTATATTTGTCACTCTTCAATCTTGTGGAAACCGGCGCAATATGCACTACTTGGACAGACTCAGCTTTGGTTTTTGTCAAAGCATAGTCATAGGCTTCATTGGCGAAGAGATTGCCTTGAGAGTGGGCGACAAAAAGCATTTTTTTGCCCTTCCGAGCCCAGTCATTTATTTGTGCGCGATGTGTTTCATAGTTTTTCATTGTCGGAAAATTCTTGATAAAGTTGGCGAGATGGGTGACTACAAGCTCTTCGAGACGCGCAACAAATTTATCTAAAACACCCTTCTCTTCCGGGATGGCAACAACAATCTCCTCCCACCAGTCGTCTCCACCTTGCATTGCCCCATGGAATAACTCGAGACGTTCCAGAAGGGAGGAGCCTTCTTCCCTCGAGAGTTGCTCAAAGGTTTCAAGCGCATCCTTGAGTTTGCCCTCGGTTGTATTGTAGAAAAGCTCATATGTTATTTCATCGCCTTTTGCTGATTTTAAGTCGTGGATTTTTTTTAGCTCCTGCAAACTCACACCGGCAACTTTGACTGTATTACTCACACCATTAAAATAGCCAAATCCAACCCCCGCCTCCTTGCAAACAAGGGTTTCAGAGCGCGCTTGTGTTTGTGTGTTTTTCAAAACCGAAAAGCCAAATTCATTCCATTGCTCACAGGTGTCTCCCTCGGGCAATGTTGAAGAAGTGCCGTCCAAGGCTTCATTAAATTCAAAATAGGCCAACAGTCTTTGTTTGGTATTGGTTGTTATTGCTTCTAACTCATGAGCAACTTGTGCGGGGTGTGTGGTTTCTTCGGCGCCGTCAAATTTTGAATATATACAGTTTATTCCGCGAGAAATTTCCAGGGAGACGGCTTCGATGGCTTGCATATTTGTTTTGTCTGCCGTCAATGCATTTTGTAGGGCTCTTGCCATCTGCATGGCAGCATGTTGTGTGTCTGTCTTATAGTTGAGAGCAATGAAGGCTTCTATGTCATCTCTCACACCGTTTGCATTGGCGTCGGTGCCTGTCAGCGTGTCGCCGCGCTCAAGTTTGGGGATGGCGCCGGATTCTTCCAACTCAATCAGTCGTTCTCGAGGCGTCTTGGGGGTTGTGTCGGGTGGTTCCCCGTCGCCGGGGTGGGTTGTTTCTGTGTTGTCACTTCCGCTGCAAGCGACGAGTGTCCATGCGAGGGCTATGGCTAAAACCTTCCTTGTCATGAATATCCTCCTGGGTTGAGCTTCTCATGCCGATAAAATAGGGGGGGTATACCGTGGACTTCTAAAATGACTGGCCGCGCAACGCCAAAAACCTGCTTTTAGCCCCGCTCCCCCCGCCGCAAATGGACGGCTACCACCAGGCATAATACCAGGCAGGCTGAAAGGCATGCGACAATGGCATTCCAGCCGCCGACGCTCCACAAAGTACCTGAAAACGTTCCGAGGAGGCTGGAACCTAAATAATAGGCCCACAAATATAAGGCCGAGGCCAGCCCCTTCGCCGTTTTGGCGCGCCGGCCGACCCAGCTGCTTACCACCGCGTGGCTGCCGAAAAAACCGGAGGTGAGCACCGCCACCCCGACGAGCAGCACCCACAGCGTCTCAAAAAGCGTCAAGAGGATGCCGAGCAGCATCCATGTGGCTGCCACCCACAGCACCCGCGACAAACCAAAACGGTCGGCCAAGCGGCCTGCCCAGGTTGAGCTGAACATGCCAATAATATAGAGAAGAAAGACGTGGCCAATTTGGCTGGTGGACAATGAGAAAGGGGGCAGCGCCAGCCGGAACGACAAATAGTTATAGGTGCTGACGAAAGTGCCCAACAGCAAAAAGCCCAGAAGGAAGAGCCAAGGCAACTGTGCGTCGCGCACATGTGTGCGCGCGCCTTCCCACACGGCGGCCAGCTGAAGGGGACGCGGCTGGAAATGGTGCGAGGGCGGCAACAGCCTCCCAAAGCCCATGGCCATCAGCAGCGCCAGAATGCCAATGGCCGCCAAGGCTGTTTGCCAGGACGAATGCTCGGCCACCCAGGCGCTGAGGGTACGCCCGCTCATTCCGCCCAGCGCGTTGCCGCCAATATAAAACCCCATGGCGTAGCCGAGTGAGGAAGGTTCAATTTCTTCGGCAAGGTACGCCATCGCCACCGCCGGCAGACCGGCCAACGCCATCGCCTGCAACGTCCGTAGAATAACCAGCGTGTGAAAATGGTCGGCTGCGGCACAGGCCAGCATCAGCAAGGCCCCTGCCAGCAGCGAAACAACCATGAGCTTTCGTCGGCCAAAACGGTCCGACAGCACGGTGGCGGCAAGCAGCATAAACGCCAGGGTGCCGGTCGTCGTCGAGAGTGCAACGCTCGCCTGCGCCGGGGAAATGCCGTAGTCGTTCGAAAAAAGCGGCAACAGCGGCTGTACGCAATACACCATCAAAAAGGTTGAAAAACCGCCCAAAAACAACGCAATCCGAACGCGAGTAAAGGCCGCTGTCCCCAAGCGGATGCCGGAAGCTTCAACAGCTGACGATAAGTTGTGTTCGGTCATGAGACGTTCTGGTCAAAAACAGCCCATGGCTTAGCGCAAAGTGGCGCGGATGTTGTCACCTTGCCCCCGGCCTCCAACCCCCACAAACCCCACAAGGCCTTCGAGACTTTGTGGGGCTTCAAGGGAACTTCATTGTGCGCGCGATACGGGATTTGAACCTGTGACCTTTGGCTTCGGAGGCCAACGCTCTATCCAACTGAGCTAATCGCGCCTGTGGTCCAGGGACAGCCCCTAGACTGCATAAAGCCTTTGTGCAAGGCAAATGTTTCAAGGCCTGGAAGCAAAAGAAGGCCCCCTAAGGCGTTTTTTCCGGAGGAGGAACCCTCACAGAAGGCTTGGTAGACTTGAAAGCATCTTGAATGACGCAGAGGGCCCCCATGAAGCTGGAGACTTCGTAGGGGACAACCATTTTGTTGGGGCTTTTGGAAATTTCCTGGAGGACTTCCAAATAGCGGAGGGTAATAACGGGAGCCGTAGCCCCCCCTGAGTTGATGGCCTCGAAAACCAAGCGCGTTGCCTCTGCCTTCCCCGAAGCATCCAAAATGGCCGCCTGGCGCCTGCCTTCTGCAAGGGCAATGGCAGAGTCTCTCTCCGCTTCGGCGCGCAGGACGCGTGAGACTTTTTCTCCTTCTGCTTGCAAAATGGCGGCGGCTTTGTCGCCTTCGGCTTTGGTGACTTCCGCCCGGCGCTCCCGCTCCGCCGTCATTTGTTTGGCCATCGCGGACTTAATGGCCTGGGGAGGCTCAATTTCACGAAGCTCCACGCGGGTGACTTTGACGCCCCATTTTTCTGTCGCCTCATCCAAAACCATGCGCAGTTTTGAGTTGACGGTTTCGCGTGAAGTCAGCGTCTGGTCCAAAGTCAGCTCTCCCATAATGTTGCGCAAATTCGTCATGGTGAGTTGCTCAATGGCCAAGGAGAGGTTTTGGACTTGGTACATGGCTTTTGCAGGCTCAATAATCTGATAATAGATGACAGAGCCCACTTCCATGCTGACGTTGTCATGCGTAATGACTTGCACTGTGTCAAACCCCATGACTTGCTCGCGAATGTCAATTTGAATGCTTTTATAAAAACGCCCGCGGGAGCCCATTTCAAGTGCGCGGGGGGCGTCGATGAATGGAAGAATGAGGTTAAGTCCGCTGTGGGCTGTTTTGTGATAGCGGCCCAAGCGCTCAATCATCATCACCGTGCCTTGGGGGACAATGCGAATGGCCTTTAGTCCGACAACGAAGACGATGGCGATGGCGATGACAGCAATGAGAATTCCCGGTTCCAATGTTCACCTCTGGTGGGCTGCGTGTTGAGTGGTTTTACAACGTCAGTGTGTGCGCTTTACAGAAAGCTTCAGTCCATCCACCCCGTCGACGATGACGTGCTCATCGACGCGGATTTCACCTTCAGAGGAATAGGCGGCCCACAGCTCTCCATTCATGCGCACCTCTCCGAAGCCTGAATGTGGAATGGCCACGGTAACAACAGCACGTGTACCGACAAAGGACTCTGCGCCATGAGTAATTTTTCTGCTTGTGCGAGACAAAAATTGTCGAAACAAGGTGCGAGAAGCGGCGGTGAGAAGAAGAGAGACGGCAGCGAAGGCAGCGACTTGGAAGGAGAAGGGGAGCCCCAGGAGTGCACACAGCGCAGCAGCGGCGGCACCCAGCGCGAACCAAAGCAAAACATAGCCGCTGATGACAGTCTCCAGCGCACCCAGCACGAGTGCGGAAAGAAGCCAAAGATGCCATGCAGAAAGAGAAAACATGGCGGGTATATTTGTGGGTTTCCTCGAAGAAGTCAAAGTGAACTTCTGGTGTTTTGCACAGGGAAGCCCGTTAGGGGTTATGGATGTTGCAAGCGACGCTGATGCCTTTATGGCTTTCTCTATTGTTGTCCCAGGCGAATGTAAGTGAAGCTGAGGTATTTGTAGACCAGTCCACATTTTTTGCACGTGCAGGCTCCACCAGAGGTTTGCGAACAGGCAAGGAGGTATGGGTAGTGGATGCAGAAGCAGGAAAGGTTGTAGGGAGCGCATGGGTGATGGAGGTTTGGGAAAACATGGTGCGTTTGAATTTGGATGGTGCCGCGAGTGCTTTTGGCGGGGCCAAGCGCATTCGGTTTTCAAGAAGCCTAGGAGAGGAGGGAGGAACAAAGCCCATAGCTGGCAAAGCGCAACTGTTTGGGGCGGGTGCCTTTCAAAAATTGCTGTTGTCCAACGAGAGCGAAGCCGACTGGTCTCGTTGCCATGTGCTGTTGTCCACCAACCGTATTGCTCAGCTGGAGCGTGTGCCGGCCCAAAGCACGGCAGAGGTTTTTTTGTCCAAGTTCCGCTCCATGGAAACGACAAACCTCGCCCCGGTGGAATACGTTTGGGTGGAGTGCCTAGAGGGCAAAGCAAAACTGACGATAGAGCCCTGAAGGGTCTTTTTGTCCTCAGCTGGCGGAAGCCATGCTAAGCCTCTTGCCCAATTTATGAGCCCGTTATTTTCCGAGACAGAAAGAAGCCAGAGGATTGTTGCCCTGAAGGAGGCAATGCAAACCCGCATTCTTATATTGGATGGGGCGATGGGCACCAACCTGGAGGCGCAGTCTCTGTCTGCCGAGGCCTTCGGCGGTGAAGCCTATGCCGGTTGCAACGAGCATTTGGTCCGCACATGCCCAGAAGCTGTACGCAAGGTGCACGCGGCGTTTTTAGAGCAAGGCGCTGACATTCTTCAGACGAATACCTTTGGGGGGACGCCCTTGGTGCTGGGAGAGTTTCATTTAGAGGGCGAAGCAGAGGCGCTGAACCGGGAGGCGGCACAACTGGCCCGAGAGGTGGCGGAGACATATTCTGCAGGAGGGCGCCTATGCTGGGTAGCCGGCTCCATGGGGCCGACGACAAAGTCCTTGTCCATTTTGGGAGGCATCCGCTTCGACGCGTTGGTGGCGCATTTTGAAATTCAGGCGAAGGGCCTCATGGAGGGCGGCGTAGACTTTTTGCTGTTGGAGACATGCCAGGACACCAGCAACATAAAAGCGGGGATGGTGGGCATAAAACGCGCCTTCGAGAGGGCAGGGCAAGCGTTGCCCGTGGCGGTTTCGGTGACGGTGGAGCCTTCCGGCACTTTGCTTGCCGGCCAAACGGTGGAGGCGGTGTTGGCCTCCATTGAGCATTGGCCTTTGCTTTATGTTGGCCTCAATTGTGCGACGGGCCCTGCGGCCATGGCGGACCATTTGAGAAGCCTGGCCTCCATGTCTCCTTTCCCAACAGCCTGCGCCCCCAACGCAGGCCTGCCGGACTCGAATGGCCGCTATTTGGAAACGCCCGAAATGCTGGCTGCAAGCCTCGGGGCTTTTGCCGAGCGCGGATGGCTGAATGTGGTGGGTGGCTGTTGCGGCACGCGTCCTGCGCATATTGCAAGCATTGCCCAAAGGGTGCGCGGGGTGTCTCCTCGCAAACCGGTGGTGGTTGCACAGAGTTTGCTTTCGGGGTTGGAGCTGTTGAATGTGGACGAGTCCAAACCCATTTTGGTGGGGGAGCGCACCAACGTGCACGGCTCCAAAAAGTTTCGGCGGCTCATTTCCGAGGGCCATTGGGAGGAGGCGGCAGAAATTGCCAAGTCCCAAGCAAGAAAAGGCGCACACCTCATTGACGTATGCCTTGCCAACCCAGACAGAAATGAGTTGGAGGACATGCAGCGCTTTTTGCCTCTGGTGAACAAGAGGGTGAAAGCGGGCATTGTCATTGACTCGCAGACGCCGGAGGTGGTGGAAGCGGCGCTCAAACTGTGCCAGGGCAAATGCCTCATTAACTCCATTAACCTTGAGGACGGAGAAGCCAAGTTTTTGGCCATAGCGCATTTGGCCAAAACCTATGGTGCCTCGCTGGTTGTAGGCTGCATTGACGAGACGGGAATGGCCGTTTCGCGCACCCAAAAGCTGGAAGTGTTAAAGCGCTCCAAAAAGCTGTTGAATGAAAAGTGCGGCATAGAAGACAGAAACCTTTTCTTTGACATGCTGGTTTTCCCCTGCGCCTCAGGGGATGAGAAATACACAGGCAGTGCCCTAGAGACGATTGAAGGCATTCGACAGGCCAAAGCACTCTTCCCTCACTGCAAAACTTTGCTGGGCATTTCCAACGTAAGTTTCGGCCTTCCTCCCGCAGGCAGGGAAGTGTTGAATGCTGTTTTTATGCAGCACTGTGTGGATGCAGGCCTGGACGCCGCCATTGTCAACACAGAGCAGTTGGTGCGCCAGTCCCAACTTTCTTCAGAAGAGAAGTTGCTGTGCGAAGCGCTGTTGGAACATTTTTCCAAGGAAGCGTTGGACGCTTTTGTGAAGTTTTTTCGAGGCAAGCAGCTTGAGCCAAAGCCTGTGGCAGAGCGTCTGTCCGCGGATGAGCAGCTGAAGCATTGTGTATTGGAGGGAAGCCAAGAAGGCCTGTTTGAAGCCATAGAAGAAAAGCTATTGGAGGTGGAGCCCCTGGAGATTGTAAACGGCCCATTGATGGAGGCGATGGACGAGGTAGGGCGTTTATTCGCCCAAAACCGTCTCATTGTGGCGGAGGTGTTGCAAAGCGCAGAGGTGATGAGGGCCGCTGTTTCGCATTTGCGCCCCAAAATGGAAGGCACCCAACCCAAAATTTCCCGGGGGAGAATGTTGCTTGCCACGGTGAAGGGGGACGTGCACGACATAGGAAAAAACCTCGTGGAGGTTATTTTTTCAAGCAACGGCATTGAGGTTGTCGACTTGGGGACGAAGGTGCTGCCTTCCAGCATTGTCGAGAATGTGCACTCGCGCTCTCCGGATTTGATTGGCCTGTCGGGGTTGCTTGTCAAAAGTGCACACCAGATGAAGGCGACGGTGGAGGATTTGAAGCAAGCGGGGATTTCCGTACCCGTATTGGTAGGGGGAGCAGCCCTCTCAGAGAGGTTTGTAGAAGAGCAAATTGCCCCGGCCTACGGCGGCACAGTGGCCTATGCCAAAGACGCCATGCAGGGGCTTGGCATTGCATTGAAGGTGTTGAGTGGGGAGTTTTCGGAGCCCCCCCCTTCGAGTGTGGAGAAAGACACTGCTTCCACAACGCCGGAGCCGGCCTCCCCTCCGGTGCTTCCACCTGCTGAGCCGGTGCCCGTTGCCATTCCAAAGCCGCCGGACTTTGAGCGCCATGTGCTCCACCAAACGCCTGCGGAAGAAATTCTCTCCTGGGTAAACCCCATCGCCTTGTTGACACAACCTTTCGGCATTCCCGCGAAGTCCGCAAGGCTGTGGCACGCCCCCAAAGCCAGCGCGCAAGCCTTGGACGTACGCGCGCGCAATGTGTGGAGCGCCATGGAAGAAATGCGCCATTGGTTTTGTGAGCACTGTCAGCCCAAGGCCGTGTTCCAATTTTTTCGAGCAGCCCGAGAGGGGGAGGCCATAGAGTTGTTGGAGGCGTCGGGGGAAACGCGCATAGCAAGCCTGCGCTTTCCTCGAAAGGGCGAGTGCCTTGCCGACTATATAGCCCCCAGGGAAGCGGGGCTTGCCTGTGACAGCCTCCCTCTGTTTGTGGTGACGGTTGGCGACAACATAAAACCCAAAATGGAAGCACTCAAAGGAGAGGGTGCCTTCCTCAAAATGCATGCATTGGGTGCTTTGGCCACCTGTGCGGCAGAAGCCTATGCAGAGTGGCTGCATGCCAAAATACGCGGGCTATGGGGCTTCCCCGACGAGGTGGGGGCGCCGTTGGAGTGGTTTTTCAAGTCCCGCTACCGGGGGAAGCGCTATTCCTTTGGCTACCCTTCCTGTCCAAGTTTGGAGGAGCAGCGCGTCTTGTTTGAGTTGCTCCGCCCGGAGGACATTGGCGTGCATTTGACGGAGGAATGCATGATGGAGCCGGAGGCCTCCGTGTCGGCGATGGTTTTTCACCATCCCCATGCACGCTATTTTTCTGTGCTTCCCTGAAGGGTCTTTTTGTTCCCTGGTGGCTGAAGCCTCCGGTTTTGCTCAGATCATACCATGTGCAGTCACGTTTTCTTCGCTTTCAGCACCTGAATGAAACCTTTTTTATAAATGTCCGTCAGTGCAAAACCGTTGTCCACAAAAAGCTGTTTCAACCTTCCATGGCTGAACAGTTTGTTGTCACCCGCTCGGAGCAGCGGAGAAATGACATGGTCAACAAACTGTCTGAGCCCGAAGGGAAACCAGGGTTCGGCGACAATCAATGTTCCATTCTGCTTCAAAACTCTTTGCGCCTCTTTGAAGAAATTTTGAGGCGCATTCAGGTGGTGAAGGACGCAGCATGTGGTGACGAAGTCCAAGCTTTCGTCATCAAAATTCAAACGCTCGCCGTTTGAAACTTCAAACGGAATATGGCCATATCGCTTGCGGCATTCTTCGATCATTTTGGGCGATAGGTCGACACCATAAGCCTGAACATTTTCTTTGGAGGCAATGGCTGCAATGAGACTGCCATTGCCGCAGCCTACGTCGAGCACTCGGTCGCCATTGGAAACCGTGCAAAGTTGCAAGAGCTTTTCTTTGAATTTGGCGGTGAATTTTCCTTCAAATGTCTCATCATAATTCTTGGAGATGCTGTCATATTTCCGGATGGAGTCTGTTTCGTGCTGGTTCATTGTTTCGCCTCGAATTTGAAAAATTGCACTCATCAGAAAAATAGGCCAGACTCAGGCGCACAAAATGAGCCCAAGGAAACAAGCATGCTGACGATTGATTATGTTTCACTCATTATTTTTGTCGCGGCTTATGTTTTCACCAGAATCCGCAGCGTACCATTGAGGCTGAGGGACGCCGTTTTCGGTTTGGCCCTCGGGGGGATAGGCGTCCACCGGCTCATAGCAGGGGCGGCGGACTTCAATTTCGCCATTGCCCTGCTGGCCTTGGTGATTGGGGTATTCTATCTGGCCAAAGCCATCCGCAGGCAGCCTCGAAGGGGCAACGCCATGGATGAAGCGGATTAGGGACAGTCCCTGAGCCATAAACTTTACAATAAACTCAGCTTTGCTTTACAATAAACCGTCTATTGTAAAGTCTGAGGTTGTCATGGCTCGTTTTAAGATCGTTCCTCTCGAGGGCCTCACATGGTTGACCCAGAGGGTGCTTGCTCAACCGCAGGGGCTTGCCAAAGACTTTGCCGCAACCTTCGGTGTTTCCAGGGTAGCGGCGACGACTTTCATCAGGGGATGCGTTGATGCAGGTTTTCTCGTCAAAGAAGGCTCCAAAACGCGTCCGTCCTATGCGCTGGGTCGACGCAGGTTTCTTAGGCAAATGTATTCAATACCGGGCATTGATGAAAGCCACATCTGGTCAAAGGATTTTATTCCCTATTTGCAGCCGCTGCCTCAAAACCTTGAGAACATCTGCCACTATGGTTTCACGGAAATTCTCAACAACGCCAACGATCATTCCGAAGGAGATGTGGTGGTTGTTACCGCATATAAAGATGAAAACAGCATTCTATTGGCCATGAATGACAATGGCATCGGCATTTTCGAAAAAATAGCCCAGGCGTTGCAACTTCCCGACAGACGTTTGGCTCTGCTTGAGCTTGGCAAAGGGAAATTTACGACGGATAAAAGCAGGCACTCCGGTGAAGGAATTTTCTTTGCGTCACGGTTCTTCGATCATTTTGTAATTCGAGCCAATGGGCTGACCTTCAAGCACGACAATGAAATGCCCTTGGACATTTTAAGTGAAGATGAAGTCATTTCGTTTCAAGATGCTTTTGGTGGGCAAGGCACTTTGGTCCGCATGCTCATTTCTGGAAGCAGCCAACGGACAATGGCAGAAGTATTCGACGAATTTACCCTGAACAAGGAAGAGCTGAATTTCGACAAGACGGTTGTTCCCGTCAAACTTGCCAAGGTGGGCTCAGAGAATTTGCTCTCGCGCTCTCAGGCCAAAAGACTTCTCCATCGGCTCGAAAGGTTCAAACATGTGGAGTTTGACTTCAGCGAAATAGACATGATCGGCCAGGCCTTTGCTGATGAAGTTTTCCGTGTCTTCAAAAACAAGCACCCGGACATTGTTTTAAAGCCCATCAACACCAGCAATGAGGTGAGAAAAATGATCGGCAGGGTGGCGCCTCTGAATGGTTTTTCCGCAGAATGAAAACCCCGGCGGCGCCTGCAAAAAAACCTCCCCCAACCTAAAGTCGAGGGAGGCGAGAGCCTCAAGCCGCCAAAGGCAGGCGCAGAGCGCTGTGAGAGCGGAATAAGTGGCACCTCCTGAATGAGGATCCCTGAATGAGGATTTTTGTTCCCTGGTGGTTGAAGGCGAGGATTTTGCGACGGGAGCGCACTGAAGGTGCGTGACCTGAGCAAAACCGGAGGCTTCAGCCACCAGGGAACAAAAAGACCATTCAGGAGTTACATGCCCATTCCGCCCATTCCGCCCATGCCTCCTCCCATATGGGGAGAGCCACAGGACTTGTCATCGTCTTTGGGCTTGTCCGCAATCATCGCTTCCGTGGTCAACATCATCGACGCGACAGAAGCCGCATTTTGGAGTGCGGTGCGTGCCACCTTGCATGGATCAATAACGCCTGCGGCCAACAAGTCTTCATATTTGTCGGTGGCAGCGTTGAAGCCTTCGGGACCGGAAAGCTCTTTCACCTTGTTGACAATGACGGAGCCTTCGAGGCCTCCATTGGCAACAATTTGGCGAAGGGGCTCTTCAAGGGCGCGGCGGATGATGTCGACACCAAACTGCTCAACGAGTGCCCAGGAGCCTTTTGCCAAGTCCGGGAGGCTGCGCAGGTAGGCTACACCGCCACCGGGGATAATTCCCTCTTCGACAGCGGCGCGGGTAGCATTGAGGGCATCCTCCACGCGGGCCTTCTTCTCTTTCATTTCGGTTTCTGTTGCCGCACCGACGTTAATGACGGCCACACCGCCCACCAGTTTGGCCAGGCGCTCTTGGAGTTTTTCACGGTCATAATCGCTGGTGGTTTCTTCAATTTGCGCGCGAATCATTTTGACGCGGCCTTCAATGTCTTTTTGTGCGCCGGCACCGTCAATAATGGTGGTGTTCTCTTTGTCAATTTTGATGCGTTTGGCGCGTCCCAAATCCGCAAGCGTGAGGCCCTCAAGCTTAATGCCCAAGTCCTCAGCAACCATTTTGGCGCCGGTGAGGACTGCAATGTCCTCCAGCATGGCCTTGCGACGGTCTCCAAAACCAGGGGCTTTGACAGCGCATGCCGCCAGGCCACCGCGGATTTTGTTGACGACGAGCGTTGCCAGCGCTTCACCATCGACGTCTTCGGCAATAATGAGCAGGGGCTTGCCAATGCGCGCAACCTGCTCAAGCAAAGGCAGCAAGTCCTTCATTGCAGAAATTTTCTTCTCATAGACGAGGATGTAGGCGTCTTGCAGCTCCACTTCCATGCGGTCCGGGTTGGTGACGAAGTAGGCGGAGATATAGCCTCTGTCAAACTGCATGCCCTCGACAACGTCCAAAGTGGTTTCCAAACCCTTGGCTTCCTCGACGGAAATGACGCCTTCCTTGCCGACTTTGTCCATGGCGTCTGCAATGATGTTGCCGATGGTCTCATCCCCGTTGGCAGAAATGGTGCCAACCTGGGCAATTTCTTTTTTGCCCTTGGTGGGTTTGGACATTTTCTTGAGGGACTCCACAACAATGCTGACGGCCTTGTCAATGCCGCGTTTAATTTCCATGGGGTTGTGGCCTGCGGCGACAAGCTTGCTGCCTTCACGGAAAATAGCTTGGGCCAACACGGTGGCGGTGGTGGTGCCGTCGCCTGCGACGTCGGAGGTTTTGGAGGCGACTTCCTTCACCATTTGGGCGCCCATGTTTTCGAAGCGGTTTTCCAATTCAATTTCTTTGGCTACGGTAACACCATCCTTGGTGATGGTGGGGGAGCCGAAGGACTTGTCAATGACGACGTTGCGGCCTTTGGGCCCCAAGGTGACTTTGACGGTATCTGCCAAGGTGTTTACTCCGCGGAGGATGGCCTCGCGGGCGCGGCTGTCAAACAAAATTTCTTTCGCCATAACTGTGTTCCTCAATAATTAGAAAATAGAAGTTATTTTTCAATGACACCCAACACATCTTCTTCGCGAAGAATGAGGTGGTCTTCCCCGTCAATTTTAATTTCCGTGCCAGCATATTTGCTGAACAGAATGGTATCGCCGGCCTTCACTTCCAATGGACGCACTTTGCCATCCTCCAGCAGCTTGCCGTTGCCCACAGCGAGGACATGGCCTTCCAAGGGCTTCTCTTTGGCCGAATCCGGGATAATGATCCCTCCCTTGGTTTTGGTTTCCTCCGCGACTCGTTTAACGATCAGCCGGTCATGCAATGGACGAATTTTCATCTTTTGCTCTCCTTAGAAATAAAATCAAATGCTTGGCTCTTAATGCCAACATTGGGCCAAGCGTGCACCCGATATAACCACGCATTGAAAAGCGTCAAGCTTTCGTCCTAAAAAGAACTGAAGAAGGAACTTTCTAAACAAGGTTAGGGAGGGTAAGTGTGGGTTCCGCATTTTTCCCTCAAGGCATTTTCTCAAGGCATAAGGCATTTGGATACTCCGCAAGAACATTCTGCTGGTGGCATCGTCATTCGTTGGCAAGGCGCGAGGGCACAAGTCGCCGTCATCCGCCCAGCTTCAAGCAAGGCCTTGGCTTTGCCCAAGGGACACATCAACCCGGGGGAGTCCTGCGAGGCGGCGGCAGCGCGGGAGTTGTGGGAGGAGACAGGCATTCGCGGCAAACTGGTAGGGAAACTTGGCGACATTGGCTACCGCTATTCCTTCCGAGGGCGGCCCATTTCAAAAGTCGTCAGCTTTTTTCTTTTTGTCTATGAAAGTGGTGAAATTAACCAGCTGGAGCCCGCCATGCGCAAGGAGGTAGCGGAGGCCTTGTGGATGGATGTACAGCAGGGGTTGACGGCCTTGTCCTATCCAGGGGAGAGGGAGATGCTCTCCAAAGCGCTCAAACATCCCTCAATGGTTTTTTTGTCCTCAGCTGACTGAGTCCTCTGGTTTTGCTCGGGTCATGCACTGGAGTGCACTCCCCTCGCAAAATCCTCACCTTCATCCACCAGAAAACAAAAATCCTCATTGAGGGATTGAGGGAGGGCTTTCGAGGTGAGGGCAGAAAACCTTGAGACGACTATTTGGGCTCAACCGGCTCCGCGTCAAACTTGCCTGAAAGCGCGTCGCGCACATTTCTGTCAAAGCGGACTTGCCCTGTGGCAATTTCGCGCAAGGCGGTGACGGGGAGTTTGTTTTTGGAAGCTTCAATTAACGGCTTTGCGCCCGAAAGCAATTGCCGGGTGCGCTTGGCGCCCAGCAAAACCAGAGCAAAACGGTTGTCAACGAGGGGAAGACAGTCTTCGACGGTTACGCGTGCCATAAGCCAAGGGTTCAACGGTGAAGCGAGAATTGGAAACCAAAAAACCTATAACGACAAAAAACACCCGCAAGTCAACTGATTTCGTCTCGGGTGTTTGACGCCGCCCCAGGGGCATGCCAGACAAGGACGCATGTTTCCCAACAGCCCGCAGTGCCTTTGCCTCACTGGAACCGACACGAACGTCGGCAAAACGGTGGTAACTGCCGCGCTGGCCCGCGCCGCCGTGGCCGCAGGCTTTCACACCCTGGTGTTAAAACCGGTGCAAACCGGCAGCACCCCTGATGGCCACGGTGTCCTCCTCTCTCCTGACATGGCCTTGTGCCACGAGGCTGCCCCCGGTGTGGATACCTGCGCCCTCCTCCAGTTTAGGGCTGCCTGCTCCCCCCACCTGGCCGCCCGCCTGGAGGCGCGGGAGGAGGGGGCATTGTCCGCGCGTACCCTGGCCGATGAAGTCCACAGGCGGGCAGGGGAGTGGGCTGCCGCCAAAACCGGCCGCCAGTTGGTATTGCTGGAAGGTGCCGGCGGCCTACTCACCCCCCTGGGGGAGGAGGAAACCCTGGCGGACATGTTGGCTTTGCTTAGGTGGCCGGTGCTGCTGGTAGCCGCCAACCGCCTGGGGGCCGTCAACCACGCCTTGCTAAGCCTGGAGGCGTTGCGTGCCCGGGGCTTGCCTTGCCTCGGCTTTGTTATGACGCAGGTGCAGGAGGCGAAAGGTGAGTTGGACAGGGCCCTGCGCCAGGACAACCCACGCATAACGGCGAGCCTTGGCAAGAGGGCATGCCTGGCCGAGTTGCCCTGGCTGCCGGGCTTGCATTCTTCCTGTTTTATGCAGAGGGAAGCAGCCTGGCAGCAAGCCGCGAAGGAGGTGGCCCCGGTGCTCAAAGCCCTGGAAGGGAAAGCGGAAGAGGAAGAAGGAGAAGAACTCCTGCGCTTCGACCGGGCTCACCTCTGGCACCCCTATACCTCGGCGCTTCGCCCCCTCCGGGCTTGGGAGGCTGCCGCCTGCAGCGGCTCCTCCATTTACCTCAAGGACGGCCGCAAGCTTGTGGACGGCATGGCCTCCTGGTGGTGCGCTCTCCATGGCTACCGCCACCCGGCGCTGATGCGGGCCCTCAAAACCCAGGCCGACACCCTGCCGCACCTCATGTTTGGCGGGCTGACGCACGCCCCCGCTGTAGGCCTGGGCCGCCGGCTTTTGGAGATGGCCCCGCCGGGCCTCCACCACGTCTTCTTCGCTGACTCCGGCTCCACCGCTGTGGAGGCCGCCCTCAAAATGGCCTTGCAACACGGCAAAGCCCAAGGGCGCACGCGCATTCTCACCGTGCGTGGCGGCTACCACGGCGACACGCTGGGCGCTATGAGTGTGGGCGACCCTGAAGACAGCATGCACGCGCTGTTTTCCCCCCTCCTGCCTCAGCACCTGTTTGCCCCCCGCCCGGAGTGCCGCTTTCATGCGCCTTATTCTCCAGCCTCGGAGCAGGCCTTCGCCGAAACACTGGCTGCCAACGCAGACACGGTGGCCGCCGTTATTTTGGAGCCCATTGTGCAGGGCGCAGGCGGCATGCATTTCTATCATCCGGAGTTTCTGCGCGCCGTGGCTGC
>Ga0209737_10000388_pt1 | contig 37856 bp, 22 predicted proteins | sample TergutCu122P3_FD_187284 | JGI IMG/M metagenome (GOLD analysis project Ga0209737, IMG submission 187284) | Cubitermes ugandensis P3 segment gut microbial communities from Kakamega Forest, Kenya - Cu122 P3 (SPAdes) (version 2) | ecosystem: Host-associated > Arthropoda: Insects > Digestive system...
TGCCCCCTACGATGGTATCCTGCCCATCGTCGATGCCGAAGAGATAAGTGTTGTAAGTGCTATAACCGCCGGGAGTTTGGAAGTAGTCATTGCCAGCGCCGCCGTCGAACACACTATTGACGTAGCTGTTGCCGATTATGACGTCATCGCCATCAGTACCTGCAATAGCGCGGGCGGCAAGCTCGTCCCGATCCCACTCCGTACCGTCAGCAAAGCGCAGTAATTCGATGCCTTTTCTGCCCCAGGGTTCGGCCTGCTTGAGCACAATCGCCCTGCTGCCGTCCTGCAAGGTCACAGTCAGGTCGCCGGAGAGAGTCCAGCGCACGGTGACATCTGCGGGAGTAATACCTGCGCCCAATTCGAGCACGTCTTCGCCGGTCATATTCCTGGCCTCGATCTCGTCCTGCCCATCGCCCAGCCCGAAGCGGTAGGTATTGGCAGCATTGCCGCCAATCAGGGTATCGTTCCCGGAATTGCCTACAAAAACATTGGCGCGGTCGTTGAAGCCGAGCAGGAGGTCATTGCTGCCGCCGCCGCCGATTAGTACAAGGGATTTGATCGTTTCCACGTCCCAGACGGTGCTGTCGGAAAAAATGATTTCCCCTACGCCGGAAAAATTGTTGTAAAAGTGATTCTGGACGGTGATTGTGTCGCCAGTATCGAGAATGGTAAGTTTCAAGTCATCGGAATACCACCAATTGTTGTGAAGAGTACTCACTCGTTCCAGGCGCACGTCCCCCAAGGTAATATCGTCTTTGAGTAGGATGATGTTGATTTCATCCTGCTTACACACACCATCGCTGATGGTATCGTGTCCGTATCCCCGGCCGAAAATGTAAGTGTCTGAGCCTGAGCCGCCATAAAGCATATCATCTCCTGCTCCGCCATCGAGTACATCGTTACCCTTGCCTCCATAAAGAACATCGTTTCCATCTCCGCCTGCCAGAGTATTGTTGCCAGAGATTCCGTACAAGGTATCATTGCCCGCGCCTCCCACTATCATGTCATCGCGCTTATCAAACCCGATCAGGAGGTCATTGCTATCTTCGCCCAGCAGGACAAGAGCTTTGGTTGTTTCCACATCCCACACCGTGCCATCGGCAAAAACGATCTCCTCTATGCCCGAGTAACAGCCATCAAAGTGATTCTTGACAGTTATTGTTTCACCTGTATCGCGGATGGTGAGCTTCAGGTCGCCTTGATAATAAGAGTTGATGTTGCTGCTGGCTCCTATCCGCTCCAAACGCACATCCTCAGGGGTAATGTCAGGTTTGAGCTGGATGCGATCAATATCGTTCCGTGAATGACCCTCAATGATCGTATCATGCCCATATCCCCGCCCGAAGATGTAGGTATCCGACCCGGTTCCGCCATTGAGGGTGTCATTTCCGGGACCGCCATCGATTACACCATTGTGATTACTGAAGCCCACCAAAATGTCATCACCATCAGTTCCGGTCAGAAGCATGGATTTGATTGCTTCCGCATTCCAGACAGTACCATCGGCAAAGACAATTTCCTCGATCCCGTGAGCTTTGCCATAAAAGTTATTCTTGACGATGACCGTATCGCCTGTATCGAGAATGGTTAGCCTCAGGTCCAGGCCGTAACCGTACATGCCGAAGGTGAGCACCCGTTCCAGAAGCACATCCTCCGGGGTGACATCTGGCTTGAGCTGAATGCGGTCAGTATCGTTCTGTGACCCACCCTCGATAATTGTGTCGTGCCCGTAACCCCGCCCGAAGATATACGTGTCCGAGCCTGTGCCTCCGCGCAATTCGTCATTTCCTGAGCCGCCATCTAGAGTATCGTTTCCGCTTCCGCCAAACAAAGTATCGTTGCCGCCAAAGCCTTGGAGCAGGCTGTTTGCATTAGCGCCGTAAATAACATCATCAAATTCAGTGCCATTCAGCACGGTATTGCTCCAACCGGCAAGGGAAGTAACAATGACTTGGGTAACGTCCGCACCCAGAGGCTGCATGGTGGTTTTGAACGCGGCAAGGTCTATCTCGTCAAGCCAACCCATACCTTTGAGCGAACGCAGGAATTCGCCAAGCAATTCCAGCCCCGCTTTCCGGTCAGCCTCAATTTCTGCCGCTATCGTTTGCGCAACCTGAGAAAGATCGCCTCGGGCATTTGCTTCGCCATCAGGCCAGATGATCTGCTCGAACAAAAATTCGAGATGGCTTTGCACCATGAGTTGCGCGTAAACCAGCGATTCGAGCAGTTTATAGGCTTCGTTCAAATAGTAAGAGGCATCCGGCCCAGGGTTGGGGTACGAATCCCGCTGCAACCATTCATAACCCAAGAATTCTTCCAGTGCTTCCAGCTTGCGCGAATCCCCGAGCGCGTTATTCCAGCCCAAATTGATCCGTTTGAACGGACTCACATCCTGCACTCCCGCCCAGTGGTAGACGATTTGCCGCACCAGCGCCATGCGATCTTGCACCATGTCGGCTTCGGTAAAGAGTGTTACCAGTGTTTTGAGCCTTCCTGTCGTATCCATCGCCATCGCTTGATGCAGGTCGCGCATCTTACCGTAGCCATCGGCATCGGGCAGAGCGGCGATGTCGTCGGGCACGTCTACCCATTCGTTAGCAATGCTATACGTCGGGTCAGTGGCGAACCAGACATCGACAACAGCGCGGGTTTTTCCTGTCGTAGTCGTGTAGCTGCCGCTTTGCTTATGGGCGTTTCCCTTGACGTCGGTCTGGTTGATGTTGATATAGGACAGATTGATACTCTGCACCCCGGCTTCTTCCAGCGTCAACAATTCGCCCTCGTCCGTCCAGCCATTGCTATCAACATCTTTCCAGATGCGCAGTTCGTAGTAAGCCGGGTCTTTGTTGTCGATTACGCCATCGCCATTGCTGTCGAGTTCTTTCAATGCCTCAAAGCCATTGGCAGCTTTTTTACCATTGGCGAGTATTGTTTCTGAACCGAATAATTCACGACCATTGTCGATAATGCCATTGCCATTGATATCCCGCACCAAGAAACCATCATTTCCACCAACCCAGCCTGTCAATTCGGCAAAATCATCAGCGTTGTGGTCGAAATAAACTCTGCTCGCGAAAGAAAGTGTTTCCACTCCGTTGCCGTCCAGATCAAGAATTAGCGGGGAGTATTGTTTGTTGGCTGTTTCGGCTTGCTCTTGGACTTTCTTCACCGTTTTATTATTATTTTCTGGCTCGTCTTTGAGCTCGATGGAAAGGGTCTTTTTGTCCTTGTTGTACTTCTCTATCAGTACGCCGCTGGTGTTGTCTTTGGGAAATTTGTTGACCACCAACTCCTTCTTGCTTGCGTTGTAGTGAAAGAACAAGTTGCCTTGCTTATACACCACTATGCTGTTGCCTTGGGCATCATCATATGCCGGAACGCTGCTTTTACGAGCAATACCAAGCAACGTGCCATCGAGCCTGACTTCGCCAAGGCCATCGCTGAGCTTTTTGCCTTTGCTGTCTTTTGCTTCAAACAAATCGCTGTCTTTGATGATGGTGAGTGACGGGGGGAGCCTAGCTGGCGTTTTGCTGTCGTCGACAAAATACCGGTCAAAGCCATTACCTCCTATTAATGTGTCACTACCTCCCATGCCATAGAGCCAGTCGTCACCTTCGCCGCCAGTCAGCTTGTTTTTGCTGTTATTGCCGATTAGCAGGTCGCTTGAATCACCAGCAGGTGAGGAGTCCCATTCAAGTAATGGTTCATTACGGTTTAGGACGACGGAGCGGTCAATTTTCTCTCCTTTTGTATACGGGTAGTTCGCTTCCAGAACGAATAGTCCCTTCTTGCGACCATTGTCTTGGCTGATATATGAGTTTTGCTGCCTGTCTTCGCCAAGCCCAAGCTCCGCGTAGATTTTGTTCGCCTCGATTACGGTTTCGCCTCTGTATTCTTTCGGATCGCCTTTGTATTTATCTGCGCCTATGCCGTCATCGACTTTAGTCGTCAGGGCATGCACCAACTCGTGCGCGAGGGCTGTAACAAGATCGTGTTTCACAGCCGTCCCTTTATTATTGATATATATGACGGTAGCCACATACTTCACATCGATAAACACCTCTCCTTTGTTGCCATTCGCGTAAACATCGTTTTCAACACGATTGATGGTGATTGTTTTTCCAGCTTTGATCCATTTCTCAAACATCGGCTGTGCAATCTTGGGTGACCCATAATAAATGGTTCTCATTGCATCAAGAACAGGTTTCACTATGGCAGGAACCTCCTTCATGGTGCTTAGGTCATACTTCGGGGGGCCATAATCGAAAATTGTAGTCTTTTTCAGAACATCTTCGAAACTCATGATATCTCTCCTTGTGAAAATGCGTCTTGCTTTAAGTTCTGCCATTTATGGCAGGTGAGCGAGACAGTTGGTTATGGAGCCAAAGGCTCCTTGAATCAGTGGCGAAGGCGTTGCGATTGCACTGAGTGGTGAGGAATCCTGTACCTCAGAACTGGCATATTGATCATGTATTGCCCAAGAAAGAGCGGATCATGATCGCCTACGTCATAAACGCTGTTGAGATTAGCCCCCCCCTCCATTGAGGGAAAGCAGCGGTCGATCAGCTTAATGACGAGCTTCGTGTAGCCCTCCGCGCCGCCATTTATCATTACTTGACCCATGTTGCCGCCCCCATAGGTGTCTCCACGGGAGCGGCGGAACAACCACAGCAAATCCGGCGGGATGCGTTCTTCGATCCGCTTCGTCGTAGCCTTGCTACCATCAAGCGAACGCTGGAATTCCCTCACAAAGCGACGATACTCGCTGGCAGTCAGCGGCATCGCTATACCTTGTGGCACGTTATAAGCGCCTGCCAGTATCGCCTGATCAGTAATCAGTTGGCGTTCGTTAAAGCGAATAACGGCGCGAATCCACGGAACCGGCTTCCGCTCGATGGCAATATCTATCCAGGGGCTGGAAACACAGCAACCGTTGGCTGGACACACATCTAGCGGCGGTGCCGGAACGAGAGTCCTGTTCTCCGGGGTGAAGAAAAGCCAGTGCACGAATCGAATTTGGGAACGCTCCTTGCTTTTGGCGCTGGCTATACAGAGCTTAGCTTCAGCCAACTTGGTCTCAATGTGTTTCTCAATGACTGTCACGAAATCGGGAAATTCCGGGTCATCCACGAATGCCGCGAATTCAATCTCAATCGGTACCGAGCCGCCGGAACACGTCGAAATACCCTCAGCCATGCTTGCCCCAGCCATCATCACCCCCCCTACGAAAAGTAAGAAACGAAGCATTTTCAACCTCCTTTTGTGTTGTTCTGAACATTGGCAAACCTCATAAAACTTCTCCTTCTGGTTGTTTCAAATAAGTGTGACTCATGAACCCAAAGCACCGCGCCACGAATACATTTGTGCACCGGCGCTAGCGCCGCCCTTTAGAATCAATGACTTACAGGCGGCATCTGGTTTTTCTTGATCGGCGAGAGAAAGTGAAGCGCGGTAGAATGGGACAGAACTTCGTTGCACCTCAGCACCAATCGGCAGGGTTTCCCCATCGGACAAGCCGTCATTTTTGACAACGACCGTTGTCAAATTTTTAGCGCAGCAGGTTGTTTTGGCGCCAATTGGCGTCAAATTCTCAACAGACACCCCTCCCCATGTAGCAACAATTGTTGCCAAATTCTCGGTAGCAGCGTGGTAGATACCGTTACCGAAAGCACCTCCTGTCTCTCTGCGCAGAGCAAAGCGCGTCATCCTGCGCAAAGTCGCAGGACGCTGAATACAAATGGCGTATGGATGCTGCGACTTCGCGCCGCATGACAAAATGTGTGCTGTGACAGAACTTCGTTGTGCCTCAACAGTAATCGGCAGGGTTTCCCCATCAGGCGAACCGTCATTTTTGAGACCAATTGGTCTCAAATTTTTAGCGTGGCAGGATGTTTTGACACCAATTGGTGTCAAATTCTCAACAGACACCCCTTCGCTTTTGACAACTGCTGTTGTCAAATTTTGAGCCACCACAACCTTGAGGCCGACTGCTCCTCGGTGCAGATCAGGAGAGTTTTCGGCTCCACAAGCGGCTGTTTCTCTCATCTCGCCATGAATGGCGAGGGGTGCTCTCGATGCGTACTCAGGGTGGTAGGTTGCTTTGAGAACAATTTTTCTTACGTTCTCAACATGCACTCCCTCGTTTTTGAGAACAATTGTTCCCAAATTCCCGTCAGTAGCGCGGTAGATGGTTCGCCTTCGGCGAACCACAACATTACGATTTTTCAATGCCCCATTAGCACCAAAAGGAGGTGCCGCGCCCATGATTAGTTTTTTTACGGCGCCGTAACCCTTTAGAATCAATGGCTTACGGAAAATAGGCAAATAGCATTTTTGCCCGACGTGAGAGAGCGAAGACATGGCAGCCATTTCTCTTCATTCAAAATAAAAAGCGAAGCGCATACAACATTCATGAATGTTGTTCCGAACATCAGCAAAGCTCATCTGATTCCTCCTTATCACTTTTTAAAATCAATAAGCAGTATGGCTATCTCGTATTACCCAACCCCCAAAACCCCGCTTCACGGAAAATAGGTATTGTTGATCCATGAGCATGGCGAGTCAATATGACGAAAGGTATAGATTGAAGAGATGGTGTCGTTCCCGAATAGGTGCATGTAGGAGCGAAAGATTTTTCGCCCCTACAACTTACAGACATAGGTGGGCGGCAGAATGCCACCCCTACGAGAGCTTATCTTCGAGTCGGTTTTTCAATTGCCGTCTGCAAGACCCGTGCGCAGCACTTGTTGCCATGAAAACAGCAAGCGGTTATCATCCATGCAAATCTGCATTTTAGTTTCGGATTTGCATGGATGAGCAATGGCTGAGACAAACTACCTAAGCCGGATTCACGAGGAAGATATACTCGATGCGCTGCGGTTTTTTCCGGTGACGGCGCTGATCGGGCCGCGGCAATGCGGCAAGTCCACGCTCGCCCGCCATCTCCTGGCGCGGCATTTTCCTGATAGCGTCTATCTCGATCTGGAGCGGCCTTCCGATCTCAGAAAGATCGAAAACGCGGAGTGGTATCTTGCCTCACAACGAAACAAGCTCATCTGCATCGACGAAATCCAGCGCATGCCGGAGCTTTTCCCTCTGTTGCGTAGTATCGCGGACGAATGGAACCGCCCCGGCTCGTTTCTGATCCTCGGTTCCGCGTCGCGCGATCTGCTGCAGCAGAGCTCAGAATCGCTGGCGGGAAGAATCCGCTATCTGCGGCTCTCTCCGCTGCTGTGGTCGGAGGTTGCCGGAGAAGGCGAGATGAAGATGGAGCGTTTTCTGGCGCGCGGCGGGTTTCCGCGCAGCGTGCTTGCGCCGAGCGAAAAAATGTCCGTCCACTGGCGGGAGAGTTTTATCACCACCTTTCTTGAACGGGACTTGCGCGAATGGTCAGGGTTTTCCGCTCCCACGATGCAGAGGCTCTGGCGGATGCTGGCGCATCTCTCCGGGCAGACGGCCAACTACTCGGCGCTATCGGCCTCGCTTGGCGTCAGCGCAAACTCGGTGCGGAATTACATCGACCTTTTGGCCGCTACCTTCATGGTGGAGATCGTGCCGCCGTGGTTTTCCAATCTTGGCAAGCGCCTCGTCAAGGCGCCCAGGGTGTATGTCGCCGACACGGGCGTGGCCGCTACTCTGTTGGGTTTGGCAGCGTTCGACGACATGCTGGCGCATCCATCTTTCGGCGCGTTGTGGGAAGGCGCAGTGCTGGCTCATCTGAAAGGCCATTTTCCCGATCTGGAAGTGTCTTACTACCGCACCGCCAACGGCGCGGAAGCCGATTTCGTATTCAGGCATAAAAGCAAAGTCTTCGCGCTGGAATGCAAGGCCTCGCTCTCGCCAACGCTCTCGAAAGGAAATTTTCACGCCTTCGCGGACATTGCCCCTGAACGCGCCTATGTGGTGACCCCTGGGGGAGAACGCTGGCAAATGGCGGAAAACATCGAAGTCGTGCCCCTGGATCAGCTCATCGAGATCCTGCTTCCGGGTGCTGCGCACGGCGAGTGACTCGCGCGGAACGCAAAAACCTACTCAACGATAGGCGCATGTAGGGGCGAAAAATTTTTCGTCTCTACAACGCCTACAAGACGTAGCGGGCGGCAGAATGCCGCCCCTACGAGAGCTTGTCTTCGAATCGGTTCTTCATTGCCATCCGCAGGATCGCCTCTACGAGAGCTTGTCTTCGAATCGGTTCTTCAATTGCCATCCGCAGGATCGCCCCTACGAGAGCTTATCTTCGAGTCGGTTCTTCATTGCCGTCCGCAGGACCTACCTCTTGACATACCCCGCCAGCAATGCCAGCAGCTCGTCTTCGTTATAGGGCTTGCCCAGATAATGATCGGCGCCGATTTCCTTTGCCAGATTGCGGTGTTTGTCGGCGGTACGCGAAGTAATCATGATGACCGGAGTCTTCTGTAGGCGTTGATCCGCGCGAATATTGCGAACGAGGTCAAAGCCGTCCATGCGCGGCATCTCGATGTCGGAGAGGATGGCGTCCGGGACGAAATCGAGCAGTTGCTCCAGCGCATCGACCCCATCCTTGGCGAGCACCACTTCATAACCCTCCCGCACCAGCAGACGACTGGTAATCTTGCGTACCGTGAGCGAATCATCGACGATCATGATGGTCGGCTGTCTCTTCACGCTTTCCGCTACGATGGCCTTCGCGCTCACATCCTGTTTGGCTGCGGCCTCCAGAATCTGGCTGCCCACCCCGGTCATCCGGTTGGCAAGAGCGACCGGGTTCAAAATCAGCACCACTCTGCCATCACCGAGAACGGATGCGCCCGCAACGCCTACAACCCGCGCCATCTGCGGGCCTACGTTTTTCACCACGATTTCCTGATTGCCGAACATCTCGTCAATCAGCACCGCAACCCGCTGATTACCGGAACGCAGCAGCATTATCCAGTAAAGACGGCGCGGCTCCTGCATGGTTTCATTGTCGCCCAAAAGACGCGGCAGATAATGGAAGGGATAATGATGCCCCTGCCAGACCGCCTCGTTTTTGCTCTTCATCTCATTGAGGACGCGCTCCCGCACCTCCATCACCTGCTCGACCATCGCCGAAGGAACGGCAAACAGCCTGTCCGCTACCTGGATCAAAACCACCTGGGTAACCGCCAGGGTAAGCGGCAGATAAAGGCGGAAGGTCGCGCCCTGACCGGGATTGTTGATGATTTCGATCCGGCCCCCGAGGGCGGAAATATCGGTCTTGACCACGTCCATCCCCACCCCGCGCCCGGCGACACGGGAAACACTGGATGCCGTGGAGAAACCAGAGGTAAAGATAAAGTTCAGCAGTTCCTGGTCATTGATTTTCTGCCCCGGAGTCAACAGACCCGCATTTTCCGCCTTGGCGCGAATCTGGGCGACATCCATCCCGCCGCCATCGTCGGACAAGGTCAAAATGACTTCATTGCCTTCCTGAACAAGGGAAAGAACGATTTCGCCCGTCTCCGGCTTGCCCGCCGCAACCCGCTTCTCCTGCGTCTCCAAACCATGCGCAATCGCATTGCGTAACATGTGCTCCAGCGGCGAGAGGATTTTTTCCAGAACCGAACGATCCATTTCTACCTGACCGCCGTGGATGTCCAGGTTGGCGCGCTTGCCAAGCTCCTTCGCGGTCAGGCGAACCAGACGATAAAGACGCTCGTTCTGGCTGTAGAACGGCACCATGCGTACGCTCATCAGCGCTTGCTGCAAGTGCCGGTTCAGTCGCGCCTGGGCAATGATGGCGGCATCAGCGCCATCCAGATTCTTCAACAGGTTTTGCTGTACGGTGGCAACGTCATTGACCGATTCGGCCATCATCCGGGTCAATTCCTGGAAGCGGGTAAACCGGTCGAGCTCCAGGGGGTCGAAATCGCTCTTGGGATCCATGCCGGTGTGCGCCTGGATCTGGGTCTCTGCCTGAATTTCGATTTCCCGCAACTGCCGCCTTAAGCGAATGACGTTTTCGGTCAAATCGACCAGCGAACCTTTCAGTTCGCGCATTTCCCCCTCGATTCGGGCGCGGGCAATGGAAAGCTCGCCCGCCTCATTCACCAACTGGTCGATGAGGTCGGCGCGCACCCGCATCTGGGCGCGAGTTTCGGCCTCCGGCGCAGCCTTGACCTGAACCTGGGGAACCGCCTTTTCAGGCTCTTCGATCAGTTGCTCGATCTGCTCCTGTTCGCTCAACACCGGCTCTTCCGCCGGGGCGTCCTGAGCGCCCACTGTTTTTCCAAGCGCAAGCGGGGCAGCAATCGCGGCAAAATCCCCCGAGATATAGCGCTCAATCGTCACCGCCAGCGTATCTATGACCGAAGCGATTTCATCCAGGTCGGCATCGCTGCCTCCGCCCGCACTCATCAGTTCGCCGATCCTGGTTTCGGTAACATGGGTCAGCTCTCCCAGATTCATCGCTCCCGCCATGCGCGCGCCGCCCTTGAAGGTATGCAGCAAACGCGCCAGAGCATGGGGCGCGGCTTCATCCTTCCGGTTCTCGCGCCAGGCAGCGATTTCCTGCTGAAAGCCGGAGAGCAAATCTATCGCTTCTTCCAGAAAAACAGGCATCAACTGCTCGTCAAACTCATCCTTCAGGATAGGCAAGACGAATTCCGGCCTCGTTTCCGCAACCGCCTCAAAAGCAGTATCCTTCGCCGCAGGGGCGGCCTCGTCGCTGGCAAGAAGAGGCGCTGCTTCGGCAGTCTCCTCGGCAGGGAGGTTCTGGGGCGCCTCTGGCTCGACAGCCTCCTCAACAGGGAGGTAACTATCAGCTAACTCGGATTCTTCGCTTTCAGGCTGAAAATCAGGTTCTGTCGCAGTCCCAACTTCCTCTTCCTCCTCAATCCCGCCTGTTGCGGCGAGCGCCGAGAAGTCTTCGAGGGCTGAATCCGGCAGATCCGACTCTGCCATCTGTTCGCTTCCTGCTTCTTCGGCAAAAACTGCCGTCTCGCTATCCTCTTCGGGAAGAGAAGGAGAGATTTGTACTGCCTCCTCTTCTTCCGGTTCCTCACGCGGCTCTACTGTTGCATCGAGCGCCGAGAAATCTTCGAGCGCAGAATCAGGCAGATGCGCTTCCGCCATCTCGGGGCTTTCTGCTTCCTCGGGAACAAAATTGGTAGTAGTCCCCAGCGCCGGGAGTTCGGGAAGTTCATCGAGAAGATCGGCAGGCGAAAGCTCGGGCAGGGTGATGTAATCCTCGCCATCTTCCTCGGCATGGGCGAGGATGGCAGAGGCGGCATCGACCTCTTCTTCGGCAATGGCTTCGATATCCGGCTCTTTTTCCGCCACCGTCTTCAAATCTTCATCCGTGGGCGGCGGATAGAGGGCGCTCAACATCTTGATCAGCTTGTTTCTCGCCTCCGGCATGACGCCTTCCGAGATGCTGGTCATCATTGCCGTCAAGGTTTCGACGCTCTGCCCGAGAATCTCCAGACCTTCCAGAGAGGCGCGCCGCTCACTCTCGTTGCGGCGCAACAAGGCCATTTCCAGTTCATGCGCCAGCGCATTGATCGGCTTGATCCCGACCGTTCCGGCTATCCCCGCCAGGGTATGCGCTGCCCGCCCGACTTCATAAGGAGTATCCATGCTCGATGAGTCTTCGAGCATGACCATGAAATTTTGCAGGGTGGTCAGATGCCCGCTCGATTCCTCCCAGAAAATCTCATAGAGCTGCGGCGAAATGGAAAGACTGCCAATGATGACATTCTTCTCTTCCCCTTTGTTTTCCGGCTCCAGAGCGGCAGGGGCTTCATCTTGCTCAGGAGCGACGGTAGGGTTTTCCGGCGCCCCCCTTTCATGGGCTTCCACTTCTTCAAGCGCGGGAATTTCATCCGGCGCTTTGCCAATGTCAAGGATGTTCGCGTAGTCTTCCAGCAGCGCGTCTTCAATGACAGGCTCTGCGGAGAGAGGTTCTATGCCCGCAAAAATCTGCGAGGCCGACATGTCGATATCCGTACCCTCCAACTGCGAGGCGGTTAAATCGACATCGGGCTGTTCTTCCGCTTCCGGTTCTTCCTGAGTCAGCGCCACCGCTGGCGCTTCCAGGGTAAGCTCTTCGTCCGCGCCTCTCAGGGACTTGGCATACGCAATCAGGCTCGCATAGGGCGGCACAGCGGCGTGATCGTGGGCAGAAAGGGCGTTTACCCAGACGAGGAAGGTCTGCTGCGCTTCCGCTATCATCGTCAGCAATTCCGGGGTGACCGGCATTTCCTGACGCAGCCAGAGATTGAGGGTCTGCTCGACCTCCCAGGCGGTTTCGCCCAGATCTTTCAGCCCCACCATGCGTCCGCTACCCTTCAAGGTATGGATGGAGCGGCGAATGACCGTCAGGTTTTCGATGTCGCTCGTGTTCTCTTGCAGAACCTCAAAGTTTTCCTTGATGGTCGCGAGAACCTCCTGAGCTTCTTCCAAAAAGATTTCGAGGAGCTCGGCATCCAGTTCTTCTGCATCCGCCGCCACCAACTGCATGGTTTCGGCGGAAGGCTGCGGCACCGGCGCCACGCTGATCGGTGCCAGAGCTTCCGTAACCGCTTCTACTCTGGCGCTTTCCTTGGTTTTCTTCAGCGCCTTCAAGGCCGCCGTTGCCTGGGCAAGCAGCGCCTCGTCCGCGACCAGATCGGCGTCGTTTTGCAAGCCTTCCAGACAGATTGCCAACTGCTGGCGCAGCGCCTCGTTCTCCGGGTTGGCCTGCATGGCGCGCAGGGTATTTCTGGTCTTCGTCTTCAGTTTTTCCAACTGCGACTCGACGCTGTCGGCAACTTCGGCTTCCTCTTCCGCCTCTTCGTCTTCCACCTCGACAGGAGCAACCGTGCGTACCTCGAATTTTTGCAGGAACTCGCCAAAACTGATCTCGCCACCGGACAAGGCATCGACAAAAAAGCCCAGGGTAGAGATCTCGCGCGCGACTTCCTCGCAAACGCCACTCTCGGGAAGGTAATCCGGCTTGGCAAAAGCCAGGACCCGTTCCTTGCTGTCTTTCAGATAGCTGACCGCCTCTTCCTGACCGAGAATGGAGAGCGCGCCGGCAACCTGATTCAACGGGGTTTCCAACTCCGAAGCCTGCGGGCGCTTGCTGTTGTCACGGAAGAAGGCATCCAGCAGTTGCTCGACTTCGCCAAGATTGGTCTGAATTTCCCGCGCCACCTGGGTCATCAGCATCTTTTCCTGGGCGCGACGGGTCATTTCATCGAGAATCGGCGCATCGGCGTCATCGAGCGCGCCACCGGCGCGGCAACTTGCCAGCCTCTGCACCACCAAGGCTACTTGCGCCGGGAAGTTTCCGCCCAGATGGGTATAGTTTTCCAGAGCGTGTTGCAGCAAGATCAAAGCGGTGGCAACTTCCATTGCCAGGGTATCGTTCTGTCGGGAAGCGTCCGCGATCAACCACACTGCCGTAGACAACAGCGCCTCGGACAAGGGCTTCAACTCTTCTCCCAGCACCGCGACATAGGGCGGTATACCCTTGCTTTGCTCAACGAAAGTAGTAAGCGCCTGGGCATTGCCGGAACAGAAGCGGTTCCATTGCTCGCTGGCAGAAGCAACGATTTCTTTCAACGATTGCAGGGCGCTGGCCTCTGCCATGTTGATTTCTTGCAGCGCCTGGGTGGGAATCAGCCGACTTAGCTGATAGACATCCTGAATTTCCTTCAACAGCGGATCAGCTTCGGGAGGGGTGTTCGCCACGTAATAGAGGCAGTCGCGCAACAGACGCTCGGCAATGCCGGGATTACCCTCCTGCAAGCGGCGAATTTGCTGGTCGATCCGGGCGCAAAGAGAGCGCGCGTCCCCGATTTTGTCGCCCCCATTGAGGAGCGCGGTCACCAACCCTAAGGCAGACCACCAGAAAGAGCGTACCGAAGAGGACGCCTGGGTCACCTCGATCCGGGAAAGCGCGGTACGCATCTTGGAGAGACCATTGGTGGCCTCTTCCTTGCTCTTGGCGCGCAGCCAGATCAGCAAGCCTTTCTGGAAAAGAACCCGCTCGGCATGGATCAGCTTTTTACGCGCCGCCGGGGAGAGTTTTCTGCCCTTGGCCTTGCGCTTGGGCGGACGCAGGGAAAGATCAGGAAAGAAGAGATCGACCGGATTGGCCTTTTGTTTTCCGAGAGCCTTGGTAATTTCCTGATAGATAGGCAGAAGACGCAGAGGCTGGTGCGCTTCGCCAATCAGCAAATCACTCAAGTATTGCCGCAGAATGGAAAAAGCGCGTTCGACGACTGCAACCACGCCGCCCTTGTTCCCTGCTTCGCCACTTTCCAGTTGGGCAAGAAGAGTATCCAGCGCCTCGGAGACCTGAGTCACGCCATCTATGCCAACCATGGTAAGCGCGCCATGCGCCTGCTGCAAATGGGTGCGGGCAAATTTGAGGTGCGTACTTTCTTGTCCGCTCAGATACTCCTTCAATGCGGCAAGAGCCGCATCCAGGGCAACGTCAATTTCTCCCTTGACCCAGCTTAAGGGGGCGATTTCAAAACCATTGTTTTCCGTAATGGCGCTCATAGCAAAGCTCTTAGCTGACCTTGAAACCGGCGACCGAACCCTTCAACTCTGAAGCAAGGGCGTTCAATTCGTCTACCGCTCTGGCAGTATGGTTGGTACTGACCGTGGTTTGTCGGGTGATATGCAAAATATCCTGCATCAGGTTGGCAACCCTGGTCGCCGAAAGCGATTGTTCCTTGGTTGCGCCGGAGATGTTTTCGATCAGCGCGGCAAGATCGCGCGATACCTGACCGATTTCTGCCAGCGCCTGACCTGCCATATCGGAACGCTTCGCGCCCTCGACCACGCCCTGGGTAGATTGTTCCATAGCGGAAACGGCGTCCTGGGTATCGGTCTGAATGGTCTTGACCAGCGCCGAGATCTGCTTGGTAGCCTCGGCAGAGCGTTCCGCCAGCCGCTGCACCTCCTCCGCAACCACCGTAAACCCGCGTCCGGCCTCGCCTGCCGAAGCCGCCTGAATCGCGGCGTTCAAGGCGAGAACGTTGGTCTGCTCGGTAATGTCGGAAATCAGTTCCACGATTTCGCCGATCTCCTGCGAGGATTCGCCCAGACGCTTGATTCGCTTGGCAGTGCCCTGAATCTGCTCTCTGATCTCATTCATACTGCGAATGGAATCCTGCACGGCGGTCGTGCCCTTGTCTGCCGCATCCAGAGAGGAGCGCGCCACCTGCGCCGATTGCGCCGCATGACCCGAAACCGCCTGCATGGAGTCGGCCATCACCAGAACCGAATTACTCGCCAGATTGATTTCTTCACCCTGCTTCGCCGCAGCGGCGAGAAGTTCGGAAGATGTCTTACGCGCAACTTCGGTCGCCTGGGTCACGCGGGTAGAAGCGTCGTTGATCCGGCCTACCAGAACGCGCAGTTCTTCAATCGTGTAGTTGATCGAGTCCGCGATTGCGCCGGTAATGTCTTCCGACACCGTCGCGGTTACGGTCAGGTCGCCGTCAGCCAGATCGCCCAATTCGTTCATCAGGCGCAAGATGGCTTCCTGATTCTGGCGATTGGTGGATTCGGAAGCCTGACGTTGCAATTCGGCCTCTTCTGCCCGACTGGAGGTTTCCCGCAAATAGATTATCGCTACCCGTACCAACAACCCTGCCATGAGCAAGGACAGAATCACGATCCCGACGGTGTACCAGCCGCGCGCATCCAGTTTTTTCTGATAGGCGCTGTAGAGCCTGTCCGATTCATCATAGAGGGTGTTGCTTTCCAGGAAGATATTGGCGCCTGCTTGCTTGGCCTGCTCCAGATGGTGCAGGGAGGCCATGATGCCGCTGACCGCCTCTTGATTGGAAGAGAAAATGGCGCCGAGTTCGCGCGTCAGCGCTCTCGATTCGGCGCTGCCCATATTGCCCATTTCACCCAACAGCCTTTCAAAATCGGTCATGTTGTTGAACAGGGCAAGCGAGACATCGGGACGAATGATGTCGCTTCCCAGAAGGAAGTTGACGTTTTTGGAAATGCTCTGGGTCAGCATCCACAACTGGCTGGCTACTGCCGAAGCCTTGCCGGTATCGCTGTTCTGGAGGGCGACCAGGCGCGCTCCCAATTCCTGAAAGCGGGCGTCGTTTTCATTGACCGTAGCCGCGCTCTTTCTGAATGCTGCCAAGGTCGCCTCCTGCTGCGTCAGGAGCGCCACCGACTTTCTCGAACGCTCTTCCCATTGGTTCTGGAGGGGATTGAGCGTGCTGAGGATGTCGTCCGGCGAGGCGGGAACGCTGACCGAACCGATATTGCCGCCCAGCTTCAGGGTATTCAGGAGCTTGGTGAAGTCATCGCTCGCCTTCTTCAACTGCTGGACAGAATTGGAATCCCCCTGCACCGCCATGGCGGAGCTTTTTGCCAGGCGCTGGGAGAGCATCCGCAAGTCACTGGCGGCGGAGACATAGGCCATCCCCTCGGTATAGGATTTGTTATTGAAATAGATCAAACCAAAGGTAAGAACGAAGAGGATCAGCAGGAGGACTATCATGCCCTCGAAGCCCTGAGACTTTTCGGAGTCGTCGCTCTTCGCTTTTCTTTTTTTCTTGCGCCCCTGGACAGGGCGCGCCGGTGACAGGGTAAGCGCGCTATCCAGGCTTTGTTCTTTTTTACCGAAGGGAAAGGATAATTTGAAGGCCATATCAATCTCCGTGGTTAGGCCACAATATTCATGAATTCTGGATCGGAAAGCAGCGCCGCCAGATCCAGGCGATGCCATTTGCCGCCATCATTGTCGATAAACAGTCCGGCGTCCCAAGCTTTGCCGGTTGCGGCAGGCTCCACCTTGAAATCAGCCGGTTTTTTCAGTCCCAAGAGACCGGACACCAAAATAGATACGTTGTTGCCGAAACGAGTCCCAACCAGCAGGAGACGGACGTTGGAGCCATGCAGCGAAGTAGGCTCCTCGCCGATGAAGGCCGGGAAATCGGTGACGGCATGGAGGTTGCCCCGAATATTCGCAAGACCGAGGAAAGACGGTCGAGTCAGGGGAACCGGAGTAAGCAGGGGCAGGGTAGAAATGACTTCGCCGGAAAGCGACAGATCCAGGAGCCAGCGTGACTTTCCCGCCTGAACTCCCAGGAGTGATGCCGAACGCTCCCCGGAAGCAGCGTCGGCAAGCCTGGTGGAGAGGTACTCCTGAAATTCACGCAGGCTTACGCGTCGAGCCATAGTCTGATCCTCTGCTTATACCAGGGCTGCGATGGCAGCCAACAATTCCCGCTCATCGATGGGCTTCGTCAGATAATTATCCGCGCCCTGGCGCAAGCCCCAGATCTTGTCAGTTTCCTGGTTCTTGGAAGTGCAGATGATTACCGGGATATTCTTGGCGCCGACATCGCGTTTCAGATTGCGGGTGGCCTGATAACCGTTCGTCCCAGGCATGATGACATCCATGATTACCAGGTCAGGCTGTTCAGCCTTGGCCTTGGCGATGCCATCTTCGCCATTTTCGGCGACCAGGGTTTGATAGCCGTGCTTTTTCAAGAGCTCTGTCATGACAAAGCGTTCGGTGGGCGAGTCGTCAACCACCAGAACTTTTTTGATTGCCATAGCTATTTCTCCTTTACTTTACTTTGCTGTTGCATCCGGTCTATTGGAAAACTCGGCTACTGTTTGCAACAATGTATCTTTGGTAAAAGGCTTGGTCAGGTATTGGTTGGAGCCGACCAGACGCCCTTTGGCGCGATCGAACAACCCATCCTTGGACGATAGCATGATAACCGGGGTTTCCTTGAAGTGCGGACTCTTTTTGATGATGGCGCAGGTCTGATAGCCATCGAGCCTGGGCATCATGATGTCGCAGAAGATAATGTCGGGACGGTTATTGGCAATTTTGGAGAGGGCGTCAAAACCATCTTCGGCAAGGATGACCACGCAACCAACCTGAAGCAGGAAAATCTCGGCACTGCGCCGGATGGTTCGACTGTCGTCGATGACCATCACCTTCGTGCCTTTCAGATTCGCAATGTCTGCCAAAATTGGACTCCTGAAATAATCTGTCTTTAACAGCGCCTCCAGAATGGAAAGCCTGCAAAACAGAACAAACACATATTATGAGTGTAACACCGGAAGCCGTCTTCGCCCATGTTTTCCAATCTGCTATTCCTGTTTCTGGGCATGAAACGCAACAACTTCAGGTAAAATCTCAGCCATCTTACCTAATCATCTTTCGCTTAGCCAGACTTTTAAAGGTTTTTCCCCGCAAAGTCTGTGGAAATTTTGCCCCGATGCCACCTTCTCGCCCCGCAGTCCTCGTTTTTGCCGCCAGTGACCCGGTTTGTGGCGCGGGTCTGCAAGCCGACATTCTCACTCTTTCCGCCCTGGGTTGCCACCCGCTCACCGTAGTTACTGCGCTCACGGTGCAGGATACGACAGGAGTCGAAGCCGTTCTTCCCGTAGACTCAGATTTTGTCCGTGAGCAGAGCGATTGCCTGCTCGCTGATGTTCCCGTCGCGGCGATCAAGGTCGGGCTTCTGGGCTCTGCGAGTCAGGCGGAAATCGTGGCGGAGGTGGCAAGAAAGCTGAAGGCGCCGCTGGTGCTCGATCCGGTGCTTGCCTCCGGGCGGGGAGACGCGCTCGCTGATGCTGCCCTCTGCCATGCCCTGCGCGAAATCCTGTTGCCCCATGCCGCCCTGATTACCCCCAATGTCCCGGAAGCCTACGCCCTCTTCCCGGAACTGCCGCGAGAAACCCCGCTGGCGCACCTCGCGCGCCGTATGCTCGAGGGCGGGGCGGGGCAGGTGTTGCTTACCGGCCCCCATGCCTCGACCCCGGAGGTCATCAATACCCTCTATGGCAGAGAGGGCGAGATTCGGGCGGATTGTTGGCCGCGACTTTCCGGTTCCTATCATGGCTCTGGCTGCACCCTGGCCTCCGCCGTCGCTGCTTTTTTGGCGCGCAACTACATAATGGAGGATGCCGTGTATGAAGCTCAAGCTTATGTCATGGAGACTCTGCTATATTCCTACCGCGTGGGGCGAGGGCAGTCCATTCCTGCCCGTCTTTGCGCTGACTCCTGAGATAGCATGAGCCACACCTATCCCCCCTTGTTCGGCCTCTACGCCGTAACTCCCGATGAGCCGGATACGGACAAATTGCGTAAGAAGCTTGCCGCAGTTCTGGCGGGCGGCTGTCGCTGGGTGCAGTATCGCCATAAAACGGCAGATGCGCTTCTTAAGCAGAGACAGGCTCGGGTGCTGCACGATCTTTGCCGGACACATGCTGCCGCCCTGATAATCAATGACGATGTCAGTCTGGCAAGAGCAATAGGCGCAGCAGGGGTGCATCTGGGAAAGGGTGATTCAAGCCCAAAGGAGGCGCGTAAAATGCTGGGCGATGAAGCTATTATCGGCATCTCCTGTTATCAGGATCTGGAGCGGGCGGAGGGTTTTGCCAATTCGCTTGCAGATAGCGGCAGATGTGCGTATCTGGCTTTTGGCGCGGCTTATCCATCGCTTACCAAGCCGGAAGCCTTGCCTTTAGAGCCGGATTTTTTTTCTCGCGCCTCTCGTCTTTCCCTTCCCGTTTGCGCGATTGGCGGCATTACTCTGGAAAATGCCGCGCCGCTCTTGCAAACAGGGGTTAGGATGCTGGCTGTGGTCAATGATATTTTTTCCCGCCCTCTTGGCGCCATTACGGCGCGAGTCGAGGCTTACCAAAAACTTTTCGAGGAGTTTGCCCATGTCTGACAACGCCAGTCTGTTTGCCCGAGCCCAACGTTTTATTCCCGGCGGGGTCAATTCGCCGGTACGCGCTTTTCGCTCGGTGGGCGGAACGCCCCGCTTTTTCTCAAAAGGGAAAGGAGCGCGCTTTCAGGATGTGGAGGGGCGGGAGTATCTCGATTACGTAGGCTCCTGGGGCCCCCTGATACTCGGCCACGCCCACCCGGAAGTCGTAGCCGCAGTGCAGGATGCTGCCGAACGGGGGCTTTCCTTCGGCGCGCCTACCGAGGCGGAAATCGAACTGGCCGAACTTCTCTGCAAGCTCGTGCCCTCGCTGGATATGGTTCGTCTCGTTTCTTCCGGGACGGAAGCAACCATGAGCGCCATTCGTCTGGCGCGGGGTTTTACCGGACGCGATTTGCTGGTGAAATTTGAGGGTTGCTATCACGGCCATAGCGATAGTTTGCTGGTCAAGGCAGGCTCGGGAATGCTTACCTTTGGCAATCCTTCTTCCGGCGGGGTTCCGGCGGATACGGCCAAACATACCCTGGTGCTTCCCTATAACGACCCGGAGGCGTTGGCGGATGTGTTCGCCCGCTACCCGGACGCAATTGCCGCGGTCATTCTGGAGCCGGTTGCGGGCAATATGAATCTAATCATGCCGCGCCCGGAATTTCTGGCGGCCTGCCGTGAGCTCACCGCCCGACATGGCGCTACCCTGATTTTTGATGAGGTCATGACCGGCTTCAGGGTGGGGCTTGGCTCGGCGCAGGGAATGTTCGGCATCACTCCTGATCTTTCCACTTTCGGCAAGGTGGTAGGCGGCGGGATGCCGCTGGCGGCCTTTGGCGGCAGGCGGGAGATCATGGAAAAAATCTCACCCCTGGGCTCGGTCTATCAGGCCGGCACTCTTTCCGGCAACCCGTTGGCCGTCGCGGCAGGGCTTGCCACCTTGCGCCTTGTCTCTGCTAATGGTTTTTATGAAAACCTGGCGGCTCGTGCCGAGCAGTTGTGCGCAGGTTTGTCCTGCGCCGCTGAGAAACATGGGGTCACCTTCTCTGCCCAGAGCGTAGGCGGGATGTTCGGGCTTTATTTTGCGGCAAAGCCGCCAGCTTCTTTCGCGGAAGTGATGGCTGCGGATGCTGAGGCCTTCAACCGCTTTTTCCACGCCATGCTGGAAGCTGGACATTATTTCGCCCCTTCGGCGTTTGAGGCAGGTTTTGTCTCGGGAGCGCACAGCGAACAGGATATAGCGACGACGATTCAGGCCGCAGAACAGGTTTTTGCGGCATGGTGAAAGCGGCATAGGCTGGGTTTTGCGCCAGCAAAACCCAGCTATGGTTCCATCATCAGCCTAAATGAAGCCAGACTTCGCTTCTGATATGTTGGCCTTTTTCGACAAGCATTTCCTGCGTATCGTGCTAGGCATTGTTGCCGCAGCATTCGCATGGGTGTTCCTGGATTCCCCTGCTGAGCCTCCTCATTTTATACAAGGCGTTATCACTCAATCTATTTATGAGCCTGGTAGATATGGCGACGGCCATATGCGTATTTTGGTTCGTGCCGGCGAGAGTGAAAGCTTTGTCTTTATTCTGGGTGGCTACAGGAGTCATATCCAACCAGGGATGCGCGTTGACATTTCAGTCCGTAAGCGGCGCTTGAGCGGACTCTACACTCATACTTTTGAAGGAATTGCGCGTTAGCTCTATGCCGCAGAATTTCCCCGGGCGGGACATGGTAGACTGCGCCTTTTATTCCGGTTGGTAGTATGACGCTTTTCTCCCGCTATCTTTTGCTGGCCTTCCTCATTCTGTTGGCGGATCAGGCAAGCAAGCTCCTGATTCTTGCCAATTTCGAACCGGGGGAGCAGCTTGTCTTGACGCCGTTCTTCAATCTGGCGCTGGTCTACAACCCCGGCGCGGCCTTCAGTTTTCTGGCGGATGCTTCCGGGTGGCAAAAATGGTTCTTCCTCGCCCTGGCGGTAATCATTTCCCTGTGGATAGTGAGCCTGTTGTGGCGGCATCCCGAACGCCGCCGGGAAAACATCGCCCTTGCCCTTATCATGGGCGGGGCGCTGGGCAATAGCGTGGATCGTCTTGCTTATGGCGCAGTAGTGGATTTTCTCGATTTCCATCTTGCCGGTCACCACTGGCCGACCTTCAATCTTGCGGATTCCGGCATCACAGTTGGCGCAGCGCTCCTGATAATCGACGCCCTCCTCGCCGGACGCTCGCAAAAGGCAACAGCAGGTGTTTCCTGATGAATGAACACAAACAAACAGAAGCTGACAGTTTTCTGACCCTGCATTACCGCATCAGCACCGCCGAAGGGGAAGAACTGGTCTCCACCTTTGGTCTTTCCCCGGCCACCCTGCAAATGGGCAGCGGACAACTGGCGGAAGGGCTGGAGCGTTGCCTGCTCGGTCTTGGCGAAGGCGAACACCGGATCTTCGATCTGCCGCCGGAACAGGCGTTTGGCCTTGCCAATCCTGCCCTGGTCGAACGCATTCTCCTTTCCGCCTTGCCTGCCGGAATGGCGCTTCAGGAAAATTCCCTGGTCGAATTTACCACCCCGGAAGGGCGCTCCTTCTCCGGTTTTTTACGGGAATTGACTGCCAGCCACGGCCTTTTCGATTTCAATCACCCCCTTTCCGGCAAAGCCATCCGTTTTGAAGTGGAAATTCTCTCGGTTTTATAAATATGGAAGTCTTGCTTGCCAATCCGCGAGGATTCTGCGCCGGGGTGACCCGCGCCATTGTCACCGTCGAACAGGCGCTGGAGAAATTCGGCGCTCCGGTCTATGTCCGCCACGAGGTCGTGCATAACCGCTTCGTGTGCGACGGTCTGCGCGCCAAGGGCGCGATTTTTATCGAGGATGTGCGCGAAGTCCCGCTGGGCAGCGTTCTGGTGTTCAGCGCGCACGGGGTGCCGAAGTCTGTGCAGCAGGAAGCGGAAGCAAGAGGATGCCAGATCTTCGATGCCACCTGCCCATTGGTTACCAAGGTGCATCTGGAAGTCAAACGAATGCACGAACGCGGGCGGGAAGTCGTGATGATCGGGCATCAGGGACACCCCGAGGTAGAAGGCACGATGGGGCAGTGTGAGAGCGGCATCTATCTGGTGGAAAACATCGCCGATGTGGAAAAGCTACAGGTGAAAACCCCGGAAACCATTTCCTTCGTGACCCAGACTACCCTCTCGCCTGGCGATGTCCATGAAATCGTGGATCATCTGCGCGAGATTTTCCCCAACATCAGCGGCCCCAAAAAGGACGATATTTGTTACGCCACCCAGAACCGGCAAAATGCCGTCCGCCAGTTGGCGGCAGTCTCGGATCTCGTGCTCGTGGTGGGTAGCCCCAACAGTTCCAATTCTCGCCGTCTTTGCGAAGTGGCTGCCAGCATGGGGGTGGAAGCCTATCTCGTCGATTCCGCCGCCGAAATCGAAGCTGAGTGGCTCGCGGGCAAGACAAGGGTTGGCGTCTCGGCAGGCGCTTCCGCCCCGGAAAAGCTGGTGAGCGAGGTCATCGCGCGTCTGGAAGAGGCAGGATGCAGCGCCGTAAAAGAGCTTCCGGGAGATGAGGAAAACATTCATTTCCCGTTGCCCAAGGGCTTGTAAAGAAATGGCTAGGGTGAAAGAGGTATTGCATCGTAGGGGCAGGCCTTGCGCCTGCCCAAAACCGCCCAAAACAGGGCAACCACAAGGGTTGCCCCTACGAGTTTCCCTACCATGACATGTGGCGAGAATTACGACCCTGCAAAACCATAGAGATTTTCTTGGTTTCAGGGGCAAATGCGATTGCCATGAATGAGCAACAGGGGCGCGAAAAGCGTCATGCAAAAAGGGTTTGAGGAGTAAAATCCGAGAGGATTCATTTCCTGTCGCAATCGCCTGTAGCTTGCTCTGCGGGCGGTTTTCCCGGACAACGAAGCTGGAGGTAGCTTACTTTGCGAGGCGCGCCCCCCAAAAACCGCCGACCCGCGCTCTTGTGGTGGATAACTTGTGCTCTGGTGCTTGCCGCAAGCGGCATCAGCGTTTACTTCCTCTATCAGCGCGCCCTCGAACGGACTCTGGAAGAGTTGCAGCAATCCATGCACATGGTCGCAGCGGACATGGATCGCTGGATGCGCGGCATCGATACCAGCATCCGCCTTCTGGGAGTGAAGGCGGAACACTATCTCGACGACGATAGCCTCGTCAGAAGAGATGCTGTATGGCTCACAACCCTGGCGGAGCAGGATGGGCTTTTTTACGCTACCCGTCCGCCGGATGGAACGCCGCCGGAAAAGAGCAGCTATCTTTTCGGCAAGGGCGGGATTCCGAAGGCGGGAGAGGCGCGCGCCGCTGAAATGGCAAAGGCGCTCGATTTGACGCCGCTTCTGGGCGAAGCGCACCGCCGCATTGCCGCCGCAAGCTGGGTGTATTACGTTTCCATGGAAGGCTTTGTCAATCTGTACCCGTTCGCGGAGGAGATAGCAGGCAAGGTGCTGTGGGAAGATCGCGCGATGGGCGACGAGAACCACGCCAGACTCATGCCCGGAAGCAACCCTGAACGCGGCGTACACTGGGTCGACGCCTATATGGATCCTGCCGACAAGGGCGCAATCGTGACGGCCACGATGCCGCTGTATGACAAAACAAATACCTATCGCGCTTTCATCGCCATCGACTTCGCCCTCACCGATTTGAAGCAGCTCCTGAAGGCGGATGATCCTGCGGATGGCGAATTTTACATCGTCAATGATTCCGCTCAGGTTTTGCTGACCTCCCGGGAAGTCGACATGCGTCGGATTCAGAAAGTGGATGCCTTTCTGCCTGAGGCGCTCCATCCAGCCCGGAAAAACCGGCGCGCCTTCATGGCAATGGGGTGTGAGGATCAGGGGGAAAGGTTTCTCTGCCGCCAGAACATGAGTGAAGCGCCCTGGCAGGTGCTGTTCGCCGTGGAGCGGAGCAATGTCGTCTGGCGCGCCATTACGGGGATGTGGGTTGATCTCGTCATTCTCATGCTGCTGCTTCTGGGAGTCGTTGCGTTCGAGTTTTACCGGCGGCTGGCGGAAAGGCAGCGGGAATGGGGAAGGCGTTATCGGCGCATTCTGGACAGTTCCGATCAGGGCTTTGGCGAATGGCATATTCAGAAGCGGATGTTCAGCGCCAGTCCCAGATTCGATATTCTCTTCGGACGCCCGCACCGCAATTTCAGTTCAGAGGAAGACTGGATGCAGCACGTCCATCCCGAAGACATTGCCAATGTTCGCCGTTCCCTGCGAGGCTATTTGTCCGGGCATCACCCCTTGAGCGTTGCGACTTTTCGCGTCAAAACCGAGAGCGATTCCTGGCGCTGGCTGATGGCGCACGGCAAGGTGGTCGAATACGATCATAGAGGCCGGCCGGAAATCGTGACCGGCACCCTGACCGATATTACCGAGCAGAAGGAGAACGAGGCGGCGATTCTGGTTGCCAAGCATATTGCCGATCGGGCGCGGGAGGCGGCAGAAGCGGCCAATATCGCCAAATCGCGTTTTCTTGCCACCGCAAGCCACGATTTGCGTCAGCCGGTGCAGGCGGGACATCTGCTGGTTTCCATCCTGAAGAACTCCAACCTGGACGCCGAGCAGAAGAAGATCATCAGCAATCTGGAGCAAGTCGCCCGTTCCCTGGACGAATTGCTGGATGCCCTGCTCGACATCTCCCGGCTGGATGCGGGCACGATAAGCCTGCAAATCGAGCCGGTGGAGATCTACACTGTTTTCCAGCGCATCGAAGGCGAATTCGCTTCCCTCGCCCTGGAGAAAAAGCTGCGTTTCAAATTCTTTTTCCCCGATGCCCCCCTCGTTTTCATGACCGATATGAGTATCTTCATGCAGATCATGCGCAATCTGGTCAGCAATGCCGTCCGCTACACCGAAAAGGGAGGGGTGCTGATAGGGGTCAGGCTGCGGCAGCAAGATGGCAAACGCTTTTTGCTGTTTCAGGTCTGGGATACCGGAATCGGCATCCGCGAGGAAGATCAGAAGCGTATCTTTGAGGAGTTTTTTCAGGTAGATAACTCATCGCTTGCGCAAAGACAGGGTCTGGGGCTGGGGCTTGCCATCACGAAGCGGATGGTAGGCTTGATGGGCTACAGCATCCGCTGTCGCTCCCGCTATGGCTGGGGCAGCATGTTCGAGGTTCTCGCGCCTCTGCCGGAAAACGATGCCGGGGCGCTCGCTAAACCAGAGCAGAGCACGGACGATTACAGCGTCTTGCAGGGAAAACTCTGCATCGTTACCGAAGATGACCCCTTGGTGGCCGAGGCTTTTACTATGTGGCTGAAGTCGCACGGAATGCGGTGTCTGTGTTTTGCCGACAGCGACAGCGTCCTTGCTGCGCCGGAGATTTATGAGGCCGATTTTTTCATCACCGACTTTCGTATTCAGGGCAAACTGAACGGGATCGAGTTGCTGGAAATCCTGCACGAGCGCCTCCAGGCGCCGATTCGAGGAATCATCGTCACCGGCGGCGCTTCACGCGCCAGCATCGTCTCGGCCTCGCATAACATCGACATCTGGCCGGTGCTCTACAAGCCGGTGACGCCGGAAACTCTTCTCAAAACCATGCTGCAAATCTGGCAGGAACGCCCGACACAGGCGGCGCTGTTTACCTCGTGATGTAACGGACATGATTCGTTTTTCCCAGTTGCGGATGAGCTTGGTTGCCCATAACAACGGAAAATTGAGCCTTGGAGAGAGCAACAGGGAAGCGGTGTGAGGAGACACTGATTTTCGGGGTTGTTTGTCCCGGTATGCTGTGTTAGAAGATAAAAATCGTTTGTTTGCAACTGTTTCCCGGAAGGGGTTTTATATGGTTTTTTCATTTTTCAAGAAACCGGCAGATGTCAAAATGCCTGCTCCGGTTTCGGCTCGTGTTCCCAAGCCTGCGAGCGCGCCAAGCGGCGCGGGCGCTGCGGGTACATCTCAGCCCAAGGCAGCAGCTGACAACTTCGATGATGACTTCCTGAATGAGCCTAACCTGAATGACATCGTGGTTGCTTCGGCAGAAGAGCCCATGCAGGCGGTTCAGAATGATGACTGGTCATTCGAGCTCAGTGATACCAATACCAGAGTGAATGGCGGCTACGGGGTGGAGATCGTCGAGGAAACCGACCCTTATGCGGAAATCGCCGAACATGCGGCGGTGGCCTATGCCAACGGGCAGAACGCGGTAGTCAAGACTACGCTGGAGAACGCAATCAAGGACAACAGCGACCCGGGGGCGTTGAGGCTGTGGCATATGCTGTTCGACTTTCATCGCGTGAGCAACAATCAGGCAGCGTTTGATTCGCTGGGGGCGGAGTTTGCGCGCACCTGCGAGCTTTCGCCGCCTTCCTGGACGGTAAAGAATGTCGAGGCGCCGAGCAAAAAGCCTGTCGCCTCCGGGATGGTGGCGCTGCAAGGCATTCTTGCTGGCAACAATCCGGCGCTGGAGTTGATGAAAAAGGCTATCGCCAATAAAGAGCCGCGCCGGGTTGATTTCGGGCGACTGGCCGGAATCGATCCCGATGGGGCGATGGCGCTGGCAGAGATTCTGAAGCAGGCGCGTCGTCTTGATCTGGGCTGGGGAGTATCGCAGGCGGATTCACAGGTGGATCGTCTGGCGGTGCGCCTTACCGCATCCAGCGTCGGCGTGGAAGGCGATCTCGGTTACTGGCAGTTATTGTTCGAGTTGTACCACTTTTTGGGCAGGGAAGAAGATTTCGAGGACAAGGCAGTTGATTATGCGGTTGCTTTCGAGCATTCCCCGCCTTCCTGGGAACCGCCGAAAAAGCCGCCTCTCATCCCCGATGTGGCTGGCGGAGAACAGGAAACCAAGGCGGAAACCGTGGAGCGCCTGGAAGGCGCCATTCTCCGGGGCAATATGGGTAATGTGCAGCAGCTTTTGAAGCAGGGCGAAGAAAATCGGCTGGATTTTTCCGCCGTTACCCGGGTCGATTTCGTCAGCGCCGGCATGTTGGTGAATGTCCTCTCCGCCGCCGGGCATGTGACTATCGTGCATCCCAATCGCCTGGTTGCCGAGTTATTGCGGGTCATGGGTGTTGACCGGGTCGCTAAAATCGAGCTTTTCAGGCACTGAGGATTTTTTATGGAGCAATACCACGGCACGACCATTGTGTCGGCGCGCCGGGGTGCTGCTGTCGCCATGGGAGGCGATGGCCAGGTAACCCTGGGCAACACGGTGGTCAAACACACGGCGCGCAAAATTCGTCGTGTCTATCAGAATCGTATTCTGGTTGGCTTTGCGGGGGCGACGGCGGATGCGTTTACCCTGCTCGATCTGTTCGAAGCCAAGCTGGAAAAGCATCAGGGCAATCTCATGCGCAGCTCGGTAGAATTGGCCAAGGAATGGCGCACCGATCGCATGTTGCGCCGTCTGGAGGCCATGCTTCTGGTGGCGGACAATGAGCATACATTGGTAATTACCGGCAATGGCGATGTTCTGGAACCGGAACATGGCATAGCTGCCATCGGTTCGGGCGGGGTCTATGCCCAGAGCGCGGCGCGGGCGCTGGTGGAAAACACGGAGCTTTCGCCTCTTGAGATCGTTCGCAAATCATTGGAGATTGCAGGCGAGATCTGCGTTTATACCAACGGAAATTTTACTTTGGAAGAGCTTCCGGGATAATGGCTGAAATGATGGAAACAAAATCGACAGGAACGGGCGCGCCCATGACTCCGGCGGAGATCGTGCGCGAACTGGACAAGCATATCGTAGGACAGGGCAAGGCCAAGCGGGCGGTTGCCATTGCATTGAGGAATCGCTGGCGGCGTTCCCGCGTTGCTGATCCGCTGCGCTCCGAGATCACCCCGAAAAACATTCTGATGATAGGCCCCACCGGAGTGGGCAAGACGGAAATCGCCCGGCGTCTGGCGCGGCTTGCCGATGCTCCCTTCGTCAAGGTCGAGGCTACCAAGTTTACGGAAGTGGGCTATGTCGGGCGGGATGTGGATTCGATCATTCGCGATCTGGTCGAGATTGCGGTCAAGGGCAAGCGGGAAAAGGCGATGCGTGAAGTACGGATGCGCGCCGAAGACGCTGCTGAAGAACGTATTCTTGATGTCCTGCTGCCGCCCGCCCGAAATGCCGGTTTTTTTGCGGAAGGCACGGAAGGGGAAGAAAAGACCAACAGCACCCGCCAGAAATTCCGCAAAAAGTTGCGCGAAGGCGATCTCGATGACAAGGAAATCGAGATCGAGGTGAGCCTGCCGGGGACTCAGGCGGAAATTTTTGCCCCGCCCGGCATGGAGGAACTGACCACCCAGATTCAGGGGATGTTCCAGAATTTGGCGGGGGGGCGGAGCAAAAACACTCGTCTCAAGATCAAGGAGGCGATGAAATTGCTGGCCGACGAAGAGGCGGCCAAGCTCATCAATCAGGAAGAGGTGAAGCTCTCGGCCTTGCAGAGCGTAGAGCAGAACGGGATCGTGTTTCTGGATGAAATCGACAAGGTGGCGAGTCGCAGTTCCGCCCAGGGCGCGGATGTTTCTCGCCAAGGGGTGCAGCGTGATCTTTTGCCGCTGGTCGAAGGCACCACCATTTCCACCCGCTATGGCATGGTGAAGACCGATCATATCCTCTTCATTGCTTCCGGGGCGTTTCACCTTGCCAAGCCTTCGGATCTGATCCCCGAATTGCAGGGACGTTTTCCCATCCGGGTCGAACTGGATTCGCTGGGGATTCAGGATTTCGAACGCATTCTGACCCAGACCGACGCCTGTCTGACCCAGCAATATCAGGCTTTGCTGGCAACAGAAGGCTTGCAACTGGAATTTACCCCGGAGGCAATCAGAAGACTTGCGGAAATTGCTTTTCAGGTGAATGAAAAAACCGAAAACATCGGCGCGAGAAGGCTTTATACCGTGCTGGAAAAGCTGCTGGAAGAAATTTCCTTTACGGCGGACGGGTCTTCTTCCGAGGCGCTCGAAATCGACGCGGCCTATGTCGATCTCCGCTTGAACGAACTCGCCGCCAACGAGGATCTGTCGCGCTACGTGCTGTAATACAGAGGACAGATGTCAGGGATCAGGGATCAGAAGAACCCTTGATTCCTGATGCCAGGATCGCAAATTGAAGCGTAGGGGCGAAAGATTTTTCGCCCCTACATTATCCCAGATTTTCCATTTGGCTCATTCTTCGCGGTTGTAGGGGCGGGTTTTAAACCCGCCCCTACGGGTTATGGGGACGGCAGGATGATGATAAGCCCCTACACGCGCTTATCCATCAAGTTGGTTTTTAAATCGCCACCTGCGGGATATGTCCGCAGGATCAATTGGTTGTAAAGCAGTTTTTTGGATGCGAGGATAATGCGAAGGTAATGGCTTCATGCTGGTTTTATGCTATACTGTGAATTCGCCCAATTACGTATAACTGGGTGCGAGCAAAAAGGCGCTACCGTAATGACGAAGTAGATGGAGTATTGCAATGGAAGCAAAATCTTTTTTAAGCAACTTGTCGATTTCAACCAAGATGAACGCTGTTCAGGCTGTTGCTCTGGTTGTATTGTTCATGATTTCCATTACTTCGTTTACGACATGGGTAAAAGCTCTTTTCGTCGAAGACAACATTGCAACGGTGCGGCAAATAAACACCCAGACCCTGGCGGTAATCGAGGCATATAACGAAGTTTTGCAAACCAATGTTATCCGTATAAGCAATGTCTTGAGGCAGTCGTTGCCGCAAAATTATACGCTTGACAAAACAGAGCGTATCGGCATTAGCGGCATCCAAACTCCGGTGTTGAGGGCGGGCAATCAAGTGTTGAATCTCAATTATGATGTTGCTGACAGTTTTTACGCATCAACCGGCACTGACGCTACCGTCTTCGTGCGTGATGGTGACGATTTTGTCCGTATTACCACATCGCTCAAAAATGAATCCGGTGCGCGCGCCGTCGGCACCAGGCTTAACCGTGAACACCCTGCATATAACGGACTGTTGGCAAACAGAACATTTACCGGCAAGGCATATATTTTCGGGCGTAATTACATGACTAATTATTCTCCGATTCTGGATGCCTCAGGTAGTGTCATCGGAGCTTTGTTCGTAGGGCGCGATTTCTCTGTCGAAAAGGAGTCGTTGCGCAAGAAAATCATGGACATCAAGTACGGCGAAAACGGTTATATGTTCATCGTCAGTTCCGGCAGTGCAGACATGGGGGCGCTGATGATCCATCCTGCCCTTGAAGGTAAAAATCTTTACGATGAGAAAGATGCCAAGGGGCTTGCCTATATTCGTAACATCGTTGAGCAGAAACAGGGTGTTATCTCGTACTGGTTAACTCCGTCTGGTAGTAAAGCGGCGCGTGAAACAATCGCGGTATTTGACACTGCTCCTGAGTGGGAGTGGGTCATCGTTTCCGAACTCGATGTAGATTACATAAATGATAAAGCAGGGCGTGTGCGTAACCTTGTGATAATAGGCGCATTGATTTTGGGCGCGCTCCTCTTTTTGTCTTCCTTTTTCTCTGCCCGGTACTGGATCGAACGTCCATTGGCGAGCTTGCTTGGCGCCATGGAGCAAATCGCCGCCGGTCGTCTCAATATCAGCATTACGGAAAGAGGCAACGATGAAGTAGGAAAACTGCTCCGCGCGACTAACGTCATGGTCAGCAAGATGCGTTCCGCATTGCAGAGCATCCAGCATTCCTCGCAACAACTGGCTGACCACTCCGCGCACCTGGTCGGCGTTGCCAACAATGTCGCCGATCAATCGGAGCAGCAGAACGATGCTGCCACCGCCATGGCGCAAAGTATCGAGGAAATGAATTCCAATGTCGTCCATGTTTCCGAGAACGCGAAGCAGGCGGATCAGATTTCGGTCGAATCTGATCGCATCTCCGGTGAAGGCGCCACAGTCATTCAGCGGGCAACGGACAGCATGACAGCCATTGCCAACAGCGTGCGCGGCGCGTCCGAGGTTGTCAATGCCCTTGGACATGAATCGCGCGCCATTTCCACCATCGTAAACGTAATCCGCGAAATCGCCGATCAGACGAATCTTCTGGCGTTGAATGCGGCGATTGAAGCGGCACGCGCCGGAGAACAGGGGCGCGGCTTTGCCGTAGTTGCCGATGAAGTGAGAAAGCTGGCAGAACGTACATCGAGCTCCACCCAGGAAATCAGCGAGCTGGTAAATCGTATTCTCAATGGTACAACCAACGCCGTTGCCAGCATGGAATCCGGCGTAAACAAAGTTGAGGAAGGGGTTTCGTACGCAGTCCAGGCAGGGGATAGTATTGCCGGGATCCGGCAAAGCTCCAATCAGGTAACGGCAGCGGTCAGCTCAATTTCCAATGCGCTTGTTGAGCAATCGGAGGTTATCGTTGCAATATCGCATAACGTTGAGAAAATCGCCGAGATGTCTGACCAGAACAGCCGACTTGCCAAAGAATCGGCGCAATACGCGGCTGAACTGGAAAAACTGGCGCATACCTTGCGAAAGGATATTTCGCACTTCAGTATCTGAATCTCGAAGCCCCCTGGCTCCAAACCAGGGGTTTAGCAATCGGTGGAGGGAATCAGGCTGCGCGTGCCCCCCTCTCACCTTGTCATCAATCCACCCACAAGATGGGCTGCTCCAGATGCCAGCCTATCGAACGTAAGCGGCGCATTCCTGGAAACAGTGCTTGGGGAAACTCGAACATCGCGTATCGCGCCTGCAAGCCGTCGATTTGGAGCGCGAGATCCCATCTATGTGCGGATTCATTGAACCACCAGACGGTGGTCGTGCCGATCCCTGCGTAGCCCCAGTCGCTATTGGCATTAGTGCTGCGCAGGAAGAGCAGTGTGCTCTTCCCGCTAGTGTCGCGCGGATCAGGCAGCGCCAACAACTGGCAGCGGCCTATCATTCCATTGCTGGTTGAGCCGCACTCACTTTTTCCTGGGTTGGATTCGTCGCGCCATGTCGGCGGCAGCGGCAATGATTCCCAGGTTCTGCCGCCAACGGAGCGAGTTCGCTCAATATTCCATCCAGGCACTCGGCCTACAGTGCGAGTCTCGTTTGATGAGTCAGGCTTTGCCATCCAGCTTAACCGAATGACGTGCCCCTGCATGTCAATAGCGTGACTGACGCTGCTCCAATCATGCGCTGACTGTTCGTCGCGCACCACTATATGAAAGCCCGGATCACCGAGCTTGACCACCTCGTACAGGCGAGCCGGAGAAATCATTCCCAGCCCTGAGAAGCCTTCCTCGCAGGTTGGATTTGCGTCACAAGCCTCATCAAGCAGCGAAACGAAGTCGCTCGGCGCTACATTGCTGGCCAGCACGACGCGCCCGTCGGGCAACATGCGTATCGCGCCAACGCTGCCGCTGAGAGTGTAGGATCCGGGGGTGGGCTTGGCCTCGCCGACCCGCCAGGTTTGCAGCCCGCCCGATGCGGCCAGCAACAGCGCCATGCTGTCGCGCACCCCCAGCATTCGGCTGTTGTCAAGCTCCGGCATATCGACTCGTGTCCAGTTGCGGGTTGAAAAGTGGTAGATCGCCATCGCGCCGCTGCCATCGGGCATATAAGATGCAAGGTTTTCATCAAAACCACGGTCGCTGGCGGCCAGACGGCCTTTGACAAGCACACGGTCGTCATCCAGCCAGAAGGCATCCATTGCGCCTGCGACCACGGGCACAGCGTCAAGCTGGGTAGCGGTTCCAGTTTTCAGGTCAATGACCTCGGCCTCGCTGCCGTAACGCATCTTGCCTCCGTCGGTCATGGCAAAGCGTCGGCCACCGGCAACGAACAGGCGCTCGCCGCGCAAGGCTACGCCTGGGCCGTTCATTGAAAGACCGCTTGGAGCAAAGGCGGGTGCTAGCGAATCGGTTAGCGAAATCCGATCTACGCCGGGTGTTCTCTTGCAGCAACGGCTATTTGGCTCGAATGTATGTACGCCGCCAGCAACCACGATGCGATTACCTGGCAGCGCCTGTACCACCCCGCCTATGCGAGGTGTGGGTAGCCAGCCCACCCGCTTCCAGCCGCTGGCAAAGCCTGTCGGGCTGCGGCTGTCGCGGGGCAATACCAGCAACTCTTGATCCAGCCCGCCGCCCAGCACCAGACTGCCATCGCTGGACTCGGCCATTGACGGCTTCGATGCACCATAAGCTTCGGCGCACAGGGGGAGCGGCAAGGGCGGCAGCGTAGTCCAGGTGTTGGCTTGCACATCGTAGATATCGACTGTGCGTGCCTCCATGCCGCCGTAGCACCTGAGAGACCGGGCTCCAGCAACAGCCACCCGGCCATCGGATAACCGCATCGAAGCTGACTTTGATCGCTCATGCGGCATGGGGGAAACCAACGTCATACTGGCAGTGGCGGGGTCGAAGATCGAAGCCAGCTTATGGGTGCCGTACTCGCCGCCAAACATCAGCACGCGTCCATCCTTGAGCAGCTCAACGCCGTACCCGTACTGCGGAACGCGGTTGGGTTTTTCGTTTGCATAGGGCAGACCATCGAAAGTCAGCAGTGCAACCGGCGTTACTTGCAGGCTATTGCCGTCTGGGGTCAGGCGCACCGAGAGGATATTGCCTGGCCCTTTGTTCTGCTCACCTGCCTTGAACACGAGAAGTGAGCCATCCACCAGTGCCACCACTGGGGGCTGATGGGCGCCTAATGGCGCTTGCAACATCCGCCCATCTGGCCGCAACAGCGCAATTGACGGCCCTGCCAGCCACAGTCCGACGGACGACTGTGCTGCGCTGTAGCGTAGGCTCTTATCCACTAGCAGACCAGGGACGGGAGTGGACATGACCGTGCCATCCGCCCAATTCAGTCGCCAGACGATGGGGATGAGATCGCGTCGGTTGTCCTGACTGGTTTGCCCGAGTATTATCATCGCCTCCTGCTTGATCGCCAGCGGATCGCCGACGCCACCGATAGTGTCCTCATTCCACTTATCGTTCAAGTGTACGGTGACGCCGGTTTCAGCTGATGACACAGACCCAAGTACTGCGCACATCAGCATTACTGCGCCAAATATCTTCGTAGCGACTCGCATGGTCAGCACCCCGCTGAGCTTGGGTCGTAGAACTCGAAGCTTCCCGCGCTGCCAACAAGATCTTTGCCAGTAGCCAGCGTAGACAGAAAGAGCACGACCTTGGAACCGCCACCACCAGAGAAGTCGATCAGCAAATCCAGTTTGCCGTCGCCATCAAGGTCGCCAGCCCACAGCAGATAGGTCATAGGGTGCACAGGCCCCATCCCTTCGATGCCACTGGTGTCAAAGCTGCCTAGCAACTGGCGGCGATTGCCGATGCGTAACTCCAGCACCAGAGCCTCGAGCTGCGTGGCGTTTTCGGAGGCGGTATCGGTTCGATTCAACCGCGGTACCAGTAATGCATTCATGCCGAGTTTGATCGGGATGGCTACCTCCATTGTTCCGATGCGGCCACCAGTTGGGTAATTAGCCATGCCTTGATGCAGCCAAGTCTTTACCGAGCCAGTTGCAAGCGGCAGGCTCACTAGTGAGCGAATTGGTTTGAATACCGCGAGCAAGCGGCTTGTTGGCGCCGCAGCTTTACCACTGCGGGATTTGTCCGGGGTGCTGACGGGCAAGGGAGACCAGTTCAGTATCTGGCTAGGTATGGGGTCACCGTCATAGACACCGTGTGTGCTCGGCATGATAGTCAAGCGCATCGGGTTGAGTCTGCAGCCAGTGTCGCAGACCAAACCCCACCAGCCATCACCAGCGCGAAAATTCCGACCTGGTATATTCCACCGCATGACCAGAGGCTTTGAAGCACTGGTGGCGACTGCCGAATCCGAATCGTCAGTAAGCTCCATCTCTTGTGGACGCCCAGGGAACAATACTAGGTCGCCGCTCGTCGGGTCGGCGAACATTGGGTCAGCGTTGTCAAAGCTGTCAGCAGACGTCTCCAACTTCTTGCATACCTGCTCCAACCAGTCGGGTTGCCTAGTCTCTCCGAAACAAGCTTTACTGTTGTCTGTCAAACCGCGCACTACAGCAAGACGTTCGTTGGCGTGCATCTCATCCAGCAAAGCGAGGTAGCCATCAAGCACATAACGCTCGCTGGTATTCGTTTGTTGTCTTAGCCATTCATAGTTGGGATCAATGCAGTGAGCTTGGCGACCATTACGCCATTGTGTCAACACATATCGGTTCTGCAGGGACAGATCAGGTTGTCGCAGGTTTCCTTCACGGTGTGGGAACTGGTTACTATGAAGTAGCCACTGCGCAAATACTTCGCAATCCGTCTTTGGATCTTCAGCCAGCCGCTGCAATTCAGTCAGAATGGCATGACTGATTTGCCCATCGCGATCAGGCATGTCGTCGAAGACATGCCATGGATTGATCGGGTCGTTACGGTAATCCAATTGGTACATGTAAAACCGAGACACGAATGGACTGGTAAAGACGCTGCGCAGCCATGACATCTGGCGCAACACTGTCGGCAACGCTTCTGGTGTCCACGACGACGGAGCCTGCAACACCGACAGCAATTTCGCTCGCAGAAATGCGGCTCGGCGCAAAGCTTCGTCGAATCGCTCCTGCCCTTCTGATTCCTTCATCTCTGCCCAGGCAGCAGTTGGATTCGGTAATTCAGGCAACGGACTGCCCATCACTTTAGATTCAAGACGTTGAATTGCGGCAGCAAGCTCAGGATCATTCGGCAACAGGCTGGCCCATAACCGCATGATCAGTACGCAGTCGTCCGGTCCTGTGCCGCTGCATCCCTGACGGGTCAGCAGTCCGGAGAATTTGTCGCGTAGCATTGGCGTCACGGCGTCTGCAATGCTGTGAATTGCTGCCTGGTTTCTGGCGGTGATGTCGTCCTCAGCCCATCGCGGTACTGGCTCGCTACGTCTGCGAAGCTCTTGTCCCATATCAGACCAACTCGATCGATAGCCAGCGCGGTTGCGAACACAGAAGCCGAAATCTGACTCATTGTAGCTCGTTTGCCGCATTGCGAGCGGCCATAGCAATCGGCCGCCGTCGTTGAGCCGCCTTGCAAAGGGATTACGTTCCGGGTGCAGCCATGCGCTTTGCGGCATACATTTCCAAAGCGAGATGAATGCAGCGGGTTCTGCGACCCAGTTCTCGTATGGCCCAAATAGATGAACAGGGCGGAAAGAGGCTCTTTCACTCCGTGCCTTCGCCACTTCTGCAGGGAACCATTTCGAAATCTTCTTGATGACATCGGAAGGTTTCTCGAAAGTGAGTAAGGATGAGCCTAAACCGGCAAAGATTAGCCCGTTCTCCCGCACGATCTTGGGCAATTTGACGACATCGTCACGTTCGAATAATTGTTCGATGCGCCCCGGCATCACATCCTTCACGACAAAATCAGGTACCAGGTTCTCGTGAGTTTCTATCATTGCCTTGATTTCATCGAGAACTGGTGCGAACTCGACCTCAATGGGTGTTGCTGCAAAAGAGGGCGGTAATATGCAGCACACTAAACCTGCAGTGATGAATCGCATCAGGAATCGACTCAGGATATTCGTTTTGATCAATTGAGTCATATCTACGTCTCCTGTTTGAATCGAAACCGATTTGACGGGGCTTATGCAACGATGCCTATGGAACTTCTTGCCGCGAGAGCCGCGGGCAATACCTCATCCAGATCATTCCCTACCACCGTAAAATGCCCCATCTTGCGCCCGACTCTCGCATGGCGCTTGCCATAGAGGTGGAGGGCGAGATTGGGTACGGCAAAGAGTTCCTTCCAGTCTGGTTCGCGCTCGCTACCATCCTTGGCAAACCAGACATCGCCGAGAAGGTTGACCATGACCGAGGCCGAATGGGCATAAGGTTCGTGCAAAGGCAAGCCACACATGGCGCGTACCTGTTGCTCGTACTGGCTGACCGTGCAGGCATCCAGGGTGTAGTGGCCGCTGTTGTGCGGGCGCGGCGCCATTTCATTGACGAAAAGCTGACCCTCGCTCACAAAAAATTCCACCGCCAATACCCCGACATAGCCGAGTTTGGCCGCGATTCTCTCTGCGATTAGCTTTGCCTCTTCGCCAAGAGCCGTGGACACCCGCGCCGGAACCATGGAAACATCGAGAATGCCGTTTGTGTGCTGGTTTTCCGCCAGGGGAAAACTTTGCTCATTACCCTTGGCATCGCGGGCGAGCACTACCGAAATCTCGCAGTCCAGCCTCAGCTTTTTTTCCAGCACGGCCGCCTCGCCCTTGAAGCTCTGATACGCCGCCAGCGCCTCTTCCCGGTTGTTTACAT
>Ga0209737_10000389_pt1 | contig 37833 bp, 53 predicted proteins | sample TergutCu122P3_FD_187284 | JGI IMG/M metagenome (GOLD analysis project Ga0209737, IMG submission 187284) | Cubitermes ugandensis P3 segment gut microbial communities from Kakamega Forest, Kenya - Cu122 P3 (SPAdes) (version 2) | ecosystem: Host-associated > Arthropoda: Insects > Digestive system...
GACCACCACTGCGCGAGGTGCCACACAGAACTATGACCCCCACCAACACTGTGCAAACCAGCCTCTTCCCCCACCAACATAAAAAACAAACAACACTATATTGGACACAAAGCATCACCAAAACAGGTAAACCATGTGAAAAAGCCTTCATAGAAAAAAACTGTCACCCAAATGGACAACCAATACAAGCCTACCTTGACCTACGCCGCATAATTCAAGTTTACATAGATAATAACCAAAAACCTGTTTTTGACGGTTACCTCCACTGGATCAGCTGGAGCAGCATAGGCCGCATGGAAAACAATTACTAAGGAGCACACGTCCGCCATGACAACCACAACCAAAACTGATTACCGCCAACTTGAACAATTCCTCCAACAACTTCCCCGTGCTCCAATATTAATTCCCATACGACCAAACAGTAAAATACCAGAAGTACCTGCAGGAGAAAGCTGGAAAAATCCTGATTACCATTTAACCCCCGAACAAGCCCTAAATCGCCTAAAAACAGGCCAAAACGTAGGTGTAGTAGCCTATGATTGGCTCTGTATAGTAGACTTAGATAATCCAGAAAAATACACCTTAGAAAAACCAACTTTAACCGTAACCACCCGTAGCGGCGCATTACACAAATATTACTTAAACGATGGCACCATAGAAAACAGTGTAGGCAGAAACTCCCTTGCCAAATGCGGTGAAGTCCGCGCCGAATGGCAATACGTCCTATCCCCAGGATCATACGTACCCCCCGATCCAGAAAGCACAGGCATAGGGGTATACCACATAACCCAAAACATGCCACTCTCCCTCCTGTGCAAACAAGACCTTCCAGAAGACTTTATGCCCACAGAAAAAACACTAATTCCAATTAACCCTGAAATTCTTAATAGCACAGTGCCAATGCGTAACCATCGTGGCACATCTCTTGATGATTTCCGAAAACGTGACCCAAAACTTAACGATCTACTAAACGGCCTTGACCTAACTGGCGATACTAGTCGAGATGACGCATCAACCTTAAACCATTTGATAAATGATTGTGAATTCAGTGAAGCTGAAGCTATAGCTATCCTAAAAAAATATCGTTACCGACCAAAACTTGAACGCCCCGATTACATACAAAACACCCTAAACCATATAACCCGACGAGACCCAAACCCCATATACCAACTAAACCTACAAAATAATCAACCAATAAGACCTGTGCAAACAAACAATAACATTAAACCCCAACAACACAAACAAGAAAAGCCTCTGGCGTTACATCCGGCAGATCGTATAGTAAAACAAATCAAACAACAAACCCTCACCTTCCTAACCGACCAATACAACAACCCCTACATACACACAAAACAAACCAGTAATAATCAAATATTTTATGCCACTATACCAGTAAACAGTCGAGAATTCAAAAACTACGCCAGCTACCTCCTATACCAAACAGAAGAAAAAACCATCCCCAACGAAACCATAACCACCGTAACCAACACCATAAACGGCATCTGCCAACACGAAGGACAAAAACTTTACTTATACAATCGAGTAGCACAACACAACAGCGACATTTACCTTGACCTTGTAAACAATACGTGGCAGGCCATAAAAATTACTCCGGACTACTGGATCATTGAAGATAATCCTCCTATACTTTTTCGCAGATATAAACACCAAAAACCCTTACCAAACCCATCAACACCTACAACTATTGAACAAGCACGCATCGACATACAAAAAATCTTTAATCACCTAAACATAACTCCTGAAAATCACCTAATATTTTTAACAACCATAATCAGTTACCTAATTCCTAACATACCTCACCCTATCTTAATCATACATGGTCCCCAAGGTAGCGCTAAAAGCACAATCTACCGCTTCATACGACGCTTAATCGATCCCTCACACATAGAATTGTTAACTTTACCAAACGGCAAAGATAACGAAACCATACAGCAACTAAACCATCATTGGCTCACCTTCTATGATAACATAACCTACATTTCAGATGAAACAAGTGACATATTCTGTCGAGCCGTCACCGGCGCAGGCTTCTCCAAACGAGAACTCTACACAAACGACGACGACGTCATCTATAACATAAAACGTTGCATAGGCTTCAATGGTATAAACCAAGTAGCAAAAAAAGGTGACTTACTTGACCGAGCCATCCTCGTAGAAACACAACCTATAGAACAACGAAAAACAGAATCTGACATAAACCAAGCATACGAACAAGACCAACCAATCATTTTAAGCGCCATCCTCACCATACTATCCGAAACCCTGCGCATCCAACCAACCATAAAAATCGACAATTACCAACGCCTCGCCGACTTCCACCATTACGGCGCCGCCATAACCCAAGCCCTAGGCCACACCACCAACGATTTTAACCAAGCCTACACCAACAAAATAGAAACCCAAATAGACGAAGTCATAAACAATGATCCCGTAGCTATGGTTTTCCTCAAATATTTTGACAACTATTTCACACCCGACAAACAACAATACGCATCAACCAACATTGAACTATTACACTTGTTAACTCAAACAGCAAATGAAATGCAAATACCCACCAAACAAAAAAACATATGGCCCCAAGACGTAATCAGACTAAAATGTCGATTAAATGGGTTAAAACCTGCCTTAACAAAAAAAGGCTACACAATAGAAGACGTACGAAGTAAAAATGAACGTAAGGTGTTTGTTTATAAAACAGTGCAAACCCACATATCCACATACACCGAACAACAAAATGACAAAAAGGGTGACGCTGATGACGCTGATGACACTGTTTTCACAAACTATATACCCCAAAGTAATTTTGAAAATAATATAGAGATAGAGGGTAGAGTTTACGAAAACAGCGTACACAGCGTACACAACGTCACCCCTGTGCTAATTCCTGATTCTCATCAGTCTATTTTTAGTAAATCTGAGATTAGCCAGGTTGAAGAAATGCGAAGAAATGCGAGTTTTACACCACCCACCCCACCTACAGAAGTGTGCTATTTTTGTGGTTCTGGTTATGTGGATGGGGAAGTGTGGTTGAGTGGTCCTGTTAGTTTTGATAATCCAGCACACCTCACGTGCTATCGAAGTGAGGAAAATAAACAAAAAAATGAGGAGAAAAAATAAATTATGAATAAAATAAATCAAGAACAAAAAACACCTAAATTGTTTGAAGTACATATTGCTTGTTTTGGTGAACTTCAAACTGGAGATATTGATGCTGAAGATAGAGAAGATCACAAAATTATTTCTCTACTTGAGCAAGGTTATGAGTATGTTTGTACTTCGGAAAAGATTGATCCTGCGACGAATTTAGTGTATGATAGGGTAATGTTTTTCCGCAAACCCCTAACCACAGCTAAATCTTTACCTCCGGCTAATGAAGTGCAAGACTGTGCCAGTTGCTATTATAGTACTGTGCCTAAAAGTGAACAACATTGTGGATATTGTGATGTAACAAACCTGATTCGTAGTGAATGGAAACCTATAGAATGTGAGGAGGGTTCTACTTGAATACTTCTTTACCAATCACTATACCAACCACTGTACCTCCTGGTGGTCGAAAAGACGATGAAGGTAAGCTTCGCTTGGAACTTGTAGATCCTTACATCTTTGAAGGTTTAGCCTCAGTATTTCAGCATGGCGCAGAAAAATATGGTGAAGGTAACTGGAAAAAAGGCTTTGTTAAAACACGTTTAATCGGTGCTTTACTACGACATGTGGTGGCTTATCAGAAAGGTGAACGTGTAGATCCTGACTCTGGTTTGCATCCTATGTTACAAGCAGCTGCAAACGCCTTAATCATCTACTACCAAGACACTCACCCACATGTACACACAATAACTACACCTGTTGAATATGGGCAAGTTACAAAGGAGACAGGGCAATGATTGGTCAATGTTTTAACTGTAAACACGAGTCCAGTCAAATATCATGGGTTTTTACTGGTGAAAACTGGCAACTACTCTGCCCCACATGCACCAAACAACACAAGGAGACCCAGCCATGACAAGTTTTGGCGTAAGCCCTATAACTAACAAAATCTTTATGGGTAAAACTCGACCAATGAAAGGTGTTGAAGGCGTATCAGAATTAGTGGGTAAGAAAACAGATGTAACAGACGAAGTAGTATCCGTAGTTTTTGAATGGTTTATGCATCACATGCCAAAAGATAGTCCAAAAGGCGTGTATGAAGTATCTTTTGACGGCTGTGATTATGTGCTACAAATGGTACGCAAAAAACCTAAGGAGGCTCCATGATGGGTTCTGGAAGACCACAATGTGGACAAAACGATTGCGACAGTATTGATAACAAGTTTGAATGGGAATTTCCATGCATTTGTTGTACTCAAAACCCTGACCGTTACGAAATAGAAAACTATTACAAACCAAAAAAGGAGACTAAGTAACATGAGTTGGTCAGATCTCTTAGTCCCCTGTGCTGTACTCTTTCTATTGTCTGGAGCAGCCTACTTCATCAATAAAATTATTATAAACATGTTCATAGACGTGAGGGCCTAAAATGACTACAGTAAAATGTAATCTAACACACTGTCATTACAATTCTACTAAAGATGCTACCCCAACAGGATCATGTACTTTAGATCAAGTTATACTCGTAGACGGCTCATGTCACCTTACTTACCGTAACCCACTTTTCACACAGGAGGATAACCCATGACTAAAATTGAAATGAATACCCATACAGACGCAGTACACGCCATAACCACCATTATTCGTGGAGAATGTACAAAATGTTTTGCCCTATTCACTGGACATAACTGTGCAAAATGTGACCTATATAATTTTGCAATATTTCTACCACCAAAAAAGGAGGATTCTGTGTAATGAATAGTAAATGTCCTTTTTGTGGCATAAAATTTTATGAAAACTATCCTGACTGGATGAATGCCTTCACTGAAGCAGGCGGCAACACCCAAATTGATGGATCAGAAGCAATCATAAAATGTATAGAATGTGAACGTGAATTTCATGCAACTCTTAACATTAGTGTGGAATTGAAATTTAATATTTTGAAAAAAGACCGTAGCTGTGATAATTGCTATTTTGATGGGCGTCCACGAATTGATAATTTTTGTAAGAATTGTAAACGGTATGGCTTTGGTGGAGATAGGGATTTGTGGATGCAAAAGGAGGCTCCATAATGAATACTAAACCTCAATGTGGACAAAAGAATTGTTACTGGATGACTGACACATCTAACATATCATGGCCATGTAGCCGATGTACATTAAACCCCATATACAAAGAATTTCAAGACTACTACCAACCGAGGACACCACCATGACTGAATGTCATTTTCCTAATTGTCAATTACAAAACGATTGTTTTTTCAGAAGTACCGGCGCTGTACATGAATGCCCACATGTTAAAAAGGCTACGTTAAATACAACAACCGAAATTTGCCATCTACCTCAGGTAACAGGAAAAGCCAATTTCGAAATTACTATGAAAAAAACTTTTTTTCCACAACTTGAAAAACTCATGCACCATTGTCACATGACAAAATTTAGTTATAATGAACAACAGCGAGAAGAAATACTGCTATTATTCGTAAGCAATATTGACACAATAAAAATAAACCAAACCATAAAACAGGAGGCTACACAATGAAGTGGTGTAGTGATTTACAGGAGCAATATTTTGACAACCTATACGATGACGAAACAGACAATGACCACCTAATACATCTACAAAACGCATACTCCATGAATCATACAATTCTTCATTTAAAAAGAAGATACACCTCACCCCTTACATCATCCTGCTACCTTAAATTTTGGATACGTGAAATAGAAGGTTTTCAACCAAACGCCTGGGAGGACGGGTTATAATGGGTTGGCGTGATACTCTTCAGGAAAAATATGAAGACATTATGGAGCCTAATGGTAGACGATTTCGACATGATTATACTCGATTTGCCTATTGTCAATATACATGGAAGAACGATTTTAACTATGACGAGTTCACACCAATTGATTATTACTTGCTTTCTGTGAATTTTGCTAACATATGGGAGGGTTGGCTCTAATGAGTTGTGTTACATGTGAATATCATACATACACAAATGATCCAGATTACAAACCAGAGGAATACTGTCTATATCATAAAAAATATTGTGATGACGTTACTAATGACGAATGCCAATATCTATCTCGTTGGGATGCTCAAACAATACGAGAATTAATTGAAAAAGGAGCCAAAGCATGGGAGGAACTATTATAATGTGGAGACATGAAATATTTTCACAACGTAAACATAACACAGTGAAAAATAGAAAATTAATTCCAGTCGCACGTGCCTATGTAATTAATGATCTTTTACGAAAAAATGTGCAGCCATATGAAAAAGATGATTTAGATCTTTTTTGGGTGTTTATTTTTGGCGGTGAAAGCTGGGAGGAACTATTATGAAGCGAACTTGTGAAAAATGTGACTGTCATCGTAACTATCTTAGAATTTATTCATGCGTTACTTGTGAAAAATATTTTAGTAATTGGGAGCCCTGGCGACCATGAGTGAAATTAAACTGAATACAAAAAAATCGTTGGATCCCTTCTTTGAATTCTACTGTAAAAACTGTGGTAACTTGACCGAATGTGCTAAAAAGAAGTTCAAAACCATATGTGTAATCTCACTAAACAATGAGGTTAGTTAGTAGATGTCGTATAAGCCTAAAGCTCAAGTAATTTATTGCGGTGCTTCAGAATGTGTTTTTAACTCTCAACAAAAACAAAAAATCAGTGAGCACTTTTGTACACGTGCTACTATTCAGATAAATGTTCAGAGTCAATGTCAACACTATAAACAAGTAGAGGGTAATAAAAAGTAGGTTTGTATTGTGTATGAGTGAGTTTTGTTTGAAACAGTCTTCTTGTACTCACAAATCCCCTAAAAACTGTGCCACGTGTGCTATGAGGCAGTTAAATGAGAAGGGTAAACAGCAATGCTTGAAAATGTAGAGAAGTAGATTTTTATGTATATTATGAATGTGATTTAGATTATCATTATGCGTATGGTGAAATAGTTATAGTTGGAGATATAAAAATTTAAATCTCTTGTTGTCATCAAGTTAATTTGATTAGATTAATGAATAAAATGTGTGGTATATATTAATGGTGGAGCTTGATAATAAGTCATTTTTAATTATTGTTCTTGGTCTTTGTTTGTTGTTTACTGTTTGTATATGTTTGATTGCATTTGAGCGACAACCTACTAATGTACAGCAAATGTATAGTCGTCCTAATGGTTGTGATGGTGTTGCTGAATACTTATTCGATGGAACATATATACATACGGGTGGACAGACAAATACATCATTCCCAGTTGGTGGTAACTGGTACTGTGAAAAATGTGGAATACATAGTTATTATCAATTACCCCAAAATCACAAGGTCGGAGAGTTAAAACGATGAGTAATTTTGAAAGATTAAAGATATCTGTGTAATGAAAACAGCCTTTTTTATATTTTCATGTTTTACAATATGTATTTTTACTTCAGTGTGTAATAAAGTTACATAACGTTTATAAAAATCACATCACATTGTAACTTACATCATAATGGGTATGTGCAACTCCCCTCTACGCTTCAAGGGGCCTAAAAGGAAATTGGAGAACACAGCCTACACCATCAATTTTATACAAAACAATCAAACAGGCAGAGTGTAAAAAATGGGTAAATACAGCAGCCACCAATCAAAACAAAAACACAACGAAAAAACCTTATCCAAAAACATTAGGCGCAACCTACTTTTAACTCACAGCTACCACGACAACCAATTAAACGAAATAGTTTACACCCAACAAACCGCCATAACTGTGCTTAATAAAATGAAAGAACAAGTAGGCTACACCCAAAACGACATTTTCCCTGAACTCGGTGAAGTCTTAACCTGGCCAGGCGGCGAATCCCCAACAATAAACAATTAAAATCACCAACAAAAACAAGAAAACAAAAAGGAGAAGAAGGAGAATATGGTTGAAAACCTCGTACAAAAACTCGATGACACACGAGAAATCGCTGTCGTAAACAAGGCCCGAATAGAATTCTTTGAACAAAAAATCATAGACGCCAATAACAAAGCATATGAAGAAATGAACAAAAAAATCGGCGACTTATCCACTACCGTTACCTCTTTAACCAAAGAGTTACACGAACTAAAACTAGAACAAGGAAAACGCCAAGCTGTACAAGATAGCTGGCTAAAATATGGATACCCCATAATCACCGGAGCATCCGGATTTGCTTTTGCCATGTTAGGCACAGTAATTTCAAATTCCCTCTTTAACACAGGTTTAATTTTACTACTTTAACAAAAAATCCATAGTTGCGGCTTAGTGTTGGTAAAGTTGAAAGTTGGTTGTCATGTCCATGCTTCTCCCAGCTATACCAACACAAGCCAAAACACCCTTCACTATTATTGTATTATTAGGATGTAGATGTAGTGTCTATCACACTTGAAGAAGCCCTCGGCCTACCACCCACACCCACACCTACACGTGAAGTCACACAGTTAACCCCGTGCAAAATAGCACAGGCGCAGCGTGATGAAATTATTGTAGCAAAAATTGTAATTCAACGTATTCCAATAGAAACCGTAGGCAAAGAACACAGTTTATCTTCGAGTCAAATTTATCGAATTATTGAAGAATGGGCAAAAACCCAACAAGCCATCTATCTGCAAGTTGAATGGTATCGGCAGTATGAGGAAATGAAAAAAATCAATCCAGTTGAAGCTTTTCGTAACTTAACTAAAGTTATGACTAAAATTTTAGAAAAACAAGCCAAAATCGAAGTCAACGTATCTAACAACCAACTAAACATGGTTAATGCCATACCTGCTTTATTGAAGGAACGTTTAGACGAAATTATCAAAGAAAGTGAAGAATCATGTATAGATCACCCAGCCCACCGGGAAAAAAACCATTTAGTTTTCTCGGTTACACCGCAACTCGTGGACAACGAGACATAGTAGGTGCTGTTTGTGATGATCGCATTAAACGTTTAAGCATTCGTTGCCCAACTCGTTACGGCAAAACCCGCTGGGTTGCCATTGCTGTGCTATTTTACATTTCACTTTTCATAGTGATAGATAATCCTAAGCCACAGCGAGTGATTATTATTGCGCCATCAGCAAAACAAACGCAGATTTTGCGGGGTTATATTAGTGAGATGGTGTCTGCGAGTAAACATTTGTCTGATTTACTTGAAAAACCCTCTGGTTCAATTGAAAAGTTACGGGTGGAGTTAAGTCGAGAAAGAATTACGTTTCGTAATGGATGGGAAATTATTACTTTAACAGCTAATGCAGATGAAAACGAGTCTGATCCAGCTAAGAATTTGATGGGTTGGGGTGGTGATCTTATCATTATTGATGAGGATTGTAATATTTTGCAGAAGGTGTTCACTATGCGTATTAGTCGTATGCTTGGTGATAATGCTGGGGACGGTAGGCTTGTTACGATTGGTAATCCTTGGCATAAATTGAATTTTGCGTGGGATATGTGGCAAGATCCGTCTGTGACTAAGATTCATATTGATTGGCGTCAGGCTTTGGCGGAAGGGCGTACTACTCAAAAATTTTTAGATGAACAACGTAAGCTTTTGAGTGATTATGAGTGGACGGTTTTGTATGAAGCGTTGTTTGCTGATCAGGCTGAAGATGTTTTGTTGCCGTTTAATTGGATTCATCGTGCTAAAGAAAAATCGATTGTGTTTGGTGGGGTGCCTGAGAGTGGTTGGGGACTTGATGTTGCGGAGAAGGGGACTGATAGGTCGGTGTTGACGCAGTCGTTTACGGATGGTACTTGGGTTAAGGTTGAGGAGCCTGTTTGGATCCGACCGCAGGAAACTATACCCTGTGCAAGAGCAACCAGTTTGCTTGTGCCTAAGTCTGAAATTATTCAAGTTGATAGCATCGGCGTAGGCGCCGGCGTATACAGCGCTTTGAAAGAAATGGGGCATCAAACTATTAGTGTTCGTGGCTCAGAATCACCAACTGAAGAATCTAAACGGTTTTTGAATCAGAAGGCACAGCGATGGTGGCACGTACGCACCCTCTTTGAAAAAGACCAGATAAGCATCCCTGACAATCCCACATTAATTAGTCAATTATCAAAAATGAAATATGAAATCACCTCAGCCGGCAAAATACGCATCATCGATCCCCCCGACAAATCACCTGATTATGCAGACTCACTCATGCTAAGTGTGTCTGAGCCCTCAACAATAAGTGCAGGTTATGTAGAATGGTAAACATTACACACAAAATCAAAGAAACATTACGTTTTGGTAGCGATCACAAAGCAACCAGTTGGTTAGAACGTGAACTTGAAGATCAACGACGTAGCCGTATTTACGCAGATGGCTATGGTAGCGATCAATACAAGATCTTAGAACACCCCTACCGATATGATTTACTACACAAATTGTCTACGCGTCAATCAGTAGATCTGCGAATCGTACATGAAAGCATAATTAAAGAATGCACACGCAACGGAGGCCATATTCATCCCCGTTTCATGCGTAAATGCCCCCTGTGCAAGACTGAATTTCAAACAGATAAAGAAACCTGCCCCGACTGCAATGTAGTTACTAAGAAACCAGATATTGAGCAGAAACAAAAGTTGCAGGCGTTTTTAACGGATCCTAATCGGGATGATGAATTAATTGACATTCAAGTTAGTTGTTTGCGTTACATGTTAAGTTGTAGTGACTGGTACATTAGCATCCAAAAAGCTGACCTAAAAAAGTTTTCACCCCTCACAATTTATGTTGAAGATTCTACAAAAATACACATTTGCGTGGATAAACATGATAATTTAGGCAATGGAGAATATTTTTGTCCACGATGTGTAAGCAACTATCCCGGAGATAAGTATCCACAAGGAGGTAAATGTAGTCGCTGCGGCAACACAGAACTTAAAGAAACCGCTTACATCTACAAAGACGGCCAAGTGCAAGGCCGTTGGGCACGAGACGAAATACTACATGGCACCCTAGACCCCAACCGTCCAAGCAGATACGGTTTAAGCCGAGTAATCACCTGCCTACAAACCATCTACTCCATAGCAGCCATGTCACAATTTAACTTAGACACCTATACAGACGGTAAAATCGCAAAAATAATCGGCATCGCCGGCATGGGACAACAAGACGTAAACAAACTAGTACAATCCGCTAAACAAGAACAAAACAAACCCACCTGGGATCCCAACCTAAACAAGTTTGTACTACGAAAACTCCATCAACTATTCTTAGCCACCTCAGCCGAAAAACAAGGACTCTCATGCATCGACATCATGCCAGACCCAAAATCAATGCAAAGCCTTGACTGGTACAAACTTTGGCAAACCATCATATACTCCATTTATGGCGTTCAAGACATATTTACTGGCACCCTACAAAAAGGCAGCACAGGCCAAAATCCACGCATGAAAATTGACATAAACAACAACACCACCGAATTCTATCAAAAAGCCTGGATTGAACCCTTCAACAATGTTATAGTAACTCAAGCTCTTGGGGTTACGGATTGGATCTACAAGTTTGATGCAGTAGAAGAAAAAGATGACGCTCAAGACCAAGCCATCCTAACCGCTAAACTTGACAATCTACAAAAAGCCTTACACCTTGGCTTAAAAGCTGAATTAACCGATGAGGGCGAAGTAAAAATTAGCGGTCAACCCAAAAAACCAGAGCCACCTCCACCAACCACACAGCAACCAGAAGATACACCTGAAAAACAGGTTAAACAACTTTTTACTGGTGAAAACGCCTTTAAAAAAGAAGGCTTGTTTAACAATGAAAAAGCCACCTATGTAGTAACGTGCTACGACCACAAAAAGAAAAGTGGTACACATGACCATTAAACTTGCACCACACGAACTTGTGCAGTTAATTCAAGTTATTGCGAAAGCACGCAAACACCTACCAAACAATGCTAAACAAACCTATCCTGGTACTACATGGTTTAGTGAACGAGACCGCTGGATGTATCTTGAAAGTGAACATCAAAATATGTGTGATACATGTCATAATTATAATCAAGACATTTTTCGCGGAGACCAACTCTTAAAAGAATTCCCATGGTGTTCTGTGATTGATGATAACTATGTTAGTCCCCATGTGCATCCGAATTGTCACTGTGGTGCTGTACGCCTATTCAGTTTGGATCCTTCAGCTACAGAATACGTAGAAGTAATTCAAGACATACAACATGATGAAGTTATGATTTATAACACCGAAGGCCGCTCACCCGACGGTTATCAGCCTCGAACCATTGAGCGTGTGCTAATAGATCAGGATAGAAATGAGTTGCACAGGTTAGTGGGGTATGAGCAGTTTGATAAAACTGTTGATGTCCGTGTGGAGGTTTTAGCTAAAATGAACAATAGTGATCTTTCGGTTGATGCTATTGAAAAATTGTTAGCTGAACCTAAAGATAACATGCAAGCCATGTTGGAAGGCATGACGTATGTTGGATACATTGCTCCTGTGCTAATGCAAGAACTACTTCTGTATCGTCTATATCGGGAAACCACTAAAAATCCTGTAGACTGGCTTATTTGGCGTAAACAATATCGATCAATTAAATATAATAGAAGGTAAACCTATGAGTTGGAACATACATTATAATGGTAACGGAAATACTGGAGGTAACGCTCCAGTTGATCCTAACAGTCCATATCCTAACAATGCTACTGTTACCATTTTAGGATCCAACACGCTGACTCGTACAGATCATTATTTTGCAGGTTGGCACCAAAGCCCCATAGCAACTAATCCTGAATATCTTCCCGGACAAACTTTAACCATAACCAGTACAGTACAACTGTTTGCAGTTTGGAAACTAAACACTGGACCAACTTATACAGTAACATACAATGGCAATGGTCACACAGGTGGTTCTGCACCAACAGATAACAACAGTCCTTATGTTGACAACGATCCAGTGATTGTACAAGGCCCAGGATCACTTGTAAAAGATGGTTACAACTTTTTAGGTTGGAACACAGATCAAAACGCTACAACTGCACAGTATACTGCTAATCAAACTTTTAACATAAACAAAAACACAATTTTATATGCGATATGGCAACAAAAATCAATACCTAATACTCCACAAATAATAGATGAATTCTCCACGTTTCCGTCACATTCATTAATGCAAATTCTTACTCATTTTCCACAATCAAACAATACTTCTGCGTTAGGTGCAAGTTTTATAGGTAACGGATTAGCTGTTATTGAAGCACAATTTTATGTTATACGATATGGAGCTTCAGTATCGGCTTCGTTTGTTGCTGAAATTTATGCTCATAGTGGGGTTTTTGGAAATTCTGCAAGTAGACCGACTGGTATACCTTTGGCTGTTTCAGAACCCGTAATGTTTAACGAAGCTACCTCTAATGATTGGTGTAGCTTCTTTTTCACTGGACAAAATCAGTTTCTTACCGTGCCTGGGACTCATTATTTTGTTGTCATAAAATGTATTACTTCAGGATTAAGTAATTCACCTAATACTAATCCCTATTTAGCTGTAAGACGAGGAGATGTTTCAGGGACAAATAATTATAATGGTGGAATTACAGTTGTATATCGTTTAAATGATTGGGTAAATTCTACTAATTTGGTTGCTTTTGTTGTATGGGGAATTTCTACTCAAAAAACCGTTACTTATTATGGTAATGGTCACACGGGCGGATCTGTGCCTGTGGATGGTAACAGTCCTTATGCTTTAAACAGTACAGTTATTGTTTTGTCTGCTGGTTCGCTTGTTAAGGCGAATTATACGTTTAGTCATTGGAACACTAAAGCTGATGGTACCGGGACAAGTTATAATCCAAACGCCACTTTCACTATAACAGACGACACAGAATTACATGCGATTTGGCAAGAAAACCCTAAATATACGGTTATTTATCATGGCAACGGTCACACCTCTGGCTCTGTGCCAGTTGATACAAATAGTCCCTACTATGTTGGCTCACAAGTCACCATTTTAAGTCAAGGATCTTTGCAAAAGTTAAATCATACGTTTGGCGGCTGGAGCAGAAATTCTGATGGCTCAGGATTTATCAGTCAACCTACATGGACCTTTAACATAACAGAAAACATTGATTACTATGCAGTTTGGAACGAAAATCCCAAGTACACACTTAGTTATGATGGTAACGGCCACACCAGCGGCTCTGTGCCTGCTTCACAAACCGATTACGTGAACACTACTATTTCTGTTGCAAGTCCAGGAACTTTAGTTAAAACTAATTATACTTTTCAAAACTGGAACACTGAAGCAAACGGCTCAGGCACTGCTTATGCGGTTGGAGCAAACTTTACTCTTATTACGAATGTTAAATTGTTTGCTCAATGGAAAGAAAACCCAAAATATACGTTATCATTTGACGGAAATGGCCACACAGGCGGCGCTGTGCCAAATAGTCAAACTGAATATGTTAACGCAACTGTGACTGTGCCAAATCAAGGATCACTTGTTAAAGCAAACAACACATTTAGTCATTGGAATACTTTGGCTAATGGAACGGGTACAAGTTACATTGTAGGTAGCACTTTCACGTTTACCGCAAACACTGTGCTGTATGCAGTTTGGAATGAAAACCCCAAATATACTCTTAGTTATGATGGCAATGGCAATACAGGTGGATCTGCACCGGTTAGCCGAACGGAGTATGTTGGCACAGTTGTAGTGGTGGCTGGTCCGGGTGATCTTGCTAAGACGGATCATACATTTACAAAATGGAATACACAACCCAACGGGTCAGGTACTGATTATAGTCAAGGCAACAGTATCACGTTGAATAGTAATGTGAAATTGTATGCACAGTGGACTAATGTGCCTACTTATACTGTAACTTATCTTCCAGGGTTATATGGTACTTTTGCACAGCAAGTGACAGGTGGCCTGTTTTTTGGTGATCCTACACCGACACCACCGGTAGTTACTGGGCAGCCTGGATATAGTTTTAGCCATTGGAATCCATCACCCTCAGCTACTGTAACTGGTAATGCAACATATACGGCACAGTGGACACAGGATAAATACACTGTAATTTATGCTCCAGGGTCTCAGGGGATATTTACACAGCAAACAAACTCTAATTTAGTGTATGGTGATCCTACCCCAGCTGCTCCAACTGTGACGGGTAATTTGGGTTACACGTTTACAGGGTGGTCTCCTGTGCCAACATCAACTGTGACAGGTAATGTTACTTATGTGGCACAGTGGACGCAGGATAAATATACTGTAACGTATGCTCCTGGATCACAGGGTACATTTACACCTCAAGTTACTACAAATCTTATTTATGGCGACCCAACCCCAACACCGCCAACACCAACAGGTAACCTTGGATATACTTTTAACAGTTGGAGCCCTTCCCCACAGGCTTCCGTTACCGGTAATGCAACTTATACGGCACAGTGGACGCAGGATCAGTATACTGTTCGTTATCAACCCGGTACACATGGTGCTTTCACAGAACAAGTAACCACAGGCTTAACATACGGCACCACCACCCCTACACCGCCAACACCTACCCCTCAACCTGGCTACAGCTTCAGTAACTGGAATCCTGTGCCAGCTGCTACGGTAACAGGAAACGCCACATACATTGCTCAATGGACACAGCTAAAATATACAGTACGATACGAACCGGGCCTATATGGCACCTTTACAGCACAAGAAACCATAAACTTAGTTTACGGTGATCCAACACCAGTGCCACCTATGATTACAAGTGTTGGTGGCTGGGTGTTTGATACTTGGCAACCCACATGGTCAGCTACAGTTACAGGCTCAGTGACATATGTTGCACAGTGGAAGCAGGAAACCTACACAGTAACCTATCACCCCGGGGATTTTGGTACATTTACGCCACAAGTTACAAGTGGCCTAATTTTTGGCGATCCCACACCACAGCCGCCAACCCCTACAGGTATGCAAGGATACATTTTTAACCATTGGACACCTGTGCCGGTAGCTACTGTAACTGGAAACATGATTTATACGGCTGTTTGGGACATCATATTGTATAGTTTGTATTATGATGGTAATGGTGGCACAGGAATACCCCCCGAAGACAACACCCCCTATAGCGTAACAAATCAGTACGCCACGGTTAAAGGGTCGGGGTCTTTGCAGCGTGCTAAATATGATTTTGACGGTTGGAGTTTAAACCCAAGTGATCTAAAAGGTGTGTATCGGCAGGGTGATCAACTACAAATTGTCAAAGATACGGTGTTGTATGCTATTTGGGTAGCACAGGATATGGTTACTAAGCCTAATGATGGGCGTTGGATTTGGGAAGAAATCCGTCGAGCCAAAGAATCTGCCGGGATAATGCCGGGAAAAAACCCCTACGATCCCTAAAAATTAAGTTATAAAATAGATAGATAGGAGAAAAAGAAAAGTTATGTCAACCCCACCTTCAAGCATTAATGAATCATTTGCACGATTTCCAAATATGAATATGTGTGTTTGTGAAATGCAACGTCTAGGCCACCAAACAGAAGATGCAACTACTATATGCAGTCTCATACGTAAAAGAGCAACCACCGGTGCATTACTAAAAGCCGACAATGGACTTGAATTACTTAGTAAAGCAAACGAAGAAATTATTCTTGGCGGCTACGCCAGTTGGGACTGTCCTGACCGAGAAGGCGACATATTCACAGTTGAAGCCCAAACCAAAGCCTTAGAACGCTTCCTAAACCTACCCCCACAGTATCAACTTATTACAGTAGATCATGGTAAAGGTGCACCCGGAGAAATTAACATAGCCGAACCTGTGCTAAAATACACCGCCCCCGATGGTCAACAATACTTTAGCCATGTAAACGAGAAAGGCACCTATCTCATTGTAAAAATGCGCAATGACAACATGCGAGCTACTCAACATTATCGTTCAGTGGCTAAAGCTGACATGTTCAAAGGTTATAGTGTCAATGCTTTTGTACTTCAAACTGATCCAACTAATCCAAAACGGGTACTGGATATGGAATATAGCGCCATCACCCTCGCCGAACGCTTAACCCCCATAAACCCCAAAACAGCCGTAACTGTGCTCTCAAAAGCAGAACCAGTTAGCACAGAGCAAATTCTTGAAAAATACGGTTTAACCAAAACAAGAAAAATAAATAGTTTATAGTTACAGTTTTCTGCCACGCCCCTGCGGCTGGCTGTGAAAACCACATATAAAAAAGTAAGGAATGAAAAATTTTGACAGACGAAAATAAAAAATTAGAAGACACGCCGCCAGCCGCAAACAACAAAGCTGACGGTGGAAAAACCGAAGACCTAGCCTTCATGGGAAGACTAGAAAAAGCTTTCAGTGAAGCCTTAGAGATAAAATTCAAAGCCATGGAAACAAAAGTCAACGAGATGATTGATGCAAAACTTGGTGAAGTTCAAATCGAGGCTGAACGCAAATTACGTGCAGCTCTTGGTGTTGAAAAAGACCCAGTAGTACATCATTCTGATCTTGTTGCTGCATTGCGTAAAGCTGCCTTAGAAGCTAACGGTGGAAAAAATCAAGCCCCAGCTGCTACAGATAAAGCTGGTCAAAACGATAAACCTGAAGATCCCTTTGAAGCCTTAGAAAAAGCCGCCACAGCAGGAGCACAATAAATTGTCACCTTCTAAAAGAGATAATGAAGCCATAAATTATGCTGCCTTCCTAAAAGCCTATTATCAAGGTGGTACACGACACCCAGGACACGCTGCTAACTTTGTGCGTGACTTCAACATGTTAAATACTACTGTGAAAGCTGACAATCCATTATCATATGGTAATAGTACTAGTTGGTTTGATCCAATCTACTTGAACCGTGTTATACTGGAAAAAATGACCAGTGTCCAACGCAGTATATTTGGCGCCATAAGAAAAACCACCTATCAAGAACTTGGTGACTCACTCAAAAAGATAGACGACGACAACCTACCAGGTATGGGTCCCCTACGTGAAAACGGACAACTCTACACCAACACAGGTCTACCTGACATCAAGAAAGTTGACAAGATTGTACCAGTGTACTTCAAAGTAGACTGGACCATAACCGAGATCGCAGCTGAAATGAACAGGTTACCCGGACGAGCTAACGATGGCACACCTACACTTGAGGAAATCCGTGCATTCATAACAGATCGCTTCTTTGACCGTGTAGAACAACAACTTGCTGGTGTTTATGTTGATGCAAGCCAAGGTGGTAACGGTATAAGTCAAGGTGGTTATGGTGTAGATGCTCCAGCGTCAATAACTACAGCGGAAGGTGCGACACAAATCTTTGAATCCCTCGACCGTATGATCAGCAACACTGCAGAATCAGGTGGCACAGGCTACGTTTCAAACAATAGTGATGGTAACATTTTCTGGAACCAAACAGGCACAGGAACACCACGATATAACCGTGCAAACGCCAATGATGAGGCGCAGAGCCAGATTAAATTACCTGATGTTGCAAACATTGATGAAGGTGAAGATTATAACATCTTGGATGAACTTGATGATCTTTTTGTAAAATCACTTACTCAGGTAAGAGAGGATACACCAGATTATGTTATGTTCATGAGTCCAACCGCTTATAACCGTATACGTAAAGAAGAAGATGCAAAACGCATCATTGATACCTTCCCAACAGCGCGTCAAACAATCAACGGTGTAACCAGTGCTCCCGGTGGAATTGGTGGTAAAGTACAATTCAGCGCCCTCCGAGTAGCCGACATCACTGTACCCGTAGTTATAAGTAACTACCTAATGGGCACAGACAAGAGTGGTTGGAAGTGGAAGAACACCAAGCACACTAAAGGTGGATGCGGCAACATTTACGGCGTAAACCAGCAAGCAATGGAATTCCGCACATTGATCCCATTCAGTTATCGAGCTGTGCAAGCTGAAGACTTCTTAAAAACCAAGCATACACTATACATGGCAGGTCAACTGATTTGCTACAACTGGGGTAGCCACAACGCACTCAAATACCTCTCCACCGCATAACCAACAGAGGCTAACTTAGATGGCAACTAAACAAAAACCAGTAACAGTCGAGGAGGTTCCAAAAGTCAAACCGACCAGGTGGAACAGCAGTGCAGTCAACCGCAAATCAATGAAACTTTGTAAAATAGACGGGTTAACCGTCTGCACTTTTTCCATTAAAGTTAAAGCAGGCACCGACGGCGGCGACATAGCGTTACAAAAGATGCGGCAAATTAAAAATGTAATAGTTACTCCAGTAGGCGAACCTATTGGCATATTGAACTGTTACGTAACCAAAAACGTCATCAGCGTAAACCATGAGCCTGTGCTAAAAGACGAAGAATTCAACATCATAGCCTTTGGGCTACGATAACCCTTTTTCCTTTTTTTAATAAAAAAACAAACTAAAATTAATAATAAATTCACATTTACGAGGAGTTAAAACAAGTATGGTTAGTCAAACCCCTAATAATATCCGATTAGCACAGGTTGCCTATTATCGGTGGGCTGTGTATCAAGTTCAAATGCGCAGCAACGACACTGTTACAGCACAAGAATTTAGTCATAACGAAAACCTAAAGCATGCTGTTATAATTGATAATGCATCTGGTGAAGAGTATGGTTGTACTTTTCTAAATAATGTGGTTACGTTTAGTCAGCAAGGCGTGCTTAATTTGCGTGATTGTACTGTGTTTGTGTATGGTCGTCGTAGTGGATTTTAGAGGTGTATTAGGGTGTCTATGATTGTTGTTAGTGGCCAGAAATTACGAGATATGCTTATTGCTGCTCACATAAGTGTGTCTACAGCTGAGTATATACTTGAGCAGGCTATTGGTTTGGTGGAGACTTATAGTCGTAAAACTCTACCTCAACTCTCAGGGGCTGCTGGAGATAAGCAGGTTTCTATGGGTAGTAAGTTTGCTGGGGTTGTTAATGCTGTGGCTCAAATTTTGTATCAGAGTAAACCGTTTGATACTGCCGGTGCAGAATCAGCCCATCAACCTATTGCTTTAAACAAAAGTATGGTGGATGCAATAATTGCGTTGTGTGAGCCTTTGCAAGATGAGGTTGGTGGGGAAGATGAAATCTTTTGGGGACACGCTATCATATGACTATTGAAAATGATTTAGTACAGCTTTTGCAAGCACAAATTGATGCTGCTGGGTTACAATTTGAGGGTAAGCCTGCTAAAATAGCTGTGGTGGAGTGGACCATTAGTCGTCCTGCAATGTTTGACCAATATCTTGTCCGTTTAAATCCAGATGGCACCCGTAATGATGCTGTCGTGGCTGTGCGACAATTAAAAGATACGGCTAGTCGTTACTTGCAAGTTAAACCTCATACTAACCAAACCGATTATGAGATAGCTGTTTGGTTGTTGGTGTTTTATCGTGAAAATGCTGAAGCGTACGCTGTGCTACGTGAAGCTATTGTTAATCGGGTTAGAAATTATTTTGTTAATAATCCTGGGGTGGCGCAGTATAAAACGTGTTTTGTGGATGATCATCTTTCTGGTAAGTCATACAATTTAGCCAGTTTAATTACGGTAACAAAAACATTTAGGAGATAAAAAACAAAAATGTCAAGTACAAATAAGATTCGAACTCATGCTACCAGTTGTAATATTGGTGGTATAAATTTCAGTGAAATAAAATATTATGGCTTTGGCCCAATCTATAGTGGATCGGGTGGTAAGGCGGTTACGGAGCGTAATGTTGCGAATACGTTGAAGACGGTTGCTAAGACACGTCATCATTACCGGTATCAAGCAAAAATTGGTATAGATGCAGACATCTGGGAAGCAGTTTATGATAAGAATTTTGAGGTTCCCGGCACAGAATTCAACGTCACCATAACTGAACAGGCAACCGAAAATGGTGTAACAAAAACAAGAACCCTGACTATGAATAATGCTTCTATAGAGGAGATTGATGAGGGGCGATGTGAAGAAGCCGCAGAACATAATATCACTGAAATAACCCTCTTTTTACTGAATAAACCAACTAAGAATGCTTGGGCATAAATAATTACATTAAGAAGGGTAGGGTAAATGTGCAAACTGTAACCTTAAAACATGTTTTAATTTCGCTTCGCAAGTGTGGTAAATCCGCACAGGCAAGAAAAATGTTAAAAGACGTAATTTTTATGGTTAAGGTTACATCTAAAAAAACAGGCTTATCTTCATTGCTTCCCTGTGATAAAGAGTTAAAGAAAGAGTTGCTACGAACCCCTATGGACAATATTATACTGTTGGCACAGCTTTATCGAACTGAAAAACGTTTAGCTCACACTGTGCCTGTGCAAGTTGGGGTGCAGAGACGTGTTTCTGAGTTGCGTAATCGGGGTTGGTATGTTGTGGCTGGTGATAATGTTGACTAGGACAGTTGTGATTTTTGGTACCCTTGATGAGGTGCAGGAAAAGTTGTTGCGTGTTAAGGCTGTCTTAGAAGATATTGCGCAGAATGGGTTTAAGCGTTTTCAGGGTGATGAGGAGTGGGTGTATCATACTGTTGAGTATGATGAGTGTCCTAAGTGTATGCCTCATAATAGTGCAAGTTTTCGAGGGGATGATTTGCAGTACAAATTCCCAAATGTACAGCCTATTGGTACAACGGTGGCACGGATAAATAATGAGACTGTGCATCATAAAGCTGAGAGTTGTAGGTGTGTGGGTACATGGGAGAATTTTAGTGAGTGTATTGTGGATAGAGTTTGTGAAGTAATATTAAATGCATAAATATGGTGTTTGGTTATAAAAAATGGGAGTTAGAGTAATCCAAGGATATCTTTTATTTCCCGTGTTCTTAATGGATTGAGGTAGTAGGCTGTTCCGTTTTGAGTGGGGTATTTTATTAGGTATCCTTGTTTTACTAGGGTTTTTAGTTCGTCTTTGACTTCGCCATGTTTGTCGCGTGGTATGCCGTCTGTTATTGTTTGTGTGAGCATGTGTCCTTTGTGCCAGCAGCCGTGGAAGTGTAGTTTGTCGAGGATTTTTAGCTGGATAGTATTCATATGTGTTACCTGCATATTACTATATGTAATCATTGTATATAAGTGTTAACAAAAAGGTATAAGATTATTGTCTATTTCGTAGAAACATATATATGTAAACTGTAACAGTTATACACATAATAAACATATAAGGGGAGAATAAACACATGATGAATAAAACAAAAAACACAACCACCCACAGTGGAGTATTAAACTCTCTTTTTGGTGGTGTAACAGCAAAAATAATGGACTTTCTAATAGTCCACAATGAATGGGATTATAGTAAACAAGACATAGCAAACTATAGTGGCACATCACTACGACACGCTATAATCACCATAGAAAAACTTGAAAAATACAATTTTATCAAACACACACGTAACGTAGGCGCAGCCCACATGTACCAATTCAACAACGACAACCCAACATTAGTAAAATTTGCACATTGTGCACGACAGATAGCTGCTGATGAATTCCAAAAATTTGCAGACCAACAACAACAAGAAAAAACAAGTAAAGAAATGGTTGTAGCTGTTCCAGCTTAACCATCATTCCATTATTTTTAGTAACATACCCTAATTTTCATATTAATAAATAAAAATATAAATAATCTTGGAGAACTATATGTATGTCTAATTTAACTGGATCCACTGGTAATGCGGATGCTAACATTAAAGTTGGCATTGACAGCAGCGATATAGATGTATACTTAGCTAAATATAATGAGGCAATGAACGGCAAAGACCCTACTGACCTAAAACATGAGTTAACTGATGTACAAAAAAGAGCTGATGATTTTATTAAAAATGATGTGCCTGAAATAGAGGGTGCAGATAGACTGATTACATCTAACCTTAGACGTATACCGGGAATTCGTGAAGCACAGCGAATAGCTAGGCAATTGCCTAATGCTGTGGGTGGTAATGTTTTTTCTTTGTTTATGGTTTCTATATTGCTTGTTCAATTGGCTGATATGATTAAGCAGATGAAGGAGGATCAGATGCGTGAGCGTGATCAGTTTGAGCGTACTATTGCCGAGTCAAGGGGATATACTTCACGATCTCAAGTATCTGCATGGGAAGCACAGCAAAAGATGGGTGTTGAGGCTAGTCGTACTGTGTCACGTTAGGTGACGTAATTGTTTAGGGTTTTTTGTTGTTTGTTTTTGGGTTTAAAAATTAAAGATAACCCAAAAAATAAGACAGTTAGCCCTGTGCAAATTAAAGAACCCATAGCAAACATGTACATTCTTAGATATGATGGGTCATTAGGGAAATACAGGTAACCAGGATCATAAATAGTTGAAGTATAAATCATTGAAAAACACATAAGAGATGAAATAGTCATTATAGCTGTTGATAATTGTAATATTGTTATTTTTCGTGGTTTTTTAGTGTGAATTTGTAATCCTAAACATACGAGTGCTAATACACACCATACTGGAGCAATATAAAAAATTGGCATAATATTAAAAATACTAAAGATTGGCATCCAGCCATAAGAGTAGATAAAACAGCAACTTGTTATCATTAAAATTATACATGTAAAAAGACCTAATTGTAGTATTTGGTGTTTTTGCATTCTTCATTTCTCCATGTATAATTCGTAACTCTACATATATAAAAATTTCAAAGTAATAAGGAGTAAAAATTTATGACATACAATATAATCGTAAAAATAGGCGGATTTGACATATCTGCATCAGTACAAAGAATACAAATCACAGTAGACGGACCAGTAGGTATCTGGCAAGTATACTGTGACAACGCAGGAGCAGTTAGCACACAATCACAAATACAACCAGGAGCACCCGTAGAAATCAGTGTTGATGGCCACACAATGATGAAAGGTTACCTTGAAAACAACAAACCCCACGTATCAGATCCAACTGCAGTCTTTGACAACCAAGTAATATTTGAAGGAAAAAACGCCGCCATAGACCTACTACGACTAATAGTCAATGCTAAATTTATTAACGCGCGAATTGGTGATGTTTTTGACAAACCACTACGTTTAGCAAAAAGTCGAATTGTAGCTAATCCAACACTTGTAACTAATGGCAATGAAATAGTAAAGGCACTTGAAGCCAAAGACTCTCCTTTACTTGATCTTTTTAATGAGGCGTGTAAACAACTTAATTATGGTTACACGGTTAATTGGATAAATGATCCGCCTCAATTGTTTGCTTGGCCATTTAATAATACATTAGATTATGGTATTACTCTTAAATCTTTAACAGAGCCTAATGATGCCCAAAATAATGTATTACTCTGTAAGAGGGAAACTCTTGGGGATTCTGTTTGTAATATTGTCACGGTTAAGGGTGGATATGTTTTAGATAATTTGACAGAAAAAAGCGCTAACCGATGGACAAGTCCTGATTGCACAGTGTCAGATGATACCTCTGTGCAACGTATAGGTAATGCCTCAATTAAAGCAGTATGTTCAACTGAACCACAAGCAACAAGGCGACATTTACAACTGAAATTTCCTGTTTTCTTTTATGATACTTTGAATTATTCTGAAGTAGCAAGCGACAAATGCTCCATACACATAATGCACAACGTCAAAACATTTGGGTCTTTTAGTAATTATTTGAATTTTTACATTCGAATTAAAGATACTAATGGTGAAGTTTTATCCTGGCATTTAGCTGATGAAAAAACTACTCCTGATAAATGGCATGAATTTCAATTTGAAATGGGTACCTTAGCACAGATAACAAATACAAAAGACGGGATTGTACATCGTAAGAATATGTGGTTTAATGAAACTGGTGGTACTTTTAATTGGAATATCGTTGAATTCAGCATAGAACCCTTAATCCATGCTGCTAACTATTCACCGATAAATAGCATAGCTACATTTTGGATTGATGGTCTAACATTTCCTTCAATAACTCCTTGTGAAACCGTGGAAGACCAAACCAGTTTAAACAAATACGGGCGCTCGATGGTAACTTTGTATAGGCCTGATTTACATACACAAGAAGAACTTTACACTGTAGCGATGCAGGAATTAGCAGTTCGCAAAGATCCTTTTGAGAAATTCACTTTTACAACTAAATTTCTCTATCAACTATTATACACGGGTCTTTGTTTAAATGCACAAGTTCCTGGTTTAGGTATTGGTAATGATAGTACGTCTGTAAAGTTACGTGTTACAAAATTTGTACACACCATATATCCTGGTGAAGATTTGTGTAAAGGTGAGGATGCTATAACTGAAGTTGAAGCTGTGTTATTTAATGCACCTATTACTGCTAGTAGGTTATTGCAGTCTTCTAATCGTCAGGGGGCGGTTAATGTTTCTACGGAAAGTCGGTTGGCTACTTTGGAAAATGAGTCTAAAGGTGCTGCTGGTGCAACTTTGATTAATAATGTTGCTGGTGGGGGTGGTTTTGATGGTACTGTTGATGGGGCTTTGAAGGTTTTAGACGAATATTTGGATTTGTATTATTATGAGAATGATAAGAATAGTTTGCCAGCGGATTCTAAGCGTGTTACGGTTACGGAGTGGTTGTTTGGTAATGAGATGGGTATTCCTATGCCGCCAGGTGCAGATTGGCAGCAACCCATGGGGTTGATGTTAAATGATAGGCGTGAAGAAACTCCCGGTGGACTCTGGCACAACAGCGTTCATGGAGTAGTTATAAGAGGCAACACTAATCCTACTACAGGATCACCCGGTGTAGGCGTGTCAAAACATTTCTTCATCAGAGGCGACATGGTTTGCCGAGGACCATTAAACACTCATGAAGGCGTTATTACAATGTATGGCAACGGCCGAAACGCCATACCAGGTAACTGGCGTAGTGGCTACCGAATCGGCTGGGGACCTACATGGCAACGCAAAGGCACCAGCTTCATCTACCTAGCCGAAGGCGGCCACGGCGCCCCCCGTGCACATTTTAACACCAACGGCAGCTTTAGCCACTACACCTTCCCCTACAACGATGCCGAAACAAGCGCTACCTACAAAGAAGCCTCCACCATAGTTGTTGCTGTGCCAAAAAACAGTAGCACAGGAGAATCAGGCCTATCAGCATGGTATGGATATGGCAACATAGAGGCTAGAGACGTAATATCTCATGGTAACTTTATTGGTGCACACCTTTACACTGGTAATCCACTTAGTCAAGCTCAAAACACGATTTATGTGCACAGTCATTTAGCACCCTATGATTTATCTCAAGGAACTACTCAGGCTCAAACTTTGGTTAATTTGGGCAGTGAAACATACAAATGGGAAAACCTCTACGTACGCAACATACGAGACAAAAACAATAGCACAGGTGCACCAAATCAAGTTTTAACCCGTGCCAGTGATGGTGTAGGGTTAGAGTGGCGACCTCAAAGCACCAGTAATATAAAATATGGTAGTGGCAGTGGAACAACCAACACCAATGGTGAGTTGACCATAAATATATCAAGTTTAGGTTTCACTTCAACACCCTCTATCACCTGCACCTCTGTGCAAACCAGTGGTCAGCATCGTGTAATAAATTTCATTATTACCGCACAGTCTGCTACTTCTTTCACTGTACGGGCTATTGCGTTAACGGCTTCTCATAGACATATAACTGGTGGGTTGGATGCGACACAAAGTTTACCCTTGGGAACACATACTCATCCTCATGGAGTAACACAAGCGTATGATAATAATGCTGTAACTGGATCATCTGGAGGCCATACACATTACTATAGTAACTGGTATCCAGATACGGGTAATGGTCGCACAGGAACTCCAAATCAAGCTTTAGCTAATCTTACATGTACTGTTTGGCTTAGGCGATTGGATAATCCTGCTAATCCTCAAACCTCTGCTATTAATGCTGTTAGTGCTGGTGGAACTATGGTAGCTACTTCTCATGGTGCATTTACTTTGTGTACAGAAGATTTTACACCAGATATTGTATATGTGCAAAATACCAGTTTTAATTGGATAGCTATAGGTGCATAATTTTATGGTAACAATGTTACATCTACTAATTTGTGAGGTGAAAAAGTATGACTGAACAAACCAACAATCAACCTGTGCAACCTTTACCAACGCCTGATTTAAGTCCTAGTGTACATTTTGCTCTGGCTGTGCTACAAACCCGTACCCAAGACATGTTTAACAGTGGTAATAGTGTGGTGAAGGCGGCTGATGATGTAATCCGTGTTTTAATCAACGAAAATCAAACATTAAAACAGCGGATAAAAGAATTAGAAAACAATACATGAACAGAAATATGTTGTGTTCAACCATAACAATCCAGTTTTTTCTTTTTAGTATATTACTTATAGGTAGGTGAAATTTATGGATGAATTAATCATTTTACAAGGCGTATACGCTGCAACTGTGCTACTTGGTGTATTATTGTATAATTATGTTGGGTACCTTAAATTTGGTAAACCAAATGGTGAAAAATATGACATAACAAAGTTGTTACGTACTTTGGTTACTGGCGGTATTGTTCCAGTGTTAACTAGTGTTCTTGTGTTTGCACAGGATGGCTTTCAGATCTATCATTTGGTTACGGCGTTTACTTTTGGTACAACGTTTAGCGCAGGTATAGATCAACTATCAAAAATTGCGGAAAAAACCGGTCAACAGGGGGAGATTAAGGATGAGGTTTAGACGTAGGAAACGATTTGTGGAAGCTGAAGTTTATCCTGTGGTTTTTCAACCTGTCATAGATGTTGTTAAGAATGGATTGCAAGCCTTCTATTATGGTCGCCGTGATTATAGTGATATTCAGAAGTATCGTCAGGAAGTTAACTTGGTGTTTCGTAATGAGGTTTTTTCTCGTTCACGCCTAATTAACCGTTTATACGAATGGTTGCGTGTGTTAATCTATGGTAGGCGGGTGGATATTGAAACATTCTATTGTCACGTCGAGTACGGTCAAGTTGTTGGTCTAAGTTTTCCCGGTATCTATAGCAGCACAGCCACTTGGCATGAAACTGCCCACGCCGACCGCCAACAACCTACACCCCTCAGACCTGTGCAAAAATATCTATCTGATTTGTTAAAGTATGATCCTGTGGTGTATGTTAATACGTGGAATCATGCTTTAGCGCCACACGACAATAATCCAAATTTAAACAAATTTGTATATCATCCGTTTGGCAATATAGAAACAAATTATGCTATACGAAAATATTTGGATCAAAAATACAAAAACAAGTGAGTGTGCGTTACTTATTTTTTATGTGTTCGCTTAATATTAGGCGTATTACTTCTTGTATTGTGTCCAGTTGTCGTTCTGTACGTTCTTTTTCTAATGTTTTGTACATTTCGTCAGAGATGGACATCATGAATTTTTGCATTTTTATCATGTGAATATACCTGTAGATATTTTTAAATATATATGGATATCCAGATATACATATATATCTGTGGATATCTGTAGATATCTGTAAGAGGAATAATATGAGCGATAACTGCATATTTTGCGGAGCTCCAGCAACACAACCAATCACCCTAAAAGAAACATTCACAGCCCAACCCCTACTACAACCCGGAAACAAAGCCTGTAACAGATGCACAACCTACTACAACGATCCAAAATATCGCCGAAAAAACTGGTACAGCACCAACGGCCAAGATTTTAACCAAATAAAAGACGTACTCCAATTCTTACAAGACATGCCACCCCCACCATTCGTACTATACACCACAATAAACTGGAAAAAACACGGATGGATACTCTCAGTCCAAAACACCATACTCAACCATGACAAATTCATCCTAATATGCGACGACCAAAAAATCTATTTCAACCGCACATTTTTTAACAAACTATTAACCGACCTTGAACCAATATGGCAAAAAGGAGTAATCAAAAAATTCTTAACCGTAGGCTATCCACCAGCTGGAATAATTAGAAAATATGCCCTAACAAGAGAAGAATGCCAACTTCTCGAATCGTATAAACAACATCCACTTTGGCATTTCATAATCGCTTTTAAAAAACGAGACAAACAACAAGAAGAAAGTGAAAATAAAGATGAATAATCCCCAAGTAATTGAACACAAAAAAGATGCTCTAACCCAAGAACAAGAGCAAGATCTAATAAATCTCCTAAAAACAATACATAAAAAATGTCAGATCTGGGATAAATTCCAATACGCCGACGATGGCTTTAGCGAAAACATTAAAGCTGCAGCACAAGCAACCACCAGTATACGAGAATTTGTAAATGTTCTCTGCGACTCCCTTAGCATATCTTCACTACCCCTAAAATCAGAATTAATAGATCAACTAGATAAACACGCAAATTTGGTGTTACGTAGTTTACGAAAAGAAACCGTATATTACGTTATCAAGGTTTCTGAGGCCAGAGTATAATGAACACATTACATGTTAATGGAATAATAACTGCTCTCTCACCCCTACATACAGGTGGAGAGCAAGCCTTAAGCACTCATCGACCCCTAAGATCAATGGATTTTGTTATGCCAGATGGAACAACCGAAAACCTACCCTACATAAGCGGCAACGGCATAAGAGGCCCCATAAGACGAAACATACTTGACGATTTCTACAACCTTTTAGGCTACACTGTAAAAACCCCAAGACTACACTACCTAAAATCAGGCGGATCTTTAGAATCGGTATCTGCAAGTGATTCAGGCCATATTAATCTTGAAATGAAACGTGAACTCCGAAAAATCCCCCTCCTAAGCCTATTAGGTTACAGTTTTGGTAATCAAATGGGACAAGGCAAACTTCAAGTACACATGATGCTCCCCATATGCAGTGAACTAAACCATCTCTTACCTGTGCAATCTCAATATCCAATTGGTAATTTCCTAACTAATGTTTTTCAAACACGAAAAGCCGAAAAAGACATTTCTGAAACAATAGAATCTAATTTACGTGAAAAAGAAGCTGCTCAACAAATGAAATACAGCAGCCGATGTTTCGCACCAGGAGCTAAACTGTGCCACAAATTTGTACTCAATGACGCTTCAGATGTAGAGTTATCTTGTTTTGCAAGAATGCTTGAACTATGGCGCAAAAACCCAATAGTAGGTGGAAAATCAGCAGTCGGCTACGGTCAAATAGACTTTAATTACCCAGATTTTAACATAACAAGTGACTTGTACTTACGATATATAGCCTGTTATAAAGACGAAATGATCCGCATACTTGAAAAACTTGACGTAAACCCCATTAAACCAACCAACAACAAAAACAAGCAACCTAAAAACAATACGGGATTAGACAGTATCGTACCTGAGACAGTTGAACAAGATGAATAATCCTACCCCCTTTAAAATTACTTTTCACATGCAAACCCCTCTTTGTTTGGGGCATCCATGGGTGAACGGTGAGGGGTTAATTGATTATCTTATGTTCCGCGAAACTTTGGGAGAAGATTACTACAATCTTCCCACAAATCAAATAATTACACCTATAAACTTGCCTGAGTCACCTTTGAAAAAAACCAAAATTAATGGGTTATCGGTTGCGCATTGTTCAGTTGCACAGTTTGACGTCTGCTTAGAGCAGGCTGGCACAGTGATGGTGTATAAGCGGTTTGATGAATCTACTTGTCACAAGATTGACACTACGGTGCGAAAAATCAACATTGGATCTGGACAGTTCAAAGCATATGCCATGCGTTTACCATATTTACCGGCAACAAAAGTGACGTTTTATTGTTGTGGGGATATGGATGAAGTTGCACGGTTAGTTGGGTTTTTGGCTGGGCTTGGTAAAAAAACAGCAATTGGATATGGTGCAATAAAAAGCTTCAGTGTAGAAGAAACAGACATAGATTACAGTTTATACAAGGATTTCAAAGCTATGCGCCCCTTGCCCTGTGCTATGGGTTTTGATAGTGCTGAAAAGATGGTGTTAGCGTATAAAACGCCGTATTGGGCTAAGGAGAATCATGTACCATGTGTACCGCCGGGTGCGATGTTGTCAAGGATAGCAAAATAACAAAGGGTTCTGATGTGTGGTTTTGGATGACCCACCATCAAACCCTAACCCCTCCCAAACCAATACCAACACAAAAACTAAAAATTGATACTATTAAAATTTGTAAAGTCAAACTAAATATGGCTAATAATGAATATATTTCAGCCACTATGCTTCGCGGTTTTTTAGGCACATTATTTGTGGATGATGCCGAATTTCACCATCATTCCGAGCAGTCTTATCATTACCCTTTGATTCAGTATAAGCGAGTTAAAGATCAGTTAATGGTTTTTGGGTTTCAAAACTATGCTGGTGTGCTCATGAATAAAATGTCTGATGTAGATGAGATTGCTACACGGTTTGGAAAATTTAAAATTGAAAGCCAAGATATACAATTATCTAATCATAAAGTGTGTAACCGAGGGGGTTTTTATGATTTTATTACACCCTGGATACCGTTTAATCAACAGAATTATGTTGAATTTTGCAAATGTTCGCAGGAGGAACAGAAGGAAATGCTGGAAAAAATGATTGTTACCAACACGTTAAGTTGTCTTAAAGGGGTAGGGGTATTTGTTGATTTTAGGGTGGAAGCGTATATAGTGAGTTATAAACAGTTTCCTGTTGAGGTACATGATAATCCATTTGTGGGGTTTACGGCACGGTTTGTGGTGAACGTTGATTTACCGGACTATATTGGTTTAGGCAAAAGTGTTTCAAAAGGTCATGGGTGTATACGGAGAGTAAGAGATTAATGGATCAAAAAACACATGAAATGTTTCAAATATACAGTAACCGTCCAACATTTCATAAATTAATAGAACAAACTTTAAACAATATAAATCGACATGTTAGTCAGGGTAAATGTGCAGTTGCTTTTAGTGGAGGAAAAGATAGCACAGTAATGCTTCACCTTGCATTACAGGTTGATCCTAATATTGATGTTGCTTTTTGGGACCAAGGAAAATATTTAATGCCAGAAGAAGTAACACATGAAGTTATAAGTAACGCTAAAACTCTTGGTGCTAAAGATCTGATTGTATATTCAGCAGATGTGCAGCAAGATGAACGTATAACTGAGTCACCTTTTTTGTGGGGAGTATCGCATCGTTGGAAGTACCATATTATTAATAAATTGAAAAAGGAGCACGGTTGGAAAACTCAATTTATTGGTTTACGTACTGAAGAAAGTATTAGCAGACGTACATTGTGTACTAAGCCTCGTAGTGGTGAGGTATATCCTGTTGATAAGTGGCGTTGGATGGATATTTGGGCTTACATTGTTAGTCGGGGGTTACCTTATCCACATTTATATGATGTGTATGGTCCGGTTATGGGTTGGGATAAGGCAAGGTTTGTTAATTTTTTTACGAAACGATTTGAAAATTTAGGTGCTCCGTATATGGATGGTTTCTTTTTTCCACAATATCGACATGGAGGAAGTTAAAGAAGACTTAGTTTAGTTGTCGCCGTATAGTTTTTTCTTGATGTAGTATCGGCGTCCGTTTTGTCTGTTTCGTTCCCGAGATTTTTCTAGATCTTTATAGTAGTATCGGCGACGGTTTGCTGCTAATTCTTCTCTGTGCTCATTTCGGTATTGTGTATTGTATGCTTGTACTTTTTCTTTGTTTGTTTCTCGCCATTTTTTACCGTTAATTTTTTGTTGCTGATTTATTTTTTCTCGATGTTGTTTGCGATAATTGTTTGCGTATTCTCTTTTTATCTGTGGGTTTTGGGCGTGTTTTTCTCGGCGTTTCTGATTATAACGTTGTTTTTGTTGTGGTGTTAAGGGTTTTCTTTGACGTGTTTTATGTTTTTGCAGAATTTCTTCTCGGTTTTCTTGGTAATGTAATTTTTGTTTTTGTTTTATTGTTTCTTTATTGTTTTCATAGTATATTTTTGCTTTTTGTCTTTGGTATGCGGCGAGTTTTTCACGGTTCTTTTGGTAGTATTGACGGTTGTAGAGGCGCTGTTTTTCCTTCTTTGATAACGATTGGTCTTTTTTGGTTGTCATTGTTTTACCTGTTTTTTCTGGCGGTATTTTTTGTTGTATTCTCTGTGGTATTCTCGTTTTGCTTCAAGGTTAGCGTGATAGTATTCTTTGTTGTATTGGTTTATTTTGATTTTTTGTTCGGGTGTTAGTGGTGGCTGTTTTTTGTATTGTTCTTTTTTGATTTTTAAGAGTTCTGTTTTGTTGGTTTGGTAGTAGTTTTGGTTGTATGTTTTTATTTTTTGTTTGTTTTCAGGTTTGTTGCGGTGTTTTTTTACTCGCTCGTTTGTTTGTTTTTTATGTGTTTTTTGGTATTGTTGTCTGTATTGTTTTAGCTGTTCTTTATGGGTGTCTCTATAGTTTTTTGCGTTTGTTAGGGCTTGTTCACGGTTTTGTTGGTAGTATTGTTTCATAGTTTGGTTGTGTTTTTCTTTGTTTTGTTGGTAGTATTGTTTTTGGTATTGTTTGCGTTTTTCTTTTTTGGCTTGTTCTTCAAGGTTTGGCATGGTGGATCTGTAAAATACTGGTTAGGTGTTGTGTGTTGTTTGGTTGAAGTATAGGTCTTCTGTGATTTGTAGTAGTAGGTTTGCTTGTGTTTGGGGGGTTATTTTTGCTTCGTTGAATCTGCCTGTGAGGAATATGAGGCGGTTTTCGATTTTTTCTTGGCGTTCATCGTCTGTGCCAAATCCTCCAAATAGGCCGCTGTATATTCCGCTGATCATGCCTGCGAATGCGAATTTATCGTATTCTTCTGCTGTTGAGTGTTTTGTTTCGGCGTGATGCACAGCGTATGCAAGCCATGTAGTTGTAGCGTCATTTTCTTCGTCAAGACTTATTAGGGGTGGCATGCAGTCTTTTTCTTTCCAAGTTTGCAATACCTCTGCGTGGGTATAGTTGGGGAAAATGTCTTTTAGTTCAGGTTGGTGGTTTGGAAAAAACAGATTTGAATTATCAAGTTTTGTTTTCATGTTTAGCGTACCTCAAAGGGCGTACTATAATTAGTTAATAAAGAAGGTAGGGTTTTTATTTGTTTCGTCTATTTGGGCGTGCACCATACTCTTTAGTTCGTGTTCTATCAGTGTAGGCACGTTGTTTTAGTCGTAAATATTTGCGGTAGAGAGGCCGAAAAATAGCCTCATCTTCATCTGTCCATGTTTCTTCGCTCATTTAATCCTCTTCTTCTGTTTCTATTCCGTAGTGTTTGTTGTATTCTTTTTCTGTTAGTTCGTGGGTGGTTATGTATTGCCATGCATCTGTGAGTACATCACCTACTTTGCTGTCTTCGTCATGTCCGAGAGTATTACAAGCAAAGAAACTGTCAAGGTCGAACTCGTAATCGCCATACTTGTCAGTTTGATCCACCTCATTATCAGGTGTCCAAAAGTGAATGTGGCGGTCCATATGAAGAGTTGCTGTGCCTTCACCATCAATGATGGCTTGGGCAACTGTTTTTTTCTTCCAATCTTGAGTGGTTGACATTGTTACTGCTCTTCTTCTTCTGTTTCTGTTTCGTCACAGCTACATTCGTAGTCTTGTAGTGGTATTACGCTTGATCCGCATTTGTCGCAGCGAAGTGCGTCGTCTTTGAAGGTTAGGTTTTTGTTGTGTTTATTTTTTGCTTCCCATATTGATTCGTATACTTCTTCTACTATTTTGAGTTTGTCGTAGATGTCAGGTAACCATTCGTCTGCGTTTTCGTATAGTTCTTTTTCGCTGTATTCTTCTCCGTGTATTGCGCAGATTTCGTCGTTTTCGTTGTATTCGAGGCCTTCAACGATGTCAGAGAGGCAAAAGTTTAGGTCGATGTTGGTTATGTCTTCAGGTGTCCAGCTGTTGTTCCACATGTGGTAGTAGTGTATTTCGCCTGTTTCTTTGTTTAAGGCAAGTGTTAATTGGCCTCCCACGTGTCCTTGTATGTAGCCTAGGACTTCTTGTGCTAATATTTGGTGGGCGTTGGATAAGTCGTTGACAAAAATTTTGGTTTTGGTGGAGGTCATTTTTAGGCCTCCGTGATAGATATTGGGCATTTGGTGCATTCGTCACAGTTTTTGAATTGACAGTTTGTTGTGCATTCGCCGTATATTTTTGTGATGGTGTATGTTTGTCCGTTATCTGGGGTTGTTTCGAATCCTTCTGGGATGGTAAAGTTTTTTTCGTTAAGGTATTTTATTAGTTCTTGTTTGTTTAGGGTTGTTTTGTTTTGGGACATAGTTTTTCACAACATAGTTATAATGTGATAGTATAATATAAACAATTCGGTTATACTATGATAATATAACATGGAGAATCCATAAAAACCCCAACACACACTAAATAAATGTGGGTTAGGTTTCACAACTAAAAAAGTCGATGGTTGACATAGACCAAACGATACCTAACCCACACCCACCAGAAACCTTAAACACCAACCTGTACCACTATACTACTGTGTGGTTGGTTGCCGTTTAACATACAAATATCCACCCATAAGTATTAACCCCTCTCAACAACCAACCACACAAACCAACTAATTAGCATTCTATATACATTAAAAGAGTTACTGAATAATTACTTTTAGTAGAATGAAAAACTGATAACAAACACAACATCATAGCATTCTCTTTAATCTGCGTAGCTGTATGTTGCCTGTTTCCACATATAGCCTGCTGGCATGGATGTGGGTCATTAAAGTGCTGTTTAGTTCCTGCAAAATTCGATGGTGTCATGAAATATTTTAATGCATAGTGGTCTGTTAATTGGAAAAATTTTTGTCTAAAGATTTATCCTACACAAAAACTATTGCTGCATCAAATCAACTTTTGAACCTATGCCACAAAACCTGCTACCTCAATTTAACTTATGCCACTACCCGGTATTTGCAGTGGCACAGCCGCATGAAAAGAAACCGCTCATGGAGATCGCCAACAACCCACACCATGCATCCTGACAAAAATTCTATGACGGTAATGTTGATGAGAATGTTATGCCTTGTGCATATGTTAATACTTGACATCACTCTTTAGCACCACACGACAACAACCCTCTTGAAAAAAAGAGTTACTATCCCTCTCACCCATAAACCCTTTCACAATATAAAAACAAAATATGCCCGAAAACAAATAAAACAAAAACACAAATGCTTTTTCTTCATTAACTCTTTTTAAAACTGCAAAAATATTTCACCTTTCTTTGTATAACGCCATAATAACTAAATACGCTCTTCATTATTAACCCCAAATTCTAAGTTCTACAGATACCTTGTTAACCCCTCTTTATTTTTACTTTAATTTACCTCTCTACTTTGTTGAAAGGTCTTTTTGGCTTCTTTTTTAAATAGCTAATTTTGCTCTGCTATGTGTAGTGTGAAGTAACATGGTTGAAAATAAGACTTTGGAAACTTTTGAAATGGAAACAGAAGAACGTAATATTTTAGAAGAGGATTTAGCTGCCGCAGAAGCCGCTGCTGTTGAGGTAACAAAAACAAAAGCAAAAGCGAAAATAAAAACAGCTCCCGAAACAGATGTGGAAGCACCTGATTTAACTTGTGGGGGGTCTGTTGAAAAATACGCGTTTATAGAAGACCTCCCTGGAGTAGGACCTGCAACAGCACAGAAACTACGCGATCTTGGCTATCGTACAGTAGAAGCGTTAGCTATGGCTACTATGCGTGAAATTGAAGCCGTTGGAGTAAGTGACAAAAAAGCTTTCCAAATAATCCAAACAGCCCGCTCATCTCTAGGCGTATCCTTTGTACGTGCGGATGTGCTACTTAGGCAGCGTCAAGATGTTGCACGCCTAACCACCAGTAGCAAAGCAGTTGACCGAATGGTGGCTGGGGGTTTAGAAACACAGGCTATAACTGAGTTTTATGGAGAATACGGTTGTGGGAAGAGTCAAATGTGTCATCAACTCTGTGTAAATGTACAGTTGCCCATTGAGCAAGGTGGCTTAAACGGTGGTGTGTTATATATTGATACAGAGAATACTTTTCGGCTTGAACGCATTGTACAAATGGCACAGCATTTGGGCTTAGAGCCTGAGGAAGTGGTGAAAAATATTATTTATGCTGAAGCTTACACGTCTGATCATCAAATGTTTCTCTTAGAAAATGCTGATGAAATCATAAAAGCGAACAATATTAAACTTATAATTGTGGATTCGTTAATGGCACATTTTCGTAGTGAATATATTGGAAGAGAAACTTTGGCTAGTCGGCAACAGAAAATAAATAAACATATGCATAAGCTTAATGCTTTAGCACGTGCGTTTAATGCTGTGGCGGTTGTTACTAATCAGGTTATGTCTAAGCCTGATCAGTTTTTTGGGGATGCTATTCAGCCGGTTGGGGGTAATATTGTGGGTCATACTAGTCAAACACGGATTTATCTGCGACGTGCAAGTAAGGGTGAGGTGCGTATTGCTCGACTTGTTTCTAGTCCTTATTTGCCTGATGGGGAGGAGATTTTTAAAGTTACTGCTAATGGTATTGAGGATGTTACTGAGGAGGAGAAAGCGGCTAGAGCAAAACGTTAAGCTTTTTGTTTTGGGTTTGATTTGGGAAAAATATTGGATAAATGTTGGAAAAATACTATATGGCTTAAACGAGTGTTATTTGTTGTGTGGGCGTGGCACAGGTTTTATCAAGTTGTCATAACCCCTATGCTCTGGTGGCCGTGCCACACCCACACAAAGTCTGTTTTATTTTTCAGAAAGAACCATAACAACAAGGTTTAAGTTGCTGTATTACCAAAACTGGGCAGTTAAGGTTCCTAACTTTTAGCTCTTAATTACAAAACAACTACTTCGTTTTTTCATAATCCTTGGTAGGCCCAAGTTTTGTGGAGATTAGTAATATTGAAACATGATGAGTTGCAGATGTGATATTTGCCTGTTGACTACTGTTGTTGTTTGTCTAAAATGGTATGATG
>Ga0209737_10000390_pt1 | contig 37800 bp, 31 predicted proteins | sample TergutCu122P3_FD_187284 | JGI IMG/M metagenome (GOLD analysis project Ga0209737, IMG submission 187284) | Cubitermes ugandensis P3 segment gut microbial communities from Kakamega Forest, Kenya - Cu122 P3 (SPAdes) (version 2) | ecosystem: Host-associated > Arthropoda: Insects > Digestive system...
TCATCAGATAAATATATGATACTACGAATATGGCAGTTATGAAAAGTAAGAGAGGTCTTTTTCGTTTTCTTATTGAAAATACACCGATTATAACAGAGAAAATGCAGAAAATCGCATTGAACGCCCCTGTATAATTTTCAAAGGGCAAAGGCGAAAACATCGCATAATTTACATATTTTTCAATACCTATGCTTTCAAATATAGCATAAAAGAAATTTTCGCCTTTTATAAATGAAATCAAAGCAGTAAGAATCGCGGAAAGACAAACAAAGGTATAAATATATATAATATACCTCAATTTAATTTTTATTAATGAAAAAAGAAATGTAAAAATTCCTGTCAATAAAAATATCGAAAAATAGTCATTATATAAAAGCACGCCATTTGCCAGAATAGCTGCGGCAGAAAAGCTGAAAACAAATGCCAATAAAAAATTTATATAATTATCCTTTTTAATCAATGCTGCATCCCCCTTTCTGCAGAGCGGATATCGCTGTCTTCGTGGATTAAATATGTCCGATTGTCATTTTTTATTTTTTCTTCCCCATCGTAAAAAAGCCCGTCGCACAGAAATAAAAACAAAACAGTATTGAACGAACTTTCAAAAAAAGCCTTCTCGTAGGTGTGGGAAAGAATAATCAGTTCTGTTTTCCCTGAATCCTTTAATTGTGTTAACGGCAGCTCATCAGATGCGAGCATCAGATTTTCGCATAAAGCGTATGCCTCTGTAAACGCCTTCGGATCTATATAATAATTTTCCCCGTTTATAAACAGACGGACAGACTGGTCTGTTTTCAAAAACGCATTTATAAAAGCAATAGCCCCCTCCATCATCCTGTCGCGGAGGGACGCTTCCTTTATTTTGTCCAAGCCTGTTTTTTCACGGCTGTCTATAAATATATCCGCCGACACAGGGTATACCCCGTCAAAATTTTTGACGATCAATTCGTTTTTCTGTGCGGATAACTTCCAGTGAATGTTTTTAATGCTGTCATCGTTTGTATAATTTCTATAGTCACGGATATCCCTGTTTAACGGATCAACATGCCTCCCTGCAGATTCCTCTGCAGCAAACGGGACATTATTTATATTAATATCAAAAATCCGCGGACGGACAGAATAGGTTATCTTCCTGTCTACCTTTTTCGAAACGGAAAAAAGCCCTGTATAATCGGTTATTATTATTTTTTTGAATAAAACAGTATAATTACCGCAGTATTCTGAGGGAAGATATAAAGTATCAACGCTTTTCCTTTGCGTAAGCATAAAATGCTTTAAATACCGTTCGTTACTGTAAACCGCACTTTCTATATTAAATATAAGCACGGCAGGAAGCGGCGGGGTGAATATTGTGTTTATATAATTAATATTAAAAGCCGCGGGAGATTTTTTCAGGACCGAAAAATGCCCTGCTTCAAATGAAAATTGCATTTTTTGGGCGGAAATTATGGCACAGATAAACGACAGTACAGGAAAAATCAGCACAGAATAAAAAATCGCATTGGACATAACATTTCCGAACGCCCATGCATACAGAGCGCAGAATAATAAAAGTAAAATATATAAAATACGTTTAACTGTCATTCTTATCTTTCTGTATAACCTGTACCTTCGCGATAATTTCTTCTATAATTTTGTTTGCGGATATTTTTTTAATTTTAGCATCACGGCGAAGCATAATACGGTGTGATAAAACATGGACTGCCATTTTCTGAACATCGTCAGGCAAAACAAAATCCCTGCCGCTATATAACGCCCATGCCTTCGCAATCCTCGCCAGATGTAGGGATGCACGGGGACTTGCGCCCAATGAAACAGAATGGTGTTTTCTCGTTGCGTTTGCAACAGATACGATATATGCCGCGACTTTTGTGTCTAAATATACATTAGAAACAGCTTTAATAACAGTCATAAGCTGTTCTACTGTTGCGACAGAACGCAAATTTTCGACAGGGTTTTTATCTTTTCTTTCCATTATTATTGCCACTTCGTCCTTTAACGACGGATAACCGAGTGAAATGCTCATAAAAAAACGGTCTAACTGGGATTCAGGCAGGGAATGGGTTCCTGCATGGTCGTTCGGATTTTGCGTTGCAAATACAACGAACGGCGACGGTGCTTTGTATGTATTACCGTCAACCGTGACCTGCCGTTCCTCCATAACCTCAAGCATGCTTGCCTGTGTTTTTGATGATGTTCTGTTTATTTCATCTGCCTGAACAAAGGAATGAAGCACCGCTCCTTTTTTATACATAAACTCTCCCGTTTTCGGGTTATATACAGAAAAACCCGTTATGTCGGACGGCATTACATCGGGTGTAAACTGTATTCTTTTATAAGAACAGTCAATGGATTTCGCAAAAGCGGAAACAAGGCTTGTCTTTCCGACGCCCGGAACATCCTCGACAAGAACATGCCCTTCGGAAATAACCGCCATCAACGCTAATTCAACAACCTCTTTTTTTCCTATAATGACCTTCTGTACATTTTCAATTATTTTATTAAGTATCTCCCGCTCGTTCTGCATTTTTTACTGCTCCTTCGTTTTATTATATAAAAAAATCAACCACTCAAAAACCAATACATTTGCAAAGTGTTTTGAGTGTAACATAAAATGAAAAATAATTCTACAATTATTACAATATTGTAATAATTTTTTAATTTTTCAGATAATCCTGCCGTATGTTTCTGTGCATATATACGCTCAGAACTAATCCTATTCCCAGAAACAGGCACACAAGCGATGTTCCACCACTGCTGAAAAACGGCAGTGTAACGCCTATTACAGGCATTAAAGACAAACACATGCCCAGATTTACTATTGCCTGTGCCATAAACATCGCAAATACGCCCGCGCATATTATATACCCTGTTTTATCACGCGATTTCATGCCTGTCCTTAAAACCTGTATACAGATTGCCGCTATCAAAAGCACTATTAAGCCCGCTCCGATTATACCTAATTCTTCGCCTGCAACGGCTATAATAAAATCATTATGCGCATTTGGCACCCTGCCTGACTGGATTCGCGGACCGTTAAACAATCCGTGCCCTGAAAATCCGCCGGAGCCTATCGCTATTTTTGCCTGAAGCTGCTGGAATTTTGCGCCTAAGGGATCTGCCGCATCATCAAACAGGATCAGAATACGTTCTCTCTGATAATCGCCGAACAAGAAAAACCATACAACAGGTGCGGCGGCGGCAAAAAATCCGCCTGCAATGGCGAAATAACGAAGCTTTATCCCGCTGCAGTATATCATGACAATGAATATAACCGCCAGAATAAGTGCCGTTCCCGTGTCCTTCTGCACCGTTTCTATCAATACCACAGGAATTGCCCCATGGATTACAAGCAGGCAAACATGATAGAATTTTTTTATATTATCCCCTGACAGTAAGCTGACATGCTTAGCAAACGTGAGTATAAATGTGATCTTAAGCAGCTCCGACGGCTGGAATGTCATTTCCCCTAACGGGAGCTTGATCCATGCCTTGTTGTCCGTTATGCCAGGCGCAAAGCCATAGTAATATGTATATATAATAAGCGCGGCTACGATTATAATATATACAAGTGTCCATTTTGAAATCGACTGATAGTCAAACAGCGATATAAAAATCGCTGCGGCAATACCGATGAAAACAGCGGCAAACTGAACATTAAAGCTTGATCTGGACGCAGAAAGCACAAGAACACTGCCGTAGAAGGACGCAAAAGCGCACAAAAACAACAATATCTTGTCCGTTTCGCGGAAATAATCCGCTATACTGATTAGAATTCTTTTCATTTTATAAACCTATTTAAAGTCATCTTTAGGGTGACACGACCCTGCGAAGCCACCGGTGCCTCTGGTCCCCGCACACCAATCCATGCGATGGGAATGCAGATTTATGCCGCACCCTACGATTATTGAGCTTCCTCAACCGCTACCGCGCAGGCAACAGTCGCCCCGACCATCGGGTTGTTGCCCATACCGATAAGACCCATCATTTCAACGTGAGCGGGAACGCTGGAGCTTCCTGCGAATTGTGCGTCGCCGTGCATTCTGCCCATGCTGTCTGTCAGTCCATAGGACGCCGGGCCTGCTGCCATGTTGTCCGGGTGCAGGGTTCTGCCTGTTCCGCCGCCTGATGCTACCGAAAAATACGCTTTGCCTGTTTCCATGCAGTTTTTCTTGTATGTTCCCGCAACCAAATGCTGGAAGCGTGTCGGGTTTGTGCTGTTACCTGTTATCGAAACATCAACATTTTCGTGTGCCATTATTGCGACACCTTCAAGCACATCATGCGCGCCATAGCAGAGCACCTTTGCCTTTTCGCCGTCAGAAAACGCTTTTCGTTCAACTTCAAATAGCGTATTTGTGTTAAAATCGTATTCCGTTTTTACATAGGTAAAGCCGTTTATACGCGAGATAATATACGCCGCGTCCTTGCCCAAGCCGTTTAATATAACCTTCAGCGGATCCTTGCGTACCTTGTTTGCGGTCCTTGCAATACCAATCGCACCTTCAGCCGCCGCAAAGCTTTCATGCCCGGCTAAAAAGCAGAAGCATTTTGTCTCATCCTTCAAAAGCATTGCGCCAAGATTGCCGTGCCCTATCCCGACCTGACGGCTTTCTGCAACAGAGCCCGGAATGCAGAACGCTTGCAAGCCTATGCCAATTGCTGCCGCCGCGTCTGACGCGTTCTTTATATTCTGTTTTACGCAGATTGCCACACCGAGAATATACGCCCACACAGCGTTTTCAAACGCAATCGGCTGTACTCCTCTGACGATTTCTGACACATCAATACCTTTATCAAGGCATATTTGGTTTGCTTCTTCCAACGAAGCGATATTGTATTTTGAAAGACATTTTTCAATACCGGCAATACGGCGTTGCTTGCCTTCAAATTTCATGTTATTCATAATTATTTTTTCCTTTCATCCAGCGAACAAGGTTCACCGTTACAAAATTCCGCGTTCCGCGTTCCGAATTCCGCATTATTCTTCCCTCGGGTCAATATATTTCACAGCGCCGTCAAAACGCCCATAATTCCCTGTATTCTTCACAAGCGCTTCGTTCGCAGCCATGCCATGGCGGATATCTTCCATCATCTGCCCTAATTTTACAAATTCATAGCCGATGACCTCGCCGCTTGCGTCTAATGCCATTTTCGTGACATAGCCCTCCGCCATTTCCATATAGCGCACACCCTTTGCGTTAGTGCTGAACATCGTTCCTATTTGTGAGCGGAGGCCTTTTCCCAGATCCTCAAGCCCTGCACCGATTGGCAAGCCGTCTTCGGAAAACGCTGATTGCGTGCGTCCGTATGCGATTTGCAGAAACAATTCACGCATCGCAACGTTTATCGCGTCGCACACAAGGTCTGTATTAAGGCATTCCAAAAGCGTCTTGCCTGTGATAAGCTCCGCCGCCATCGCAGCAGAATGGGTCATCCCCGAGCAGCCAACGGTTTCAACAAGCGCTTCCTCCACAATCCCCTTTTTAATGTTTAAGGTCAATTTGCAGGTTCCCTGCTGCGGCGCACACCAACCGACACCGTGGGACAAGCCCGATATGTCCTTGATTTCATACGCCTGCGTCCACAGCCCTTCCTGCGGGATAGGCGCAGGCCCGTGCGCCGGACATCTTTTAACAACGCACATTTGCTCAACTTCGTGAAAATAATTCATGTTTATATTTTTCCTTTCTTTTCATATGCAGGATATTATATCATAAAAAAATAAATTATGCAAATAAAACAGGTTTATATTATATTGTCCCGTTTTGTTTGCATATTTATTTGAAAAATGAAAATTTGCGTATTTATAAACCGCATTATTAAATGGTTAAATTGATGAATTGTCCAATGATTCTTTATTTTTTATAAATGAATATGATTTTTCACCTAATGCGTTAGAAAGGTTTTTCTTTAGCCTGATACAATGTTTTTTATTATCCTGCGAAAGCATAAATAATTTTTTAATTGTCTTTTCGTAACTATTAACAAACATTTCTTTTCTTTTATTCTGATCAAGCATATCAGCTACTTCGCGTTGATTTTTTTTAACAAGGGATGAACCAATAATATTTATATATGGCGTATATTCTAATAAAAGCTTTAAAACGCTATTGAGTTTTTTTACGGAAATACTTTTTCCTTCGCTGTCTTGCATAACCCATTCGACTATTCGTTTGTTTTCTTCTATAAAGTCATCGGGTATTTCAAGTATTTCAGTAATAAAATTTACCTGCTCTTGTTCATCTTCTGTTAAATTAAATATTCCGCTTCGATTAATAATATCTTCATTTTTCACAAGATATATTTGTTTTAAAAAATCAAATATAAAAATATCCTTTAATACATCAGAAGCCAACGGATAAGGCGCTTCGCTAAGTAATCGATTAAACATATTAATAATTATATTTTCAGAAGTGCCGGAATCGTTTTGATTTTCAAGAGATAAAACGGATAATATTTGATTCAAGATCGCATCATCAGCATTATACATACACGCTAATCTTAAAAGCTCAGCGGAACGAAATTGATGCGGCAAAGCCACTATCAGTGCTTCTATGTAAAGTGATTTTGTTGCTAAATCCCATTCTTCTATCGGAAGGTATTCGTGACGCGGTGCAAATTCGTCTTTTTCAAGATTGCCGATTTCTTGCAATAAGGCAAGCAATTTCCGTAAATCCAGACATTTAATTGAATCAATAATCAAATTCTCACATTCAGAATTCGGTATATGTATCGCAATTACGTCCCCTTTATTATTTTTATCCAATGAACATTTATTATAATAAATTTTTGAATACGGTATTATATTACCTTCGCTTCCGTTTTTCGAATACATAATTGCATAAGTCGTGAATATCAATTGCGATTTTTTATAATTTATGCTTGCTATTAAGGGTTCCCAATTGAATTGCGTTAATTCTTCTGCATCAGCCACATAATTGCTTATATCGTTAATACGGCTTATAATCAAGCTTCTTATTTTCGGATAAAGCTTTTCGACTATCTCATTATCCGTATCCTGCTGCGTTATTTCCTGAATTTTCTCTACGAAATTTTTTCCTGTAGCAGATGATTTATTGCTATTTTTTATATGATTTTTATTGGGATGTGTGTTTTTTATTTTTTCTTTTTCCGTACCTTTAAATATATCAGTTATTTTTTCCCACACTTCGTTCAACACATTAGCAATTATTTCGCCTCCTTTGCTTTTTTACAAATTTTTTACTTTCCTTTTTTACAACTTCTCCAACAAACTTTGCTGGCGGTGATGTTGCGGCTTTTTTCAATAAAATAAAAATTGTGTCAAAATTATACATCATACATTTCACATCCTAAATTTTTTACTTAATTATACTCTATGAAAAGACAAAAATCAATTATTTCTATAATTTTTTTTTTGTTTTTATAAAAAAGCAAAACCGAAACAGAAAGAATTTCTGTAACGGTTCTGCCTTATAAGCTAATCTCAATTAAAACGAATTTTTATCGCTGCATTTATTTGTGATTAGCTTTTAATCCGTGGGGGAACGGATTAATCAGGTTGAATAAATTGTGCCTATTAAACTTTGCTTCTTAAAATTAAAATCACATATCACGCCGTCATCATTTCCTCGCTTAGATCCAATTCGGAAATAATTTCGTCTAAGCACATGGGCGTGACGGTGTTTCTTTGTAATGTATATGCAAATTCTTCTGCAGAAGTGCGGTTATCAAAAATAAATCCGCTTTTTGCAAATTCGCTTTTTCCTGCTTCTTCTTTTTCCACGGCGATTCCATATTTTAAATTATAATTTTTATTAATTTTATAAATATAATCATTATAATTCACATCGCGTGTGTTTGCTGCGGTTTGTTCAGGCATTGCTGCTAAGATATAATACAGCAACAGCATTTGTCCTCTTTTTGCTTCCGAAATTTTTATTACTTTAAAATCCTTGGATTGTCCCGCCATCTTTTTCTCCTTTTCACTTTAATTATAAAGTTTTATAATTTATATAGTTTTTATACTATATACAGTAAACGAAATCATTTTCGTCTCTACATATTGTACAATATTTTTTTCTATTTATCAATAGCAATTTACCTGTTTTATACATATTCTGTATATAGTTCATTTTTACAAACAGGGACATGTGAAATTTGTCTATATTTACATATTAAGGGAACATAAAATAACCATTATTTGACACTTTTAATTGTATATTTTTGGTATTTAAAAGTAAAAAAATAAACGAAATTCTTTTTAAATAAATTTTAATATTATTTTAAATAAATATTAATATTATTACTTGCAAAAAAGAGGGATTTGTGGTAAAATAAACGGGTGAAATTAACAGAGTAATTTATAAATAACCGGAGGTTGGCGTGAAAAAATTTAAGAAAGGAAAGTCCGGCGCGTAACAGCATGAATTATCATTAAATTTTTGTACGTGTTCGGGCATGTTGTTTTTAAATGGAATCCCTTTTTGAGGTCTGGGAAGAGGTTCTCAGATATTGCAGCGGGCAGATAAGCTCGGTTGCTTTTGATACATGGATAAATATTCTTTCGCTTAACGATATTACTGCCGGACAGGCTTCCCTGTCGGTTAAAACAGCGTTTCAAAGAAAAACAATATTGGAAAATTACAACGATCTTATTTGCGATGCTTTTGAGCATGTGCTTAAATTTCCTGTAAAAATAGACATACATACAGACGCGGAAGCGGCTGCTGTTGTCGTTTCTGAAGATATGAATGCACAGTATGATTTTACATTTGATACATTTATAGTCGGTTCTTCCAATAAATTTGCCCATGCAGCAGCGCTTGCCGTTGCAGAAAATCCCAATGTTATCTATAATCCCCTTTTTATATACGGAAATTCAGGACTCGGAAAAACCCATCTTCTGAGAGCTATACATAAAAAAATTGTTGAAAAATACCCTTTAAAAAAGGTTATTTCAATAAGCTCTGAATCCTTTACAAATGAATTTATACAGTCATTGAACAACGGAAACATGGCGGCCTTCCGTGAAAAATTCCGTACTGCTGATGTATTTCTCATTGACGATATTCAATTTATAGCCGGAAGAGAATCAACTCAGGAAGAATTTTTCAATACCTTCAATGCTTTGACGACATCCCTGTATTCAGAACAAAAACAAATTGTCGTTACTTCTGACAGACCGCCGAAGGACATATCCAGTCTTGATGCAAGGATAAGATCAAGGTTCGAGCAGGGTCTTCTCGCTGATATTCAGCCGCCGGAATTTGAGACAAGGGTGGGTATTATTAAAAGAAAAGCCCAGACCTGCCAGCTTTCGCTGAACTCTGATATTATTTATTATATTGCCGAACAGCTTAAAATGAATATACGACAGCTTGAAGGAGTTGTTAAAAAGCTTCACGCTCTGAGTCTTATTTCTAAGGATCCATTGACTATAATAGACGCAAACAACGCTATCCGCGATATACGCAATGATGATCAACCGGAGCCTGTTACTGTCAGAAAGATTATTGACGAGGTTTCGCGTATATATAATATTTCTTATGATGATATTATTTCCCAGAAGCATAACGGTCCCGTTTCATATGCAAGACAGGTTTCGATGTATATTGTAAGGGAAATAACCCAGATGCCATATGCAGCAATAGGCGCAGAATTCGGAAAACGCGACCATTCAACCGTCGTATATGCTCTTAAAAAGATAGGAAACTTAAAAAACGCAAAAGAAAAAGGTGCAATCAACGATATAATTAAAAATTTGCAAAATAAAAATATATAAAAAATATTTTTATTATATAATATACGTTTTAAATTATCATTTAATTAAAATATCAACATTTTTTTTAACATTCAACAATTTATTTTAAACAAAAAAAATAAAAAAAGATCAAAATAAATTTTTTCAACATTCTGTAACAATTATAAAAATAAAAAATAATACCAAAAAGGCTTATATATATGTTATTTTTATAATTATAACAATTTTCAACATTACCTATTACTAATACTAAAACAATATATAAATTTATATTAAAAATAAAAAAGGAAAATAAAAATTATGAAGTTTGTTTGTGAAAGAGAACTGCTTTGTGAAGCGGCGGTAAAAATTTCAAATGCCGTAAGCTCAAAATCCGCACTTCCTGCACTTGAAGGTATCCTTATAGTAAGTGAAGGGGAAAAAATCAAGCTCACAGGATTTGACCTTGAGCTTGGAATGACCACAAAAATTGACGCACGGATTATAAAAAACGGAAAGCTTCTTATAAATGCAAAGATATTTTGTGATATTCTGCGAAAAGCGGCAGGAGACACAGTTACTGTTGATGTAGATGATAAAAATACAGCAACTATAAACTCTGGAAATTCTGAATTTTCAGTTCTTACCATTGATTCCGGAGAATATCCTGAATTGCCTTCTATAAATGAAAGCAGTTCATTTATAATAGAATGCGGTATGCTTAAGGATATGGTATCAGGAACAAAGTTCGCTGTTGCCGTTGTTGATACAAAACCTGCATTAACAGGTCTTTGCTTTGATATTGACAACAAGGATATAAAAATAGTCGCAATAGACGGATACAGGCTTGCTATTCGGAACGGTAAAATTAATTTTGACGGAAAGCTTCATTTTATTATACCTGTCAAGACATTAAACGAAATATTGAAGCTTATCAGTGATGATAGTGCCGGTGTGGAAATTAAAGTGGGAGCAAGACATATTGTTATAAATATAGATGAGTATACTGTTATTTCCAGACTGCTGGACGGCGACTTTATTGATTATAAAGCGGCTATTCCAAAAGAATTTTCAAGCGAGGTTATTCTTCAGACAAAAGATATGATTGACTGTGTCGAACGTATTTCGCTTATCATATCAGACAGGCTCAAAAGCCCTGTCCGCTGCTCTGTCCGTGAGGATATAATAACGGTCCGCTGCAGTACTTCCATAGGAAAAGCATTTGATGAATTTTCCTGTAAAAACAACGGGGATAATATAGAAATCGGGTTTAACAACAGATATTTGTTGGATGCACTCCATGCCTGCTATACAGACGAGGTTAAGATACGTTTCAACGGACCGCTCGCACCAATAACAATACTTCCGATAGAAGAAGAAGACTTTTTATACTTGGTTCTTCCCGTCAGATTGAAAGCTGATGATAATTAAATCTATAGAATTTGAAAATTTTCGCAATCTTTCAAAAGGAATTTATAAGCCCTGTGAAGGAATAAATGTTATCAGCGGTAAAAACGCTCAGGGAAAAACAAATCTTTTGGAATTAATCTGGCTGTTTACAGGACAAAAAAGCTTCCGTGGTGCAAAAGACAGTGAAATGATAAAATTCGGCGAGGATTTTTCAAGAAATTCTTTGGATTTTATCTCTCACGAACGGGAGCAAAAAGCAAATCTTGTTATAGAAAAAAAACGGATTGCTTCTTTAAATGGCGTACAATTGGCAATGCCACGGGAATTGGGAGAGCAGTTTTCAGCAGTCGTATTTTCGCCGGATCATTTGAATATGGTAAAAGACGGCCCGTCGGCAAGACGTGAATTTATAGACACCGCCATTTCATCCCTGCGCCCGAACTACAGAAAATCCCTTTCGCTCTATATCCGCGCGCTTATGCAGAGGAACAAAGCATTAAAAACCCGCGATAAAAATTATGATGCGGTTTTAGACGTTTTTGAATATCACTTATCTGTCTTAGGTGCTTATATTTTAAAGCAAAGACAAAAATATCTCTTTGCGCTGTCCCCTTATGTCGCAGAAATATACAGCGGACTTTGTAATAAAAAAGAAAAAATAGAGCTTTTATATAAATCAACATCAGAAGAAAGCGAAGCAGAATATATTGCAAAAAAACTCAGAGAAAGCAGAACGGAGGATTATATAACAGGCTCAACAGGGGTAGGCATCCACCGTGATGATATTGAATTTCTCTTAGACGAAAATCCGCTCCGCCTCTACGGATCGCAGGGACAGCAAAGATCATCAGTACTCGCTGTAAAATTGGCGGAAGCACAACTGCTTAAAAAACACTTCGAAGAACAACCGATAGCGATTTTAGACGATGTTATGAGCGAACTCGATGAAGAAAGACAGGATTATATTCTAAACCACATAAAAAACTGGCAGGTTTTTATTTCCTGCTGCGACATGAACGGCATTAAGAAATTAAAGGAAGGACACGTTGTGAAAGTGAAGAGTGGAGTGTTATCGTAGGGGCGCGCATTGCGCGTCCGCAGTAGGCACCCACCAATCATTCGGCGGCAAAGAAAAATTTCCGTCCGTAGAAATACAATCATCATGTGGGAAAGGACGGACACCCCGAGGGTGTCCCTACGAATAAAATGTACTTGCACATAGGCGAAAACGCATTGATACAAACTAAAAATATTATCGGAATCTTTGACTTAGACACCTCAACAGTGTCAAAGCACACACGGGATTATCTTCGTGTTTGCGAAAAGCAAAAGCAAGTTATAAACGTAACCGAAGAACTGCCAAAAGCTTTTATTTTATATAAAAACAACACGGTTTATATATCACAGCTTGCGACAGCAACACTTGTAAAAAGGATGGAAACATAAAGATAATAATATGAATGACAACAGAAGGCTTACAGCAAACGAAATACGGCTTGCTGATAAAGGAAAAAAGCAGATAATATTATTGGCGGCTTGCTTTTTGTCCTTTAATATATTTGAATTTGTTATAAATTTTCACTGGCGGATAGGAGCGGGACATATTATTTCGCTCTGCTTGTCGTTTATAATCGCGGTTTTACTGTGTTTTGGCAAAAAAAACGTAAAAATGCTTGTAAACTGCTCCGCAACCTTTGTCGTTATAAGAACAGTCCTTGACCTAATGTCAAAAGGACAGGAAATGAGCAGATTCAATTTTATAATGCTTTTCGCGCTTGTCGCGGCTTATATAGCAGTATATATTATCTTAACAGCAAGCAGACCGATTAATTTTTATTTTGAGAATAGGAAGCAACAGAATATGTGAAAAGTAAAAAAACGTGATATTATTTTTATTGAGGTGTTTTATATTGAAAACAGAGCGATTAAAAAATTTATATTTTATATTTCCAGTTATAGTTATCATAATAAATTGTTTGTTGTTAGGAATCAGTTATTATATTCAAAATAATCTCGATGAACTCGGAGCGTGGAATACAGCAATAAAGATTTCAGAAATCTCATTATTGATAATAATTTTAAGTTTTATTTTTCGAATTGTGTTTGTTTATACCAAAAAAATAAATATATCAGAATTTTTTATAGGGTCAATATTGAATATAACAACGTTTTTATTTTGGATGATTGTTGTATCTGACCGTATTTAATAAGTAATATCGTGAAAACAAAAAAATATACCCACTTCACACCACACAAAAACAAGGAGAACACATGGATAACGACAAAATCGCACAGATTACTGAAGCGTATGACGCTTCTCAGATACAAGTATTGGAAGGGCTTGAGGCTGTTCGCAAGCGTCCGGGTATGTATATTGGCAGCACGGGGGAGCGGGGGCTTCATCATCTTGTCTATGAAATCGCGGACAATGCGATTGACGAAGCGCTTGCGGGATATTGCGACAATATTTTTGTGAATATTTTACCGGGTGAGGTTATTGAAATATCGGACAACGGGCGGGGGATTCCTGTTGGAATACAGTCGCAGACTGGGTTGCCTGCTGTTTCGGTTGTCTTTACCGTCCTGCACGCAGGGGGGAAATTCGGCGGCTCCGGGTATAAAGTCTCAGGCGGGCTGCACGGCGTCGGCGCGTCTGTCGTAAACGCGCTTTCAACATGGCTTGAGGTTACTGTCAGGGACGGCGAAAATATCCACTTCCAGCGGTTTGAGAAGGGCGACCCGAAGCATGATCTGAAGATAATCGGACAGACATCCGAAACAGGGACATCCGTTAAATTCAAGCCCGATCCGACGGTTTTTGACGAAACTACACGGTTTTCCTATGATATATTATTAAAAAGACTCCGCGAACAGGCATTTCTAAACGCGGGGATAAGAATCACATTGCAGGACCTGCGCGGTGACGAAAGTGTTTATGATGGCGGAGCGGAAAAAAACGATGACGGCACGCCCCGTTCCAACATACTGCATTATGAGGGTGGTATTAAGAGCTATGTCGAATTTTTGCTTGAGAGCAAAAAAGCTGACTTTTTGCATGAAAACGTTGTATACATAAGCAAAACGGACGGTGACAGCGTGGCGGAAATCGCCTTGCAATACAACACGGGATATGACACAAATATCATAAGCTTTGCGAACAACATCCATACAGTCGACGGCGGAACCCATGAAACTGCGTTTAAGACCGCTTCCGCAAGAGTTGTCAACAACTATGCGAGAAAGTTTAAGATACTCAAAGACAATGACTCAAACTTCAAGGGCGACGATGTGCAGGAGGGGCTGATCGCGGTCGTTTCAGTCAAGCTGACAGACGCGCAGTTTGAGGGACAGACGAAAGCCAAGCTCGGAAATACCTCGATGGGCACGATGGTCAGCTCTATGATTGGCGAGTTGCTTTCCGATTATTTCGAGGATAACCCCGCCGTCGCGAAAACAATTTTGGGAAAAATCACAGCAGCCGCCTCCGCACGCGAAAAAGCGCAGAAGGCAAGGGAGCTTGAACGTTCAAAATCAGGGCTTTCAAAAACGAGAATGCCTGACAAGCTGCATGACTGTATATCGAAGGACCCCAATATAACCGAGCTGTTCATAGTCGAGGGAGATTCTGCGGGCGGCTCCGCGGTCGACGGTCGGGACAGCAAGTATCAGGCGATCATGTCCCTGTTTGGAAAGATGCTGAACGTAGAGAAATCGCGGGTTGACAAGGTCTATGGAAACGAAAAGCTAACCCCTGTCGTAATAGCCTTGGGTGCAGGGATAGGCGAAAATTTCAATATAGAAAAGCTGCGGTACGGAAAGGTTATCCTGATGGCGGACGCAGACGTGGACGGTTCGCATATCAGAACGCTGTTGTTGACATTCTTCTTCCGCTATATGCCCCAGCTGATTGAAAACGGAAATATATACCTCGCCCAGCCACCCTTGTTCGCTGTGAAAAAAGGAAAGCAGGTCAAATACGCCTTTGACGAGGAGGAAAGAGACCGGTTAATCGCAGAAATGGGCGGAAACACCTCAGTCCAAAGATATAAGGGTCTTGGCGAAATGGACGCGGAGGAATTGTGGAACACAACAATGGACCCTGCAAACCGCATGATATTGCAGGTAAACATGAGCGACGCCGAAGCCGCAGATGAAATTTTTTCGGTATTGATGGGTGATGAGGTTGAACCAAGACGACAGTTTATCGAAGAGAACGCAACGTATGTTAAGAATTTGGATATATAACGAATAAAAGGAAACAAATAAATGAATCATGATAATATAATACCGGTAGAATTAGTTGACGAAATGAAGCAGTCTTATATGGCTTATTCCATGTCTGTCATTGTCGGGCGCGCTTTGCCTGATGTACGCGACGGGCTGAAGCCTATCCACAGGCGGATTTTGTATACGCTTCATGAAAAAGGCCTGACGCCTGACAAGGCATATAGAAAATGCGCGGACATCACAGGTACGACTATGGGTAGCTATCACCCTCACGGCGACCTTTCGATATACGATGCCTTGGTGCGTATGGCGCAGGCTTTTTCGCTTCGGTATATGCTTGTTGACGGCAAGGGAAACTTTGGCAACATCGATGGACTACCCCCTGCGGCTTCCCGTTATACTGAGGCAAGAATGAGCAAGCTTACTTTGGATATGCTGACGGATATTGACAAGGATACGGTCGATTATGCACCAAACTATGATGACCGTCTGAAGGAGCCTGTCACGCTGCCCTCCCGCTTTCCGAACCTTCTTGTAAACGGCTCGACGGGTATTGCCGTCGGTATGGCGACGAATATTCCGCCGCATAATCTCGCTGAGGTTATAGACGGAATGGCGGCCTTGATAGACAACCCAGAAATCTCTGTTGATGAGCTGAATGAATACATAACAGGCCCCGATTTCCCCACAGGTGGACTTATTATGGGGCGTTCAGGGATAAGAGCGGCATATGCGACAGGACGCGGACGGGTTATCAACCGCGGACGGACTGAGATAGAGGAGATCAAGACAAACAAATTCCAGATTACCATAACGGAAATCCCCTATATGGTAAACAAGCGTAACCTGGTAAAATCTATAGTTGACTTAGCTGACCAGAAGCGGATTGAGGGGATTGACGATGTTGTTGACTACAGCAACCGCGAGGGTATCAGGGTTGTTGTTGAACTGAAACGCGACGTAAATCCGCAGTTTGTGCTGAACCAGCTGTATAAATTCACGCAGCTGCAGACAACCTTCGGCGTGATTATGCTCGCACTTGTTGACGGACAGCCTAAAATATTGACTTTGAAGCAAATGCTGTCGCATTATATTGATTATCAAAAGGAAGTTGTTATAAGGCGGACGAGGTTTGATTTGAGAAAAGCGCAGGAGCGTGCGCATATATGGGAAGGGCTGAAAATCGCCCTTGACTATATCGACGAGGTTATAAAAATCATACGCGCCTCAAAATCTATCCCTGAAAGCAAGGCGGCTTTAATTGACCGCTTCCCCTTGGATGAAATACAGGCACAGGCGATTGTTGAGATGCGTCTGGGGCAATTGACAGGGCTTGAAAAACAAAAAATCGAGGACGAGCTTCTGCGTCTTAAGCAAAAAATCGCAGAGCTGACTGAAATCCTTGCGGATATCGGAAAGGTTCTGTCAATTGTCAAGGAAGAGGCCCTTAAAATCCGCGACCGTTATTGTGATGACAGAAGAACGGAAATCACGATGGTTGAGGGAGAGCTTGATATTGAGGATCTGATTCCGGTCGAGGAATGTATGTTGACGCTGACCTCCTTCGGATATGTCAAACGTCTGCCTGTCGATACATACCATTCCCAAAGGCGCGGCGGAAGAGGCATAAGCGGAATGCAAACGCGGGAGGAGGACTTCGCGGAGTATATGTTCACCTGCAGCAGCCATGATTATGTCATGTTTTTCAGCAACACGGGACGGGTCTACAGGCTGAAGGCCTATGAGGTTCCGCAGGGAAGCAGGACATCTAAGGGGCTTAATATAGTAAACATTCTTCCTTTAGAAAGTGACGAAAAAATCACGGCGATGATTACCGTTTCTGAGATTGCAAAGGAGGATAAATACCTTTGCATGGTAACAAAAGGCGGTATTATCAAGAGAACACGACTGACCGCTTATAAAAACGCACGCAAAAACGGCGTTATCGCAATAAACCTTGACGACAGCGACGAATTGCGCTGGGTGCGGCTGACGGAAGGCAAGGACGACCTGCTTATAGCGACGAAAAAAGGCATGTCAATCCGCTTTACGGAAACAGGCGCAAGGTGCATAGGACGCGTTGGGCGCGGTGTTAAGGCGATTAAGCTCAGAAAAGGCGACGAGGTTATCGGTATGTCCGTGCTTCGCGAGAACGCGGACGTGCTGACCGTGACGGAAACGGGATATGGAAGAAGAAGCCCTGCATCCGACTACCGCGCGCAATCCCGCGGCGGACTTGGTTTGACGAACTATAAAACGGCAAAATACGGCGATGTTGCACAAATAAAGGTTGTTGACGAGGATGATGATATTATCATAATCGCATCCGACGGTATAGTTATCCGAATCCCTGCAGAAAGCATAAGAATGTGCGCCCGACCGTCAAAAGGCGTTATCGTCATGAAGGTGCAGGAAGGTTCAAAGGTAATAACCCTTGCAAGGGCGAAGAAGGAGGATATTATAGACGAAGAAAATGATATTGATGAAAACGGATCAGATGGGGATAATATAGATAATGCAGATAATGCAGGTAATGCAAGTAATGCAAGTAATGCAGAAGAAATATCTGTTATCCTGAACGAAAGTGAAGAATAACCTTGAAACGAATACACACAATGCAGGCGGTGAAGCAAAACCGTTTTATAAAAAAAACAAAAATATTTGTTATAATTGCAATTGTTCTGACACTAATAGCCGCAATAACTGCAGGAACAGTCTACTATTTGAATGATGCAAAAAATCCTGTCATAAAAAGCACGGACGACGCGGACGATTCTGTTAATATCCTGCTTGTTTTCCATGATGAATTGTCAAAAAACATTATTTTTTCTGTTGTAAGGTTCGATGATAAAGATAAAATAATTAAAACCGCAGCCTTTGATGAAAAAACTGTGTTGAACGGCAAAAGCCTTAAAAACCATTATTCATACAAGGGGATTCTGGAGGTTTGCGGAGCTTTTTTAACACAAACAGAAACGAAAATCGACAAAATTGTTTCACTTTCTTTATCTTCTGTGTCGGAAATAGTTGATATGTTCGGCGGAATAGTGTATAATATAGAAAAGGATATAGAATACAGCGAAAACGGACGGGTCCTGACAAGGCTTCACGCAGGAGAACAGACGCTGAACGGTGTCGGAACGGCAATGTACCTTCGCTGCCGTAATTGGGGTGAAGCTGAAAACAAAACAGACGAAACGGGCGACAGAAACAGCGAGCTTATTCTTGCGTTTTTTAAACAGTACACGACAGAAGCAGACCTTTCAAAATTGGAAACACGGTTTTCAAAAATGGTGAATTTGTTTGACGGGAACACTACTCTTGGGACATCAGACATTAAAAGGCTTTCAACAGAATTATTATCTTTTGTGAATGATGTAAACATGGGAAAAACAGTTAAAATAAAAACAGACAATAATTTTAATCTGACGGATGAAACCATAACAGAGATAAAAAATAATTTTAAATAAAAAAAATAAAAAAATAAAAATAAAAAGGAGTATTAAAAATGAACAAGCAAACATTAAAAACACTCGCATTGGTCGGATCAATCGTACTTTTCGTAGCTGCAGCGGCGGCTACAGCCTACGGCGTCTACAAATGGCTGGAAAAAAGAAAAGAACAGGAGCTTGACTACTACTACGGCGACGACTATTTCGACGATGACGACGATGTTGAGGAAGCAGAAGCGTAAACAAATTACAAAGCACAAAGCACAAAGCACAAAGCACAAATAAGGTAAAAACCATTTGTGATTTGTGCTTTGTAATTTGTGCTTTGTAAAAGTTATCCCATTATAACTTCAACAGAAACCTCTTTTTTGCCACATACATTCAATATGTTCCCGTCAATTGCCTCTCCGTCTGCAATAATGCTTTTTATGCCTTTATTTATATGTGACGGATTTTTTACTTCAATATTATAGGTGCAACCGCGGAATTTCCGAACTACCTTAAAGCCATCCCAGTCTTTTGGGATACAGGGGTCGATCTTTAGTCCGTCGGGAACAGCCTTTATCCCCAGGATATACTGCACTCCCGCCAAATACATCCATGTGACCGTGCCGCTGAACCATGCCATATCACCTTCGCCCGGACGGGGGTCGGGGTCTGCGAGCGCTGTTGACGAAAACGCATAGGGCTCGTTTACAAAAACATCCGCACCGCGTTCTTCAGAGCTTACATTAGGCAAAATTTTACGGAAATAGTCAAAAGCCTGATCGCCGCGTCCCAAAATGGTTTCTGCTATAATCGCCCATGTATTTGCGTGATGGAAAATTCCGCCGTTCTCACGGATACCGGGTCCGTTGTTGTAAATCGGGTCGTCCGGCGTCGGAACGCCTGTGAATGCAGGGAACAGAAGCTTTATGCCATAAGATGTGTCAAGAATCTCCTTCGCCTTGTCCATACAGTGAACATCGCGTCCGTCCGTTGCAGTTTCGCTTATTACAGCCCAGCTTTGGGTGTTGAGATAAATCTTGCCCTCCTGCCTGTCTTTTGAACCCAGATCAACAGTATCTGTCGGATAAATCAAGCGTTTATACCAGTCGCCGTCCCATATAACGTCAGTATTAAGCGCTTTTGTCATATCAGATATAACAGCCTCGCAAAATTCAATTATATCCCTGCGGTCCTTTTTAGCCGCCAGTTCAGACAGCAATCTGCACGCGTATACCAGCTGCTGTGCTATCATAACGGTTTCTTCGTCGCCGCTTTCTGTGAACATATAGAGGTTGTCGTTCCAGTCAACACCTCTGATTTTGGGCAGTCCGTTTTTCCCCTTATCGGCAGCAATCCATTCAAGCCCTTTATACAAATGGTCGAGGACAGAAGCGTTTTCGCCTTTATAATACGGGAACTGCTTGTCCAAAAAGTCTATATCATCCCATTCGGATATCATGTCATAGATAGTATACACAACCCAGACAGCGTTGTCGCAGCGTTCCGCACCGCTATGATGGTCAAAAGGCTTCTGGGATTCTATGTCAAAGCAGTCAAAGAAATTACCGTCCGGTCTCTGAAAACGCAGGATAGCATCCATTCGTTCCTTTACAATAGACGGCTCTAAGGTTATAAGGCTCATACAGTCCTGCGAAGAATCGCGGCTTTGCACGCCGCCTTTTTCATAGCCGGGCGTCATGCCTGTAACGCTCATCTTGCGGTTGAAGGAATGATAGCAGTTGTATGGATTCCAGATGTTTATCATACGTTCCATATCCTTGTCAGGCAAATCGCAGTTGAAAGCGGAAATATAGTCATTCCAGTATTTTTTCACTTCACAAAGAGCGGTTTTTACATTTTCGCTGCATTTATATTTCACCATAACCTTGTCCGCTGTTTCCCATGTGGGATCGCTGCCGAGCATAAATGTGATTTCCGCGGTTTGTCCCGGAGCTATTTTGAGATTGTTCTGTATCGCGCCGATTGTATATCCGCTGCTGGGCTTATTATCGCAGGATAATCTGCCGTTTTTAACAGCAAGAGGCATATCAGGCATACCGCCGCGCCCTAAAAATCTGTTTCTGTCGCAATCGTATGCATCAACAGGCTCGCTGCTTGACAGATAAACCTTCAGTTTGGGCAGGTCCTCAAACACATGGCAGTCATAAAGAACGGCGTTTTTTTCACTGCTGAAAACAGAATCGTGATAAAAACGGTTCCAATGAAATCCGAGATATTCGCGGTCGACTCTGTGGAAGGTCCACTCAACATAGGAAAAAGCAGACAAATCCGCGGGTTCGCCTCTGTTGTTCGTGATTTTGAGATTCCATAAAACAACATTATCTTTTCTTGGAACGAAATAGGTCGTTTCTGTTTTCAGTCCCTTGTATTCAGACTCAAAGACTGTATATCCCAATCCGTGGCGGCACTTCCAGTTTTCCAAAGGAGCACGGACAGGCTCGTAGGTCGGGCAAAAAACATCACCGTTTTTATCACGGAGATAGATATAAAAGCCCGGGCGGTCAACCGGCGCAACGCGGGTCTGGTTATAGCGCGTCAGCCGTCCTGAAGAGGATTCGCGGTAAAAAGCCGTTCCCCCGCCCGCCTGACTGATTATTGCGGTAAAATCTTTGTTGCACAAAAAATTTATCCAAGGAAGCGGCGTAAAATGCTCTGTTATTACATATTCCCTGTTTGCATCGTCAAAAAACCCATACTGTCCCATAAATCTTACCATCCTTTTTTTATAAAATATATTATGAAAATGATTTTATCATATAAATAAAATAAAAGCAACTGTTTGGGTGATAATATTATAAAATAAAGAAAGAGGAAAATAAAATATGGCAAAAGCAGGCATGAGAAGACCCGATCCCAGACAGCCCCACGGAACGGAAAGCAATACAAAAACGAAAATAAAGAAGAATGAAGTCCCGCCGGTGCCTGAGGTCAGGAAGAAGAAACCTTAAAAACAATCACAAATTAAAAAGCACAAAGCAAAAATTAGATAGCTGTAGCGGCGAAAATCCACGACGCGTGGGGACGACTCTCGTCGCCATAAGCATAATATATAGTATCAATGGCGACCGGGTCGGTCGCCGCTACGAAAAAATGGGGATATTCAAAGTTTTCTTATTGAAAATAAATATTATATAGTATATAATGATATACAAAATTGTTTTATAGAGGATATAATATGACGGCGCATGAGCTTATGGTAAAAACAAATCACTATCTGATTAAAGACGGTGTGCTGACTGAGCCGCAGAAAGCGAACATTGTCCGTCAGCTTCTTGCTGTCAGAACCGATGAACGGACAAAACAAAGATTTTATAAAAGCATGGAGGCGGGGACAGAAACATATCCGGCTTATTATATCCCTCCATACAATAAAAACAAAAAGCTCCAGACGGTAATTCCAATGTCGCCTAAGACGCATATTTTGTCTATGAACGCATATGAATTGGATATTCTCAGGCTTCTTTTTTTGTTTGCACTTGAAAATCCTGTTGTTACTGATATGGTTAAGACAAGGCTTGAGCAATTGAAATACCGTGTATGCTTCGGCGGCGGGTGCATCATGGGCGAATGCTTCCATTCGACGCTGCCTGTTCTGCGCTTGATAAATACCGCTGCACCTTATGAAAAAGAATGGATGCACAGACTTGCCGCCAAAATCAACAATCATATTGATTATAAATATAAAGAAAACAGTGTTAATTATTATCTGCTTTGTTTGTCTGAACTGCCATATGATATTGCAAAAGAAGGCTTGGAAAGATGCAAAAATGAATTGTATACCAGAATAAATAAATCCGTTTCAATAAATACAGAACGGGCTAAAACATACCAACCGGTTTTGTATTATGTTTATAGAAACTGCTTGTCACGTTTTGATGAATATGAATACATAAAAAACCGTCAGCCATTTGAAAAAAACGGACGGTTGTATTTTGATATGAACAAATGAATTATTAAAAGCAATAAAATTTTATAGACATATATAAAAGAAAATGTTATACTGTATTTGTGAAAAATTAATCTTTTTTATGTAATACATAAAGTATAAAGTACAAAGGACAAAGGACATAAAACATGAAAAAACTGTTCAGTTCTAAAAAATTATCGTTTAAAATCGCATTTATTTTCGTTATTGCGATTATTTTGGTGTCGGGCTCCATTGCTGCTTTTATGGAGTACCGTATTTTGTCTGAAATAGATACATCGTCGAAATTAAGGCTTCAGTATACCGTCAAAAACGCGGCGGAGAAGTGCAATCCTGTTTTCAATGATGCCATATACAGGGCAGGGAGCATTAAAAAGCTTGCCCAGGCTAATTTTGATGTGGCGGCATATAAAACCAATCCCAAGGGTTATTTTGACACAAGCGTAAGACCTGTGTTTGATAATTATGTCAAACAGACTATATCAGAATCCGTCTCTGTTTCAGCCGCGTTTTTCTCTGTTTATCCCGATCTGACTGATACGCCTAATATATTAGAAGTGTTTTTTATCGAATCGGATGACGGAATCGTAACCTCTACCCCTAATACATATGAAGAATTTCAGGACAAACAGGCAGATGAAATGCAGTGGTTCTACGGCGCTTTTAACAGCGGCAAGCCTTATTGGACGCATAAATATGTCGAAAAAGGGGTTCTGATGGTAAGCTATGTGGAACCCGTCATCGTCGGGAATGTAACAGTCGGCGTTGCGGGTGTTGATGTTTATATAGACGATATTGAAAAATTAGTAAGGGATATAACATTATACAAAACAGGCTTCGCGCTTCTGGAGGATAATTATAATGAATTTTTTGAAAGCAATAATTTTATAAAAAATCTGGATGCCAGGGAAGCGGCTGAGCTTCATGCTGCAGCAGAAAAAAACTGCGGCGAAGTTTTTGAAATAACCCTTGCGGGAAAACGGTATATGGTCGCTGAGTCCCACCTTATAAACGACTACAGCTTTTACATCTTCGCACCAAAAAGCGAGGTGAACGCCGATGCTGTTGCGTCTTTAATACGGTTTTTGATTATATTCATAATAGGCATGGCGGCGGTTACGATCACAGGCAATCTAATCGGAAAATCAATCGGCAAGCCCCTGACAATCCTGACGGATTATATGAAAAGAGCGGGCGAAACAGGGGATATAACGCTTCGTCCGCAGGATGTTGAGACCATCAGGAAGCTATCGGAGGTTCGAGACGAGGTCGGGCAATCCGTCGAAGCGTGTGCCGCGTTTATGGAGCGTATCCACGAGGTTGAAGAAGCTCTTGGTAAAATTGCCGACGGCGATCTGACAACCGAGGTTCCGCTGCTTTCAGACAAGGATGCGCTCGGTATAAGCCTTAGAAAAATGACCCACAGGCTGAGCAGGATGTTTGATGAGATAAACATCTCCTCCGCCCAGGTAAACTCAAACGCAGGGCAATTGGCGAACAGCAGCCAGGAATTGGCGCGCGGCGCAACAGGACAGGCATCAGCGGTTGAGGAGTTGTCCGTTTCCATTGCTGACATATCGAAGAAGACAAAAATAAACGCAAAGATGGCGGAAACCTCTGCAATTCTTTCAAACGAAATAAAAGCAGGCGCAGAAAAAGGCAACGGGCAAATGGATAAGCTGATCGGAGCCGTCGCCGACATCAATAAGGCAAGCAAGGAAATCAACAAGGTTTTGAAGGACATAAACGGCATCGCGTTCCAAACAAACATCCTCGCACTGAATGCGTCTGTCGAAGCGGCACACGCTGGCGGGCATGGCAAAGGCTTTTCCGTCGTAGCAAATGAAGTGAGCCTGCTTGCGAACAGAAGCTCAGAAGCGGCGAAAAATACAGGCGCGATGATTGAAAATTCCATACAAAAAGCAGAGCTCGGAATGCAGATAGCACAGGAAACCGCTGCATCACTGCGCGAAATTGTTGACAGTATCATAAAAAACACAAAAATCATATCAAAAATCGCCCAAAACAGTGAAGAGCAGGCGGCGGCGATTTTGCAGATAAATATAGGCATAGACCAGGTATCCCAGGTCATCCACCAGAATAGCCTCACAGCAGAAAAAAGCGCCGAAGCATCAGAGGAAATGAACAGCCAGGCAGAGGTATTGCAGGAGAATGTACGAAGGTTTAAATTGCGGGATTAGGATAAAACATAACAAATTGGAAAAAATTTATATTTGAATTGTAGGGGAGGGTTTCACACCCTCCCGTTTTACATTAATAAAAAAATTTCGGGAGGATAATCGCCCTTTGCCACCGGGCGATTGGGAAACCCTCCCCTACATATTAAATAAATATTTACGAATTTATCAAAAATTTTACGAAAAATGGACGGAATAAAAAATATATTTTATCAAAAAATAAAACAGGAAATCAAATATAACGAAAGGAAAATGTTTGAAAAATAAAATTTCAAACGGAAATTACGAAAGGATAGTTACAAAAATGAAAAAAATATTAATAATTATTCCAATAGCAATTTTTATGCTGATAATCAGCATAAACACAGCCGCACAGACGGACAGCTATCGCATAACGGCTTCGGAAACGGCGGGAGGGGTTGATATTATATACATGGATGTTTTAAAAAACCAGCCTACGGATGCATATTTTACTCTGAAGGCACTGACAGGTGCGACGGCTGTAAACGACGTTTTATTTTATATAAATGTTCAGAAGCCTGACGCGGAAGCGATCGCTGTGCTTATCGCGACAGACACAAACGGAAATCCCCATGATGTCGCGGCGCTTGGATTCTGGGGCCCTCCGACGGGCTTTCCTATATCTGCGGCAACAAATGAAACAACAGAATTTACAGGCACATTCGATACAGAGGGACAGTACAGGATTACCGTTGATTTAAAATCAGTTTCGACAGGCACATTAATCGCTTCCAAAACACTTATAGTAAACGTATATAACGAGCTTCCGACAACAGCGGCAACAACCATAAATATAACAACAGCGGCGGATATGACAATTATTGGCACAACCGATTATATAACGCCGGAAACAGGGATTGAAAATAATATAACAATTCTATTGCCGGTATTATTAATTTGTGCAGCGGTAATGGTCGGAACGATGACGAAGCAAAAGAGAATATAAAAAATTATAGATTAAAATCTAAATGACGCACTCTTTCAAAGAATGCGTCATTTATGATTTTATAAATACTACTCGCTCCTCATTCCTCACTACTCACTCCTGAAGAGCACGCGAAAGCCATACAGAAGCAACATCCATCGCTTCGTATAATCCGCTTTTTTCGCTTTTCTTAATGATTCGTTCGCTCGGTTTTATCAGTGGGTCGGTTGCGATAAGCTGCAGTGAAATCTTATCCGCAATTTCCATGTCAACCTCTTTTTTTGTGCTGCCTATCTGGAGCATGACGATAAATTCGTCCGCCATATCACCGTAATAGATAGTTTTATCCTTGCGAACCAAGGGCTTGCCCTTATATGTTAAAAATTCAGTTTTTTCTGCCATGTTTATGACTATCCTTTCGTAGAGAAGTTTGAAAATCCCCGTCCGCGACGGATTATTTATATTTCAAACTTACTCCTTATTTCTATTGCGCAAGATAATTTTTCACAAGAGCCTGTAAAAGCTCGTCACGGTCGATTTTTCTGATAAGGCTCCGTGCGTTATTATAGGTTGTTATATAAGTGGGGTCCTCAGAAAGAAGGTATCCTACTATCTGATTTATGGGATTATAACCGTTCTCACGCAATGCATCATATACCTGCGTCAGGATAAGACGCATCTGCTGCTCGCTTTCGCTTCCGAGGCTGAAGGTCATTGTTTTGTCTTTATTGTTCATAATAACAGAGGCTCCTTATTAAAATATAAAATAAATTTAAGATACTCCTAAAATCCTATTTGAATTGTCTATGAATTTTTGTGTTTCAGAAATTCCGAATTTATCTGTTAAAACCTTATACGCATCAGCAATATCGGGTGTGCGATATTTAATATTATGACAGTCTGAGCCTATAAATGATATCAAGCCTTCCTTTACAAGATTAACTGCGAATTTCGCTGTTCCTTTCTCTTTTAAAGGAGCGGTTCCCATCTGGAGCAGGCATCCCATGTCGATAAATTCGTGAAGAATATGTATGTTTTTCGTATTAAAAAACGGATAACGGTCGATATGGGCTATAATCGGAGTGTAATTGTGCATTGATAAAAATTTTTCGACTTGTTTCAGAATTTTAGCTGTCATACTGTCAGGAAACGGTATTTCAAAAAGAATCAAATCAGTGCCTTCAATGCAAAGACTTCCGATATTGTCAAAATGCTCAAAATTAATGCAAAAAAATGCTTCACTGCCTAAAATCAATTTTAAATCGGTTTTTAAATTTTCGGTCAAAATTTTATATGATTCATTGCGCAAAAATAAAAAATCATTTATATTTGTTTCGTGCGGATAAAAATGAGGGGTCAATATTGCCGCCGCCGCACCCTGTAACAAAAGGGAATCAATCATCTGACGGGAAACATCCGCATCAGAAGGACCATCGTCAATCGAAGGAAGGATGTGTGTGTGACAGTCTGTAATGTTTTTTAAAACAGAAAAATTATTGCCGTTACTATTTTTTATCATTTCCGTATCCGTATCTGTAGCTGTAACCGTATCTGTTATAGTATTTTCCGTATTTATATTTCATATAACCGTAATCGTAATTAACCTCGTTCAGGACCAATCCAAGAATATCAGCGTCAATCATTTCCAGACTCTTTATGGATTTTGCAAGTGCAGGATGCGGGGTCACGCCCTGTCTGACGATTAATATAACTCCGTCGCAGATTTTCGAAAGCAAAAGAGCATCCGAAACTATGTTTACAGGCGGGGCATCTATTAAGATATAATCGAAATGAGTTTCAAGCTCAGATAAAAGGTTAGTCATTGCCGGGCCTGATAAAAGCTCTGCCGGATTAGGGGGGATTATGCCTGACGGGATTATGCTCACATTTTCATGCTCCGTTTTTTTCAATACCTCTGCAAGGTTGTTGAAGCCTGCAAGGAAATTTGACAGACCGGGTGTGTTTGTGATCTTGAAAAACCTGTGGACGCGCGGCTTTCGCATATCGCAGTCGATAATAAGGACCTTAACGCCTATTTGCGCCAGAGAAACACCAAGGTTCACGCAGGTTGTGCTTTTGCCGTCACGGGGGAGAGGGCTGCTGAAAAGAACGACATTGCATTTTTCTTTTTTGCTTACTGCAAAAATAAAATTTGTTCTAATAGTCCTGTATGCCTCCACGACGGAATGATCGTTTTTATTCTGTACAATATTGTCAAGACGGGACTGGATTTTATTTGTCTCCGGTTTTTTCATTATATGTCATTTAATCCTTTCATTCAAAATATATGACTTTTATGTTTCCGTTCCCGAAATAATGGGTACACTTCCCAGAAGGGGGATGTTGTAATAATTTTCCAAATCCTCTTCATTCTTAACGCGGAAGTCAAGCATTTCAATAATAACGGCAATCAATGAAGATATAAATGCGCCGACAGCCATACCCAAAATTGAATTTCTTGTAATTGTTCCGGTGCTTGAAATTATTCTGGGAGCGCTGTCCAAGTCAACACGCTGTGCAGAAGCGTTCGGTATAATCCGCTGGATAGTGCCTTTTGATAATTTTTCTATAGATTCTGCAATTTTTTGTGTTTCTTCCTTGTTGTGCGACATAACGCTTATTGTGAAAATTTCTGTATTGTTTTCCTGAGTCATGTCGATCATCCCCTTCAATGCACCGGGGGACATTGAAACGCCGCTGTCAGCAACAACACTTTCAAGAAAATTGGTTGACCGCAGTATAATAATATATGTCCGTACAAGCTTTGCCGCTCTATCTACTTCGGGAAGATTATTGTTTGAATCCCTTGAATTCAAATCGACATATAATTGAACATTTGACCTGTATTGGGTTTTTGTGACAAGACTGGTAAATGAAAACGCCATTCCTAATCCCAATAAAGCACATAAAAAAATTATAAGCCACCGTCTTCTGAGTATAATCAATATTTCGCGGGTTGTAAAATCCATATTAAACACCAATTCTTTGCTTTAATATCCACGAAAAGCAAATAAAATAACTCCTATCAAAAAAATTTTGAATTTCAATACAGTATAACACATCACGACCAATATGTAAACATTTATTTATTGAATTTGATATTGTTTTTTTGGTTTAGTTGGTTTTATATGGTTTTTGTTTAAACAAAGATGAAAATCATATAAAATTTTATATTTTATTATTTTAAATCAAATCTGCATTGACAAAGAAAAGCAAATAAACTATACTATCGTATATAAATTTTATAATAAGGATAATCAGGATAATGAAAACTGTATTCCGCCTTCTGTCAGAAGCAAGAAAATATAAATGGCTCCTTCTTATATCAATGGGCTGCATAATTGTCGTGACAGGGGTGCAGCTATATGCACCGCAGGTTGTAAGGCAGCTTATCAGTCTTATCGAAACGAACGACAGGGACCTCGCAATAAAATCCATCCGTCTGGCGGTTTTGCTGGGGGTCATGTACATAATAAGCACTATGGCAGACGGTTTCCGCGGATATCTGGCACATAAAGCAGCGTGGCATTTTGTGTCCGATATGCGAATAAAGCTTTATAACCATTATCAGAATATGTCTCTTGATTTCTACCATGACAAGCAGGTGGGACAATTAATGAGCCGCGTTATATCTGATACAGCCACGCTTGAGAATTTGCTTGCTCACGCCGTTCCTGATCTTATTATAAACATAATTTTATTTATAAGCGTTGCGATAATATTATTTATGCTTAATATACAGTTAGCGTTTATGAGCCTTATTGTCCTGCCGTTTCTTGCGATATCTTCGCGGTGGTTTGCAAAAAAAGTCAGACCCAAATTCCGTGAAGGGCAGGAATATATGGGAGAAATGAGTGCGGAATTACAGGACAATCTGTCAGGCATACGGGAAATAAAGCTGTTTAACCAGCAAAAAAAAGAAGAAAAGGACATAGAGAAAACCTCGCTCCTGCACGTCAAGGCCATCCTCGCAGCATTAAAGCTCGGTGCAATATACCATCCCGGAATACAGTTGCTTAGCAATATGGGAACGGTTTTTGTCATAGGCTTCGGCGGTTATTTAGCGGCAAACGGGCAAACCTCCATAAGCACGATAATCGCATTTATAATGTATTTAGGCATTTTTTATCAACCGATTTCTGTTCTCGCCCGCATTAACGAAGATATCCAGAACGCTCTTGCGGGAGCGGACAGGATTTTTGAGATGCTTGATATTGAACCGACAGTAAAGGACAGCGAAAACGCAATTAAACTGACAGAGCCGCAGGGGGATATCGAATTTGATTCTGTCAGCTTCCAATATGTTGAAAAAGCAGAGGTTCTGAAAAACCTTTCCTTTACCGCAAAAAAAGGACAGATAATTGCATTAGTGGGACAAACAGGCGTCGGGAAAACAACTATAGTGTCGTTATTGGGGCGATTCTATGACCCTGTGGAGGGAAAAATTCTGTTTGACGGACACGATTTGCGGAACATAACGCAAAAAAGCCTGCGCGAAAGCATGAGCATCGTCCTGCAGGATGTGTTTCTGTTCAACGGCACAATAGAAGAAAACATACGCTATGGACAGCCGGACGCAACTATTGGACAAATAACAGAAGCGGCTAAATTGGCAAACGCCCATGAATTTATACAAAATCTTGAAAACGGCTATAATACTTTTATAGGCGAACGGGGCATAAAATTATCGGGCGGACAAAAACAGCGGGTATCAATAGCAAGAGCAATCCTGAGAAACCGACCGGTCCTGATATTGGACGAAGCAACCTCCTCCGTCGATGTAGAAACAGAAAAGCAAATACAGCAGGCAATGGACAAGGTTATGGAAAACAGAACAACAATAATAATAGCCCACCGCTTGTCAACAGTAAAAAAAGCGGATAATATTATAGTCCTGCACGAAGGCGAAATAGCAGAATCGGGAACGCATGAAGAATTGATAGCGAAAAACGGAATTTATGCAGGGTATAGTAATAGTCAGTTGTTTGGGTGAATAATAAATTTTTAATAATATCGTAGGGATGTGACGAAAATCCGCAACGAGCGGGGACTGTCCATCCGCTAATAAAATATAAAGGTAGTGATAATATGTCATCAAATCAGGAAAAATTAATTTTATTTTATAATAGCGGCGGGGAAGATAACAGGGCAAATGAATCAAGAGCCGCAGGGCTTGAGTTTCATTATACCAAAAAGCTGCTGAATCAATATATAAACCTTGAATCGCACATTATAGAAATAGGGTGTGCGACGGGTTATTATGGCATGTTTTTCGCAGACAAATGCACCCATTATACAGGTGTTGACCTTGTGCAGGAGAATATTGATGTTTTTAATCAAAAAATTGCAAAAGCGGGTATAAAAAACATTATTGCACAGACAGGGAACGCCCCAGAATTATGTCAAATTTCTGACAGTAAATTCGATGTTGTCTTGTGCCTCGGTCCGATGTATCACCTGCCGCGCGACGAACGAATGAAGGTCTTCGATGAATGCTGCAGAATAGCTAAAAAAGGCGCGGTACTGGCATTTGCCTATATCAACGGGCTTGGCGTATATGCGGGTGCCTGTATAAGCGATAAATGGCGAAATATATACCCGAACGCAAAAACAAATAAATATGTTTTTGAATTGAATACAGACGATGAAAGGCCGGGTGTATTTTATTTTACATCACCTGAGGAAATTGAATCTGACGCAAAGCAAAAAAACCTTGAAATATTGAAAAATTGCGGTCTTGACTTCTTTTTTGCAAATGACGCCATAAACCAAATGAGCGAGGAGCAATTCGGCTATTATATGGAAATTGCCGACAGAATGAACGAAAGCCCGTCCTGCACAGGACTGTCAAATCACGCGTTGTTGGTATGTAGAAAGTAGATATTAGATGGAAAATAAACAAACACGAAAAATCATAAGATTAAAAGATTATGATTATTCACAAAACGGGGCGTATTTCACTTAAAGACGATTGATGAAACAACCCGCAATACATTGTTTACAAAAGCTTCGCAGAAACAAATGAACTGCCTTAGCCATTCAACGGGTAAGGCAGTTTTTTACATCAGATTTATGACCACATTTTATGATACCACTTGAGATTGAATTCGTCTATTTAATGAGTGTATCAAACAGGAGTGTAAGCTTTCCGCGTAGGAAAGGCAATTTTAACTCGCCGAAGTTTGAATTTGTCTATAATGTGGAGCTGTATATAGCGGTATAATATCGAAAGCGATGCGTGTGATTTTGAACGCATCGTTTTTTAAAATTAAGCAACGAGTTGGCACGTTTGTTGGCAAACTCGAAGTTTAGTTGGCAAGATTACGCAACAGTTGGCAAACTCGTTGACATTCTCACGATTTTAGTGTATAATAATATTGATAGATAAAATTTCACCCCAAAAGGAGATGCCAATATGCAGCAAGAAGAGCTTATAGCTTTAGTAAAAAGGATCAAAGAATATAAATGTGAAATGCAAGCGGTTGAAGTTAAAGCAGCTGAAAAAGGCTGTCCTACGAAACTATACGACACTCTGTCCAGTTTTTCCAATCAGGATAACGGTGGTATCATTGTTTTTGGACTTGCCGAGGGAAGAGGTTTTTCCATGACCGGTGTGTATAGTGCACAGGATTTGCAAAAGAAAGTAACAGAGCAGTGCAAGCAAATGGAACCGGTCGTCCGGCCGCTGTTTACCGTTGCATCCTTTGAAAACAAAACAGTGGTGTCTGCGGAAATACCCGGTGTCGACATTGCCCAACGCCCGGCCTTTTACAAAGGAGTGGGCAGAATTAAAGGTTCATACATCCGTGTCGGTGAATCTGACGAACCCATGAGCGAATACGAAATATACAGCTACGAAGCCTTCAAAAGAAAAATCAATGATGAATTGCGCGTGTTAGAGAAAAGTGAATTCAATGAAGTCAATCAAAGTGAAATCACATTGTTCCTTGCTAAATTGCGGACGAAAAAGCCGAATTTGGCGGATTTGACCGATAAAAAGAACTTGGCACTCAGCGGTATTTATTCTGAAAACCGGTTGACATTGGCAGGGCTTTTGTTGTTTGGTTTATATCCGCAGGCGTTATTCCCGCAGTTTTGTATCACAGCAGTCGTTGTTCCCGGTACTCAAATCGGTGACATAGGCGAAGATGAAGAGCGTTTTTTAGATAATAAAAAAATTGAAGGTACTCTCCCGCAAATGATTGAAGGAGCGATTGCCTTCATAAACCGAAACATGAAGGAAAAAACCATCATCGACCAAAACGGAAAACGCGCCGACAAGACGGAATATCCAGTGAGAGCGATTAGGGAAATTATCCTAAACGCCGTTATTCACCGCGATTACAGCATTCATACGGAAAAATCCCCTATACGAATTTTAATGTATCGGAATAGAATTGAAGTAGAAAACCCCGGCGGGCTTTACGGAAGGATTACACTTAGCAGTCTTGGGAAAGTCGGTGCCGATACGAGAAACCCTTATATAGCCTCTAATCTTGAAATTATGATAGACACCGAAAACCGTTTTTCAGGAATCCCGATTATTATCAATGAAATGGAAAAGGTAAAGCTGCCACCACCTGTTTTCGAGAACGGCAGAGGTGTGTTTAAAGTTACGCTTTACAATGAAAAAAAATCAGAAACTGCTGATAATAACAAATCTGTTGCCGAAAATCTTCTTGCGTTCTGCGAGACGCCCCGTACTCGCGCCGAATTGGAAAAATTCACGGGTTTTTCAAGGTATTATACCATGTCAAAAATCGTTCAGCCGTTGCTTGACACGAGGCAGCTAAAATTAACAATACCCGAAAAACCGAAAAGTGTTAAACAAATGTATGTAAAAGCTTAATAGAAAAGAGCCGCTTATTATGCCAATCAGACCAGGCAAATACTTCCACTTCAAAGGAAACGAATACGAAGTTATCGAAACCGCCACTCACAGCGAAACGCTGGAAGAGATGGTGGTTTACCGTGCTTTGTATGGTGAACACAAAACGTGGGTACGCCCGGCATCTATGTGGAACGAAATTATTGAACACAATGGTAAACGGGTTAAACGTTTTACGCATGAAGATGAATTTTTCGTCGAAGAACCGACCGGCATCCATAATTACAGCTTACCTAAAGAAAAGGTAGCGTTGTTTTTATCTTTGTTTACTGGGCGGGAAGATGTGTTTGCCAAGCGTTGGGTAAGTGCGAAGAGCGGTAAAAGCGGATATGTTCCGGTTTGCCAAAATGAGTGGAGTACCGTTTGTCCCAAAACAAACGGCGGCAAAATGAAATGTGGCGACTGCGCGAATCAAGGTTTTGTAAAATTCGATGCCGCCACGGTCGAAAAACATCTGATGGGCAAAATGACAGTTGGCATATATCCCATGCTCGCCGATGAAACCTGCCGATTTTTGGCATTTGATTTTGACGGCAAAGATTATACCCCGAAGGATTTACAGCGTGATGTGTCCGCAATCCGTGAGGTTTGTGTAGAAAAGCAAATAAAAATGGCGGTCGAGCGTTCTCGCTCCGGCGAAGGAATCCACTTCTGGATATTTTTCTTAGAAAACATTCCCGCAAGCACCGCACGAAAATTCGGGAGCAGTTTAATTACATACGCTATGAATAAACATCATATGCTTACATTCAAAACATACGACCGGCTTATTCCCGGTCAGGATACCATGCCCAAAGGCGGCTTTGGCAATATAATTGCGTTGCCGCTTCAAAAGGAATCAAGAAAACAAGGCGGAACCGAATTTGTTGATGAAAGTTTTAATTCTTATCCTGATCAATGGAATTATTTATATAATATCAAAAAATATTCACTTGATGAAATCGAACGCTTGATTCGCGAGTTATCACCAGTAGGAGAGCTGGGTGTATTACATAAAGATGAGGAAGATGAAAAACCGTGGGAGGGCAAGAGAAAAACAACATCCAAACTAACACGATTTGATTTCCCAGAAACGGTTGAAATTATTTGTTCTAATATGCTGTTTATCAAAAAAGATGGGATTTCAAGTTCTGCGTTAAACTCGCTGAAACGATTGGCAGCCTTTCGCAATCCTGATTTTTATAAATCGCAAGCGATGCGGCTTTCTACATATGATAAGCCGAGGATTATTTCATGTTCTGATGAAACTGAGCAATATTTGTGCTTGCCGCGAGGGTTGGAGGATGAAGTCGGTAGCTTGCTAACAGATAATGGCGTGACGATAAAATGGTGCGACAAGACAAATTCAGGGCAAAATATTGACGTTTTCTTTAACGGCGTTCTGCGCGATGAGCAGCAACCAGCGGCGGATGCTCTTCTGGCACATGATATAGGTATTTTGTCTGCCACAACCGCGTTTGGGAAAACCGTCATAGGCGCGCATTTGATAGCGGAGCGTAAAGTGAACACCCTTGTTTTGGTGCATCGGACAAACCTGTTATCGCAATGGATTAATAGGCTGAATGAATTTCTTATTATAAACGAAGAACCTATCCCGGAATTTACGCCGACGGGTCGTAAGAAGAAAAAAACCGTTGTCGGTCAAATCGGCGGTGGTAAAAACAATCCAAGCGGAATTGTCGATGTCGCGGTCATGCAATCGCTTGTGTTCGGCGACGATGTAAAAGAACTTGTCAAAAATTACGGTATGGTAATTGTAGACGAGTGCCATCATGTGTCGGCGTTCAGCTTTGAGCAGATATTAAAAACCGTCAGCGCGAAATATGTATACGGCTTAACTGCTACGCCAACACGTCAGGATGGACATCATCCTATCATTACTATGCACTGCGGTAAAATTCGTTATAAGGTGGATGCAAAAAGCCAAGCGGAATCGCGTCCGTTTGATCATTTTATCATTCCGCGGTTCACGCGTTTTCAAAAACCCGTCAATCAGGATGAAGCAAAATGGACGATAACGGATATTTACAGGGATGTTCAAAATAGTGAAATCCGTAATAATATGATCGCTCAGGATGTTATCGCCGCTGTGGAGCAAGGGCGAAATCCTATTCTCCTAACAGAGCGTAAGGAGCATGTAAAAATCTTAGCAGATAAGCTACGTTCGCAAATAAATAATGTGTTTGTAATGATTGGCGGCACCGGGCAAAAGAACAGCCGCGAATTGCTGGGAGCCGTTATGGATATTTCGATAAATGAACCGCTTGTGTTAATAGCCACGGGTAAATATGTTGGCGAAGGCTTTGATTTACCGCGGTTGGACACTTTATTTCTCGCGATGCCTATATCATGGAAAGGCACTGTTCAGCAATACGCTGGGAGATTACACCGATTGATTGATGGCAAAGAAGAAGTGCAGATTTATGATTATGTGGATGTCCATGTGTCAATGCTGGAAAAGATGTATCAAAAGCGCTTGAAAGGTTATGCCGCTATCGGCTATGAAGCGAAAGGGACGCCTCAACCCATTGAAGAGACACATTCCATTTTTGATAATAATACATTTTTGCCCGTGTATTCATCGGATATTTTAGCGGCACAAAATGAAATATTGATTGTCAGCCCTTTTTTATCAAAACGACGCATTCTATCTTCCTTAAATTATCTGACAACCACCAGTGCAAAAATGACTGTTATTACAAAACCACCGGATAATTATCCCGAAAAAGACAGAATTAAAATTGAAGATTGTATAAATATTCTAATACAGCATGGCATTGCGATAAAAACAAAAGATCGCATCCATCAAAAATTTGCTATTATGGATCAGAGGATTATTTGGTACGGCAGTATCAATTTGCTTAGTTACGGTATATCCGAAGAGAGCATTATGCGAATTGAAAGCTTGGAAATTGCGGCGGAGTTGTTTGGTAGTATTTGAATAAAGAAATATTTATAAGCTGCTGCGGATTTTTATATTAACAAGTTGACAATAGCAAGCAAATCTCTTTTTATCAATTCAAAATCTTGGTTTAGGTTTAATGTCTTAACGTGGATTTTATTTCCGCTGATTGTTGTATTTTCGTTAAGCGTATAGTCAACGGTCGGATACAAAAGCATACCGCTTATTTCACCACTGAAATTACTGTTCTGCACATACGAATATATTTGATACATATTGCTTGATATAAACGTCCTGTGGTCGAAATTCGTCTGCAGGGCGTTGGGGTAGAACTTGGTATCTACGATCAGCAGCTTATTTGATGTTTTGCTGTAAAGCGAAATATCCGTTTTCATTTTGGGAAGTAGATTCAACGATTCGCCGCTTGTGATGTCCCAACCGATAAACTCGGATTTTGCATCCACTTCCGCCGTGCATTCGGTTTTATAAAAGTTCAACACAAACTTTTCGTAAAGACTTGACATCTGCCGATCCTCAATAAAGGTTGCGAATTTCAAAGAGCCTTCATCTTCATTTACAAGCAGCCCCTTAAAAATAAGGTAGCAGACATCCATAATTAGCTTATAACTGCGGTTATTGCGGTTAAATTTGATGCTATCCCAAGCAACAGTCCATAAATCAACCATTTCGATTTCAACAAAAAACAATGTAAGGCTTTTTATGTCTTTCTTAATGCCTGGGTTCAGACGGTTACACTTTGTCAAATGAAAAAGCGTTGTCTTTATGATCTTGTTCATCAAGACATTATGGTCGAACTCGTCAAATGAGCAAACCAATCTTCCTCTAATAAAAGATTGCACTCTGATGCTCTCGTTTACTTGTATTTTACCTTTAACACCCAGAAGCTCGCTTTGTTCTTCAATATATTCCCGATGCAATCCAAGCCGGACCTGATTGCCAACGGCCCGAACAAGAACGGATGCGAGCAAGTCATAAATATTTTCAAAATCTTCGCCTTTTAGCTTTTCGTAGTCTTTATGGTTGAGCGCGTTAAAAGCATATGCGAGCATATAATAAATATTTTTAATCGGGATTTTTCTCATCAGATAATAACCCCTT